>JACCDH011286213.1_pt1 | contig 18736 bp, 13 predicted proteins | sample 7442481 | NCBI WGS metagenome assembly JACCDH01 (sample SAMN15323433, study PRJNA562643) | freshwater metagenome | isolation source: river surface water | place: USA:Blue River Watershed | collected 2017-08-15 | reverse complement strand
TTTGTAGTTGATGGCGCACCACAGGAGGACATCTGATGCTGATCGTTCGGAAAAACGTCGATGAAATCAACGAGGAAACCGTTGTTGTTTCAAAGGTCGTCGAAGGCTGGAAACTTTCCGGAATGGCCGGGACTATCCCATGGGAATTTACGTTTGACACTTCACTGGTGACGGACCGGCCCGACATCGCATTTCTGGTGACAAGCCGGATGGGTAAGCCAGAACTGGTCTGGACTAGCGAGATTTTCAATGACCGCGTATCTCATGCGCACGTTATGGGTCGGGTCAATGTGTCGTCGGTGACTCCAATCGCAGTCTTCGCCATAGACGAAAACGGTGAGACACATTGTTTTGTCTCGAATCCGCAGGCTTACGTTGGCGAGTTTGAATGCGTCGTCGATGAATCACCAGAGACTCAATCCGAAATCCTCATCAAGCACATCCCGTCGTTTGGCGTGTACTTCAAAAAGCTCCAGGCCAAGTCAAACCTATTGGCTGGCGTGAGAACAACCGACTCCCTGGCTGCTCTCGAAGCGCAACTTGACATGCTGACGACGCTTGTCGGCGCTCTGATTGAGAGGCTTCCAGAAGTTGAGAGGCCGACCTTCGCACTCCAGCTTATGGACATCAACAAGCGAGTTGGTGCGGCATCGGTACACCCAGTTGAAAAGCTGCTTGCAGATTTGGAAGCTCACAAAACCAAAATACGCGCTTTGCAAAGCAAGTATTTTGAGATGCGCGACGGGGTTGCTTGATGGGAAGTTTCAACATTCAAGCACTTAGCCGGGATGGCCAGCAAGTCACACTGACCTACGACAACCAGGCTTCAACGCTGACCTGGGCAGACGGTACACCCGTCGTTCAGGCTCAGCCCGGCACATTCCGCGATGCGACGGCGGTGTCCGTCGATCAACCTGGTCGCAAGGGCAACATCCGAACGCTCAAGATCAGCCTGGGCTTGTCCTGCAACTACGAGTGCAGCTATTGCAGCCAGCGCTTTGTGCCGCACGCGGATTCGTCCAACCCCGCCGACGTTGATAAGTTCATTGCGCAACTGCCTGACGCACTGATCGAGCCGCCTGAGCGCATTGAATTCTGGGGCGGCGAGCCTTTCGTTTACTGGAAAACCCTCAAGCCACTGGCCGAGGGCCTGCGCCAGCTCTATCCGCAAGCTCACTTCAGCATCATCACCAACGGCAGCCTGCTCGATGCCGAAAAGAACGAGTGGCTGGATCGCCTTGGCTTTGCTGTCGGTCTGTCGCACGACGGCCCTGGCTATCACGCGCGCGGCATGGACCCGCTGGAAGACCCTGAAAAGCGTGTTTCCATAATGGACTTGTACGGTCGCCTGCATCCGCAAGGCCGCATCAGCGTCAACGCCATGATGCACGCAGGCAATCGCAGTCGCGCCCACGTCCAGGCATGGTTGCAAGAGCAGTTTGGCCAAGACGTTCGCATCGGCGAGGGCTCATTCATTGATCCCTATGACGAGGGCGGCATGGCATCGACCCTTCAGACGCCCGCCGATCACATTGCTTTCCGTGCGATGGCTTTCAAGGAGCTGCGCCTGGGCATGGTGGCCAACTTCGGAATTGGTCAGCAAAAGATCATGGACTTTGTGCAGTCGATCCGCACTGCGCGCCCAGCGTCTGCACTTGGCCAGAAGTGCAGCATGGACAAGGCGGACAACATCGCCGTGGACCTGCATGGCAACGTCCTGACCTGCCAGAACGTGAGCGCCGCTGCGACTGCGCCCAATGGCCAGTCGCACCAGATCGGTCATCTGTCCAACTTGCAGGCCGTGAAGATGCGCACAGCAACCCACTGGAGCAAGCGCAAAGACTGCGCGAGCTGCCCGGTGCTTCAGCTCTGCAAGGGCTCGTGCATGTTCCTGGAAGGCCCTCTCTGGGATGCTGGCTGCGATGCCGCCTATTCGGACAACGTGCCGTTCCTGGCCGCTGCCATCGAGTACCTGACGGGCTGCCTGCCCTACTACATCGAGGGCGACTTCCGAGAGGACCGCAAAGACATCTTTGGTCAAGTGCATGGCGTGCCCGACGCGCCCAAGAAGCGCGTGATCCCAATCAAACCCGTGGCCGCCTGAAGGAGACATTGATGCCGCCAAAAGACATCCCATTGACCGACGACCAGATTGAGGCCATTGCCGAGCGCGCTGCCGAGGTGGCCCTGGAGAAGGTTTACACCGAGGTCGGCAAGTCGGTGCTCAAGAAGCTCGCCTGGCTGACTGGTGCGGCCGTGCTGGGCCTGGCCATGTGGCTGTCGAGCCATAACGCACTCCCGAAAGGTTAAATCATGAACGGATTGGCCGAACGTAACAAGACGCTGGGTGAGCTGCTGACCGAGCTGCGGGTACGCCTGGGCTTTGTCGCACAAGGCTCTGCCGCGAAAAACAACGAAGCGACCTTGAAAAGCTACCTTCAGGAGGCGCACGATTTTGTCTATGCCGAGTTGGACCCGCCTGCCATGCGGAAGGAGTCCATCATCCCCCTGCAAGCAAATTCGTCCATGTACGATTGGCACGATGACGCAGCCGACGAGGACATCGACCCGGCCGGCGTGATTTCTGTCTGGGTCAAGGTTTCGGGCACCAACCGCGAGCAACTGACCTACGGGATCAATCAGAACAACAAGTCGTTCGAGGACCAGCGCCAGCAGCCTCAAAAGTACGACACGCTCAACGGACAACTCCAGGTCTGGCCAACGCCTGAGCGGGTATATGACTTGATCGTCGAGCACACGGCAGTCAAGAGCCGATTTACTCAGGCCAACGACCGACCAAGCGTTCCGCACCGCCTGGTGTTCCTGTACGCCCTGGCCAACGCGAAGGCGCACTACCGCCATCCGGACGCGCAAGCACCGGCGCAAGCGTTTCAGACCATGCTGAACAAGGAGAAGACGCGCCAGAAGGAAGGCCGTCGCTACTTTGCAAGCCCTGGTGGCGATGCTCGCCAGGCGCAAGTCGCTCGCACATCCGACGGATATTGTCTAAGGGGCTGAAGTGGCAAGCATTACCTTCGACCGCTTCGACCTGGGTATCGATTTGCGCAAGGGCGCGTCTGTTTCGGACGCCAACCGCCTGCGCGAGATGAAGAATGCCTATGTCACGACCGGTTTGGCCACTGAGAAGCGGCCTGGCCTGACATTGGTGCAGGCTCTTGAGCCAGGCACTAAGGGTCTGTTTGCTGCCTTCGGCAAACTGCACACGTTCTACGGCCAAGGGGCGGTTGCGCATGCCAACACCCTGTTCCAGGCCAACTTTGTGCCCTACCTGGACGGCAGCAAGGGCGTCATCGACGTGCCTTACGCCGACGTTTTCAACGGCTTCATTTACACGGCCATCGAATACGACCAGGGCTTTATTGAGCATCATTACTTGGACGGCAGCTCTTCTACGCGGATCACCGATTCCAACTGCCCGAAGTCTGCTGGGGTCATCAAGACGGCCAGCAAGATTTTTGCAGTCAACGGCGACACGGTGCGCTACTCCAAAACTGGCGATCCGCGCGACTGGTCGGCAGCCAACGATGCGGGCTTCCTGCCGACCGGCCTCAATTCGAGTGGCGACCGCGCCGCAAATGCGCTGGGCATCTACCAGGGCAACCTGGTGGTGCTGTCCAAGGACGGCGCGCAGGTTTGGAAGGCTGACCCGGACCCTGCCGCCATGGGTCTCCAGGACATTGTGGAAAACGTGGGTACCAGTTTCCCGCGCACGGTCTCCAACGTGGCTGGCGACCTGTACTTCCTTTCGGACTACGGATTTCGCTCGATCACGACGCTCCAGCTCACGAGCAACCTGGCCGACGTGGATGTGGGCTCGCCCATTGACACCCTGGTGCGCGCACGGCTGAAGACTGGCGTCTTCTCGCCAAGGTCCTTCTACTTTTACGGAACCGGCCAGTACGTTTGCGCAATGGGCAACGAGCTGTTTGTCTATTCGATTTCCCGCACGTCCAAGATTGCTGCCTGGTCGCACTACTTTCTGCCACAACCGGCTGAAGCCTTTGCCGAGCTTGGCCAGACCCTGTACATCCGCTGCGGCGACAACGTTTTCAAGCTGGACCCCGGCGTGCATGACGATCAGGGCGCGCCATTTGAGGTGCTGATCCAGCTACCATACATGAACCTCAAGAAGCCTGGCCACACCAAGCGCATCTATGGCGCGGACCTAGTGATGGAAGGGCGCTGCGAGTTTTCAGTCGGCTTTGATGTGCGCGACCTCACTGCTTTTACCGACCCGGTAAGGGTTAAGGGCAACACGCGCGGCGGCGGAATGATTCCAGTCGAGTGCTCGGGTACCGAGTTTTCGCTTAAATTTCGCAACTTTGATTCAAAGCCGTTTCGCCTAGACGCTGTAACGCTGTATTTCGACGATTTGGGCCCAGTATGAAGTTGCGCATGGCTACTGTGGACGACCTTCCAGCGATCGTGATGTTAGGCCGCGTCATGCACCAGGAATCAAGCTTTGCGCCCATGAATTACGACATGGACTGCGTAAAGGGAACGATCAGCGACCTGATAAACAAAAGTCAGTTTGTAGTGGTAGCTGAGGATAAAAATGGGAAAGTAATCGGCGGCATGGTTGGCATGGTGACGCAAAGCTGGTTCGGGCGCGACATGGTGGCCAATGACCTGGCGCTGTTTGTGGCTAGTGACGCGCGTGGCGGTATGGCCGCGATCAAGATGATGAAAGCTTTTATCCACTGGGCAAAGCTGGCCGGAGCCAAGCAGATCAGACCCGGTGTGACGACCGGGCACGCAAGAGCCGAAAAATTGTTTCAGAGGCTGGGATTCGCGCGGTGCGGTGCCAGCTTTGTAATGGAAGGAGTTTGATATGTGTGGTGGTGGCGGTGGTGATCCAGGGGCGGACGCCCGACAGCAAGAGAAAGAGCGTCAGCAGCGCATCCAAGCGGCGACGGAAAGTATCAATGCAACATTTAACAACAGCGGACGAGATGCGCTGTATTCCGACCAGAAAACGGCGGTGTACGACCTGAACAAGCGAGAGGTGGACCGGCAGGCCAGCGAGGCCGAGCGCATGAACCGCTTTGGCTTGGCCCGCACTGGCTTGCTGGGCGGATCGGTCAACGTGGACAGCGTGGCCGACCTGGACCGTCGCACCAATGAAGGCTTGATGCGTGCGGGCGGCATTGCCGACCAGGCAGCGGCCGACCTGAAGACGCAGGACGAACGCACCCGCTCCAACCTGATCAGCCTGGCCCAGTCCGGCATTGACACCGGCACCGCTGCACAGCAAGCGCTCAAGGGCCTGGAAGTCAACTCAGCAAACGCGGCATCCGCGCGCGCGGGCTCCACGGTGGGCAGCTTGTTCAACGACTTGAGCCAGGCCTACCTGATCAACCAGCAAAACCAAGGGCGTCAGTCCGGCATGCAATACGGAAGCCAGTGGTACGGCGTTTCGTCACCGCGTTCCGGTGGTTCTCAAGGCACAACAAATTAAGGAGAGTTCATGGACCCCCTAACCATAGCCGCGCTTGTCGCCATGGTGGCAGGCGCAGGCGTTCAATACAAAGCCAGCACTGACGCGCAAGAACGGCAGCAGCGTGAAATCGCGGCCAGCCTGGAAGCCCAGCGCGAACTGCAAATGCAGGCCGAGCAAAAAGCCATGGGTGCAGCAAAAGAGTTTGAGACACCCAAGCGCGCAGCCGAGCAGCAGCAACTGGCCACGGACATCGAGCAATCGTTGATCACGCCAGTCAGCGAAAGCCAAGCCATCCGTGCCGAGCAAAGCACCACGCAAGGCGATGTGTCGGACGACTACAAAACGGCCAAGGCAGCCAGCGACCTGGAGACCATCAAGCAGGCCGAGCAACTGGCTCGACTGTTGGGCAAGACCACCAGCGCCGGACGCCTGCGCATGAACGAGGGCATCCGCCTGATGGATACCGGCCAGGACGTGGACCGCCTGGCCGGTTTCTCGCGCGGCCAGGCAGGTGCCGACAACATCGCCATCCAGCAGGCTGGACAAGTCAGCCCAGGCAGTGTGCTGGCCGGACAGCTTTTGATGGCGGCCGGATCGGCTGGCCTGATGTCCGGTGGTGGCGCAGCAAAAACAGGCGCAGGAAAAACCGCATTCGGCGGTGTGAACAACTCAGCCATCAACACCACAGGCGGCAGCAACTTTGCCCGCGCATTTGCTTGAAAGTCAGCCCATGAAATTCACACTCAATGCAGACGGCGCAATGGCCGCAGGCCAAGGCATTGGCAACGCGATCAAAGCGTTTGCCTTGGCCCCGCAAATGCGCCAACAGGCCGAGCAAGAAGCGGTAAAGAGCGCGGCCGACATCTACTACCGCAACATGGCGGGGAATAAGTACGGTGCCGAAGCTGAAGGCCTTGGCCTGACCAACAAGGCCCGACAAGCGCCGATTGATCCCACTTTGTCGCGCTACATGCAAGACGCCTACAAGCTATTTCAAGCCACAGGCGACACCAATGCGCAGAACATTGCAAAGGCAGGCACTGAAGTGCAATCGCAGGGCATCCGCGACCAGGCGCTGGCAAACGTCGGTGACTTGGACATGATGAACAGGCTCAACGCGCTGGCCAAAGAGGGCACGACCTACAAGCCATTTGCAGCCGTGGGCAACACGGGCGGCGCGATCAACCAGGCCACCGGCCAAGGCACGGTGTACGACCCGGTAATCAACAAGATTTTCCAACAGGTCCAAGGATCGCTGGCCAACCAACGAAACGCAGCGGCCGGTGCATCCGGTGCAGCCGCAGGCCTGAGCAATGCGCGCCGTGACCGCGTGGTAAGCGGCCTGGACAAGCCCGTGACCATCGTGGACGACGAGACCGGCCAGGCCACCGTGACGGCACTGCCCACCCGTGGCGATCCGCGCACAATTGGCGTGGCACCAGCCAAGGGCACGGGCGTGGACGCAACCAACGCCAAGACCCGCAACGCGATCATCGCGGCCATCGAGAAGGAGCAGCCAGGACTGGACGATGCGGCCTTTGCCGTTGAAGTGGAAAAGCGCCTGGCACGTCGCGTCCTGACCGGTACCGGAAACAAAAATCCGGCAGCCAGCGCCAGCGCCCCAAAAATCCCAGGTCAGTCGGGGCAATTCAAAAGCGCCGATGAAGTCAAGGCGGCATTCAAGGCGGGCAAAGTGTCCCGTGAAGACGCCACGGCAATTCTGCAAAGAGATTTTGGGATGAAGTAATGCGCGCTGATGAATTCCTGGATGGGCCAACTGGCAAAACAACCGCAGCCGATTTCTTGGATGGTCCAGGAGCAAAAGCAGCCCCAGAAGCGAGCTGGACTGACAACCTTCGAGACATCACATCCGCCTTGCTGAAGATCGGCCCCACGGCCGTCAAAGGCGTGGCGGACATTGGCCGACTGGTGACCGGCGACCGCATCGGCGTGGACACGTCCAACGCCATGAAGCGCGGCATGGAATCCTTCGATGACCTGATCGCATCCGATGCGATGCGCGCCCAAAAGGCCAACATCAACCAGGCACTTCAGGATAAGAACGTCGGCATCACCGACTTGCCCGGTGTCGTGGTGCGCAACCCACGCGCAGCCGGTGACACGGCCATTTCCACCGTCGGCTCGATGTTCCTTCCGACCGGCGCTGCATACGGTGCCGTGAAGGCGCTTCCAGTTGCAGCCAGTGCCATCACGCAGCTTGCAACCGTCGTTCCAGCCGCAGCCAAGTTTTTGCCAACGATTGCAGCCGCAACACCTGGCGCAGTCGCCACGGGGACATCCATTGCAACCGGCGCAGCGCAGAACGCGGCCGAGACCTTTGTGGACACCGAAGGCCAGGACATGGCCGACCGCTACAAGGGCGCAGGCATCAGCGGCGCGGCCTCACTGGTGCTGGGCAAGTTGCTGGGTGGTGGTGCCGAGGGCGTCGTGGCGCGTCGCCTGGCAGGTGAAACCGTCGGCCGTGGCGTCATCGAGGCCGGGAAATCCGCCGTCAAGACCAGCGCCAAGGAATTCCTGCAGGAAGGCGGCGAGGAATCGACCAACTACGTCGGCAAGCAAGTGGCCAAGGGCGAGACCATCGACCCGAACACCATGGGCAAACAAGGCCTGTATGGCGGCATGATCGGCCTGGGTGTCGGTGGCGTGTCAGACGTGGCCACCAATGTGGCCAACGTCGCCCAGGGCAGCACTGAGCGCCAGGTGGCGGACGCCATCAACCAGGCAGCGCAGGAATTCGCAGACCGCGCACCACCGCAAGCCGTTCAGCAAACCGTCGCGCGGATTTTCGACCGCATGCCAGCGCGTCAGGCTCCCGAGCCTGCACCGCAGCCAGCGCCTGAGCCGCTGGCCCTTCCATTTGATCCAGCCGTGCGCAACCCGCAGACCACGATGGTGGCCGATCCCACCGGCAACGTGCGCCCAATGTCGGCCGACGAGCAACTGGCCCAGCAAGAGCTGGCCGACCGCATGGCCAGCATTGGCCTCACGCCCGACGTTCAGCGCGCCATCGAGATGCGCCAGCAAGCGCCTGAGCCTGGCCCGGTACCGCCATCGCCCAGCGACTTGATCCAGCGCCTGATGGGCACCGGATGGCAGCCCACGGCCATTTCCAGCCAAGGCGTCAATCCAGCGCCCGATCCCGGCCTGGTCAACGCCATTGGCCAAGACCTGGAGCAGAAGTTTCAGCAAGACCTGAAGGACGCAATCCGCGCGCGCCTGGCATCACAGCCGAAAACGGAAACCCAGCCGAAACCCGCGCCCGCACAAAGCCCGGCTATCACCGACGAAACCGCCGATGTCTCCCTCACGAATGAGGGCAAGACGCCAATCCTGCAAAACCGCAACCGCGCAACGCAGGCCAGCATTTCGCAAATGCAAAGCATCGCGGCCAATCCCGACTATGGCCGCTTGGGTTTCTCGCGTGACTTTGCCAACGGTGCGCCCGTGGTGGCCGGTGGCCAGATTGCGCCCGAGCGCTTGGGCAAGACCGACGTGGCCGTGGCCAGCGATGGCCGCCGCATCCCCGTGCAGTACGCCGTGGTGGAAGCCGCCGACGTGCTCACATCCAACCGCGCCGATGGCACGCCCAACGCCAGCTATGGCAACCAGGACGTGCAGACGATCCGTGCCATTGCAGGAAACGGCCGCATCGCTGGCCTGCAAGCCGCGTATGGCCAGGGCACAAGCCAAAACTACATCAACGAGCTGACCGCCGACAACCTGCATGGCGTCAACCCGGCCGTCATTCGCGGCATGCGCGCGCCTGTGCTGGTGCGCGTGATGCCTCAAGAGGCCGTCACCAATGACATTGGCGACGTGTCCAACACCACCGGCAACCTGAACCTGTCGGCCGTCGAGCAAGCCAACAACGACGCGCAGCGCGTGAACCTGGAAGCGCTGCAATTCGGTGAGGATGGCGGGATCACCGCTGAGACCGTGCGCCAGTTTGTGCGCGCCATGCCGCAAGCCGAGCAAGGCGGCCTGTTGGACACCAATGGCCAGCCGACAAAGCAGGCCGTGGACCGCATCAATGCGGCCGTGTTCGCCAAGGCCTACGGCAACGACCAACTGGTGCGCCTGTTCGCGCAAGCGCAGGACCCCGAGGCCCGGCTGATCCTGTCGGCCCTGGCGCAACTGGCCCCCAAGATGGCGCGCCTGGAAGGCGCTGGCGCTCTGGACTTGCGCGACATCGTGACGCAAGCGGCCGAGGTGGCCGTGAACGCCAGGCGCAATGGCGTGAACCTGCAGCGCGCCGCGCAGCAGATCGACATGACCACCGACCCCCTGGTGGGCGTGGTGCTGGACCTGTTCGCACGCAACCCGCGCAGCAACAAGGCTGTGGTGGAGAGCCTGGGGAACATGGCCGACCTTGCATATACTGAGGCGACCAAGCCAGCCGAAGACATGTTCGGCACCGTGCCCCGCGCAAGTCGTGGGGACGTGATCAACACACTGAGACCGCAAGATGAACAAGCAAGCCAAGAAAATCTGGAACAGCCCGCAGGGCGTGAGCCTGTTCAAGTCGATGCTGGCCGGACAGAAGCCCAACCCGCAGCAGCAGCAGACCCTGAGCCAGCTCAAGCAAGCGGAACCACCAAAGCAGACGACGGAATCCTGACCGGGTACACCCCGCAGGAAATTGAGCAACGCCTGGCCAAGCTGGAGCAAGCCGAGAAAGAGCGCCAGCAGCAAGACCGCGAAGCCGAGCAACGCGCGCAAGCCGACGCCGAGCGTGACGACTTCACCCTGACCGGCAGCGACCGGGCCGCCGATGTCGGCGCAGCCCGTGGCCAGCAGGACATTTTCAGCGCACCTGCCGAAGACACCACACAGGAAGCGCAGCCGGAAGCCACCGAGCCCGCACCCCGCGCACCGCGCAATCAGACCACCGGCAGCAAGATCGCGGACTTTGGCGAGAAGATCGGCGGCGCGCGCAAGGATGTGTGGACATCCTTCAAAGACCAACTGGGCGAAATCTCGGACAAAGACATCGCCAGTCAGCCACTGTCAAAAATCTGGCCGCAGCCCGATTACCAGGCATTGCTGGACAACGGTGCCGATCCCTGGACGGTGGCCTTTGCGCGAGCCGCGCGCGACGAGATTCCATCTAAGCCGCGCCAGTCGTGGAAGGTCAAGCGCTGGGCTGAACAGGTCCGATTACTGCGCAGCACGACCACCAAGCTGATGGACGGCTCGCTCAGTGTCGAGCGCGCCAAGCAGCTCATGACGCAATTGAGCTCGCAAGGCATGCGCGACCTGGCTGGACGTGTCGAGCTGTACACGCTGGTGGGGCACGGCAAATCACTCGATGGCGTGCGCATTCGGTCCGGCGAGTACTCGATGTACAACCGGGTGGAATACAACCCGCCGAAGGTCATCTGGACCGTTGAGAAAGAAGCCGCCGCCACCGCCTTTAGCAACTGGCCGCGCGAGCTGGCCACGGGCGCAACCCGTGAGGAAGCGCTCAAAGCCTTCAAAGAGAAATACGACTCGCTGGACATCAACCCGGCCGCAAAGAAAGAAGTCACGTTTGACATCTATTCCAAGCGCGGCCAGGACGGATATTTCATCGGCAAGAAGGTGGGCCGCAATTACATCGACCTGGCCGGGCCTTTCGAGAACGTCAAAGCAGCACGCGACCACAAGGCCACGAAGCAGGCCGAGCTGGTGGCCAAGCTGGAAAAGGCCAAGGAAATCCCACAAGAGCGCCGCGACACCAACGAGCCGCGCGTGGGTGAAGACATGCGCAACGGCCAGGACGTGACGCCGCAAATGTTTGGCGAAACCTTCGGCTTCCGTGGCGTGGAGTTTGGCAACTGGGTGGAGCAGGGCCGCCGTCAGAAAGACCTGAACGACGCTTTCGACGCGCTGATGGACATGGCTGCCGTACTGGACATCCCGCCCAAAGCCATTTCACTCAATGGCGAGCTGGGCCTGGCCTTTGGTGCCCGTGGTGGCGGTGGCGTAAACCCGGCCGCCGCACATTACGAGCCCGGCAAGGTGGTGATCAACCTCACCAAGAAGTCCGGCGCTGGCAGCCTTGGCCATGAATGGTGGCATGCACTCGACAACTATTTTTCACGCATGCGCGCCAAGTCCGGCGACATGATGACCGGCGCGCTGGATGTGTCGCTGGCTTCGCGTGGATCGCCATTCGAGGCCCGTGGCGCAGTGCGCCGGGAAATGATCCAAGCCTTTGGCCAGGTCATGAAGTCCATCAAGGAAACGGCCATCAAGGCACGATCCGCCAAGCTGGACGCCAAGCGCTCAAAGGAATACTGGACCACCGATCCAGAAATGTCTGCGCGCGCCTTTGAGTCCTATCTGATTTCCAAGCTGCAGGACCAGGACGCATCCAACGACTACCTGGCCAATATCGTTGACCCCGAGACCTGGAAGGCGGCCGAGGCCATTGGCTTTGAGCTGGAAGACAGCTACCCCTACCCAACGGCTGGCGAGATTCCGGCGATCCGCGCGGGCTTTGACCACTTCTTTCAAACCATCGAGACCCGCGAGACTGACAAGGGCGTGATGCTTTACGACATCACCGGCCTGCAGAAGGATGGGCCGATCAGTCGCTTGCCAGAAGCACCACGCGCCAACGTCCTGGCAAAGCTGAAGGCGCTTGAAAAGCGTGTGACCGACGGCAAGATCAGCGAAGTGGAGTACCGCGCCGGGGTGCAGTCGCTGATCGAACAAATCGAACAGCGCAACGAGACCCGCCTGGATCGCTCCATCATCAAGGGCCGCGAGCGTGGCCCTGACTGGATCACCGAACGACTGATCCGCGCCAAGCGCAAGGGTGAGCTGGATGCCGACACGGTGGACTTTGCGCTGTGGGCGCTGGCCAAGAACCCGGCATTGGCCGAGGACCTGGGCATCAGCGTGCGCGAGCAGCCAGAAAACCAGCGCGGTGCAGCCGGTGACTACAACCCGGCCAGCCGCGTGATGCGCCTGTTCAAGGACGCCGCGCAAGATTCCACGGCCGTGCACGAAATCCTGCACCACACCGAGCGAATGATGCCGACCGACGTGCAAAACGGCATCTTGAAGGCCTATCAAAAAGCCTGGGACAAGGCCTATGAAAAGGGCGACGACAAGACGCGCGAAAGCATGCGCGACATGCTGCTGGCGCAGGCGGGCGACACCAAGGCCATGCAGCGCGTGCGCAATGCCTTCGCTGATGGCAGCCTGAAGTACAAGGACCACTACCAGCTCTACAACGCCAGCGAATTCTGGGCCGTCAACGCCACCGACATTCTGGCCAAGCGCTACGCGGTGGAAGGGTCCTGGGTTGGCAAGGCCAAGCGCTGGCTGTCCGAAATGCTGCAGTACATAAAGAACGCCCTGGGCCTGTCATCCGATGCGCCCGTGCTGCGCGGCCTTCAGGCGGTACTGAATGGCACCGGCAAACGGTTAACCGACGCGATGCTGTCCGGCCGCGACGACGTGCTGCAGCAAATGAGAACACCCGCCTTCAAGCGCTGGTTTGGCGACAGCAAGGTGGTGGATGCCGACGGTAAGCCGTTGGTGATGTATCACGGGACCATGCGCGACTTTGACGTATTCGACCCAGAGGCTTCACCGGCTACGGAAAACACCGGCACCAAGGCGATCTATGTGTCGCCAGACAGCAATTTCTCCAACCAGTACGCGGAAGGCGGTGGCGGCAACGTCATGCTTGTTTTTGTCAAGGCGGAAAATCCTTTCGACTTTGAAAACAAGCAGCACATCGCCGCCTTGCAGGAGTACGAAAAAGCCAATCGCTACACCGAGCGCAGCGTCAGCAACTATGTGGGCGATGTAAAGCGCGGGTGGTGGGAGGCCATGGAGTCACGCAAGGTGCAGGCGGCCATAAAAGCAATGGGGCACGATGGTTTTTACTTGATAGAGGAAGGCGTCAAAAACCTTGGTGTGTACGACCCAACACAAATCAAATCCGCCACCGGCAATGTCGGCAGCTTTGACCCCGCCAACCCCAACATCCTGAGCGACATTTCAAAGAACAACCTGCAAAGCGCGGCCAACACCTGGACCGTGCCCGAGCCCGGCACGTTTGACAACGCGGTGCGCGCCATCCAAAACAACAAGATCGACTTGAAGCGTGTGCGCGATGCCATCACCGAGCGTTACGGCAACGTCAAGACCGACGCCGATGCTTACCTGAACGAGGAGCTTTACCACGGCAAGGTGGCCGCGCGTGTCGAGGCGCTGCACAAGGAAAGCGTGGAGCCGATCCTGGCCAAGATCGCGGTGGCAGGCAAAAACGCTGGCGTGACCATGGACGACGTGAACCTGTACCTGCACGCCCGCCATGCGCCCGAGCGCAACGCGGCCATGAAGGCCATCAACCCGGACATGAAAAACAACGAAGCCCTGTCCGGCATGAGCGACCAAGAAGCCGCCAAGGTGATGCGCGATTTCACGGCAGCGGGCAAAGACAAGGCGCTGGCGCTGATCGCCAGGGATGTGGACCAGTTGCTGAACGACACCCGCACCGGCCTGGTGGCCGATGGCCTGGAAGACGCTGGCGTGGTGCAGGCCTGGGAGTCTGCCTACAAGCATTACGTGCCACTGCAGCGAGACATTGGATCGAACGGCACGCCCAAGGGCATGGGCTTCAGCGTGCGCGGGCCTGAGTCCAAGCGCGCTGTGGGCTCCAACAAGGAAGTGGTCAACATCCTGGCCAACATCGTGACGCAGGCCGAGACCGCCGCCATCCGTGCCGAGAAGGCCACGGTGGGCCGCTCGCTGCTGGCCATGGCGCGCCAGTACCCGAACCCGGAATTCTGGAAGGTGGACATTGCCCCGACCAAGCCACGAATCAACAAGGACACTGGCCTGGTCGAGCGCAACGCGGTTGATCCGCTGTATCAGACCGCCGACAACGTGATCATGGTGAAGGACTACGGCCAAGAGCACTTCATTGTGTTCAACCAAAAGAACGAGCGCGCCGTGGCTGTGGCCAAAGCGATGAAGAATCTGGACATCGCGCCGATGAACAAGATCCTGGAGGTGGCCAACAAGGGCACCCGGTTCTTGGCTTCGCTGCTGACCCAGCGAAACCCGCTGTTCTGGCTGACCAACTTTGCGCGCGACATCCAGGGGGCCATGCTCAACCTGGAAGGCACCAACGCCGAGGGTTTGCAGCGTGAAGTGATGCGCAACCTGCCCAAGGCCTTCAAGGGCATGCACGCCCTGGTGCGTGGTGAAGGCAAAGGCCAGTGGGCGCGCTACGCCAACGACATGAAAGAAGCGGGCGGCACCACGGGCTACATGCAGGCCTTCGAGAATTCGGACGCGCGCATGAAGGACCTGGAAAAGGAAGTGGCCAAGATGCAGCAAGGCGCGGCCGACCCGCGCCGCCTGGCTCGCATGACGCTGGAGTTTGTGGACGACTACAACGACATCATCGAAAACGCTGTGCGCCTGTCTGTGTTCCAGGCTGCGCGTGATAACGGTGTCAGCACGACCAAAGCGGCCAGCATCGCCAAAAACATTACGGTCAACTTCAACCGCAAAGGCAACCTGACCCCGCCGATCAATGCGCTTTACATGTTCTTCAATGCGAGCGTGCAGGGAACGGCGCGCCTGGCTCAGTCGGTGCTGACCAGCAAGACCGCAGCGGCCGCCGTGGGTGGCATCGCCATCATGGGCTTCTTGCTGGATGCGCTGAACCGGGCCATGTCGGACGACGACGAGGAAACCGGCCGCAACCGCTACGACCTGATCCCCGAGTTCGACAAGTCCAAGAATTGGATCATCATGAACCCGATGCGCCCTGGCGAGTACGTCAAGGTGCCGCTGCCTCTTGGCCCGCACGTGTTCCACAATGCTGGCCGCCTGCTTTCGGATGCGGTGTTCCGCGATGATCCCCGCAACGCGGCCGAATACGGCTGGAGCATGGCGGGAATTTTCCTGGACGCCTTTAGCCCGCTGGGTGCCGCGTCGTCAGTTGGCCAACTGATCGCGCCGAGCGTGCTTGATCCTGTGCTGCAAGTGACTGAGAACAAGTCATTCACTGGCGCGCCGGTCTACAAGTCGGCCGACCGCTTCGGCAAGACCGACCCAAAGCCCGCCTACACCCGTTACTTTGAAAGCACGCCGGACGTGTGGAAAGGCGCATCGCGCATGCTCAACGACGTGAGCGGTGGCGACAAGGACAAGCCGGGCGCGATCAACCTTGAGCCCGACATCCTGAAGCACGTTTTCTACACGATGACAGGCGGGCCAGGCCGCACGCTGGACCAGGCTATCGACGCAACGCAGGCCGGTGCGCGTGGCAAGGACTTGACCGTGAACCGCGTGCCCCTGGCCAGCCGCTTCTACGGTGCCAACGACGACCAGCAACGCGAGCGCGTTTACTACGACGACCGCAAGCGGGCCATGGACGCCAAAACGTCGTTTGATCACTTCATGAAGATTGGCCGCCAGGACTTGGCCAAAGAGGTGGCCGCCGAGCTGGGCGACGGTGACGTGACCAAGGGCCGCCGCATGATGATGGAGTTCTCTCGCGCGGAAAAGTCAGTGCGCAAGATCAACGGCGACATTCGCAAGCGCCTGGCCAGCGAAGGCGACGACGAAGCCCAAGCCGAGCAACTGCGCGCACTGCGCAAGCGCCGGGTCCGGGTGATGTCTGACGCGGTGAACGACGAGGAATAAAAATCCGCCACGTGCACTGACCGATTGAAGAATGGGGGCATCTGAAAGGGTGCTCCCATGAACTTTGATTCCGCTTTCCACAAACTGCTGGGCCACGAGGGTGGTTACGGCAATCATCCAGACGATCCTGGCGGTGCGACCTGCTGGGGCGTGACCGAGCAAGTCGCCCGAGCCAGTGGCTACACGGGCGACATGCGCCAATTGCCGGTGCAGTTGGCCAAAGACATCTACCGCCAAAAGTTTTGGGACGCCGTGCGCGCCGACGAGCTTCCGGCCGCCGTGCGTTACCAGGTGTTTGATGCCGCCGTGAACAGTGGCGTTGGCCAGTCGATCCGCTGGCTTCAGCGTGCGCTGGGCGTGGCCGACGACGGCAAGCTGGGCGCGGTGACGCTGGGCAAAGCGCACACCGAAGACCCGCAGGCCCTAGTGCGCAAACTCCTGGCGCAGCGGCTTCGCTTCATGACCGACCTGAAAAACTGGCCGAGCTTTTCCCGTGGCTGGGCTCGCCGCATTGCTGACTTGATGGAAGCCTGACCATGGACCCGGTGACCATTGCCATGGGGCTGGCTCAATTTGCCCCTCAAATCATCAAGTGGATCAGCGGCAGCGACAAGGCCGCAGAGGCCGCCGAGAAAGTCGTGGACATTGCCGAGGCAGTGACCAAAGAGCACGGGCCGCATGCGCTCGAAGCACTGAAAGCAGACCCGGCCCTGGTGCTGAAGTTTCGTGAGGCCGTCATGGCCAACGAGACCGAGCTGGACAAGGCTTATCTGGCCGACCGTGCCGATGCGCGCAAGCGAGACACCAAGTTCATCGAGGTGGGCAAGCGAAACGTGCGCGCCGACTTGATGTTCTTGCTGGCCGTGCTGGTGACGTGCGCCCTGGTCTGGGTGGTGTGGAAAGACCAAGGCATCAACGAGTACGTGAAGGGCATCTTCACGCTGGTGCTGGGCCGCTTCCTGGGCTATCTGGACAACATCTACAACTTCGAGTTTGGCAGCACGCGGTCCAGCAAGACCAAAGACGCCACCATCGAAAACCTGACGCGATAAAACCCCGCCTTCATGCCCGTGAAAGCCACGCGGGGCGCTGGGGCGGAAATACCAGCGCGGGAACCTGCCAGGGCGGCCCTGGTAATGGCCGGAGCCGATAGCGCAGCCCCCAGCCCCACAAGGGTAGTCGCATGGGGGCACCTATCCCTGCAAAGCATCCCAACGGCGGTGCACATCCTCTGGCCGGATGTGCGTGTACCGCTTGAGCTGCACCCAATTGCTGTGCCCTGACACCTGGGCCACTTCCTCAATCTTTAAGCCAGCCCAAAACAGTTGCGTGATGCCCGTGTGGCGCAAGTCGTGAAAGCGCAGGTCAGCGATCTTTGGCATGCCGGTGTCAGCGATGCGGTCCCTGGCGCGCTCAAAGGCGGCCGTCATGCTGTCCGTGTTGTACGGGAAAATGAATTCCCCCAGCTTCGGGATTTGGTCCAACAAGGTGAACGCCGGACCCAGCAAGGGCACGGTCTGGTCGTTGCCGATCTTCTGGCGCGGGTGCTTCACATCCCGGATCACCAAGGTCTTGCGCTTGTAATCCACGTCAGCCCAACGAATGCGCGTCAGCTCGCCAGCACGGCGGGGCAGGGCAATCGCCATTTTGTAAACCAGGGTCATGTCGATTTCGGTCTGGTGGTGCATGTTGCGCCGCTTGAATTCGGCCAGTAGGGCGGCTTCTTCTTCGTCGTCCACCAGGCGGATCACTTGGCGCGATTTGCCAATGGCCCCGGCTTCCTTCAGCTTCTTGATGGCCAGGTCCACCGGCATCGGGTCCACCTGGATGCCGTGGGCGTAGGGTGCCGCGTGCACGGCCGACGACAAGGGCGACAAGTTGGACATGATCGTGGCCGGGCCAGCGCCCTCAGCTTTTCGGCGGATCACAAAGTCGGTGATGTCCTTGGCCGTCAGCTCATGCAGGTTGATCTTGTTGAAGGCCTGGGCGGTGGTCTCATGGTTGAAGATGGTGGACCGGCCCAAGGGCCTGAGCTTTTGCTGGTAGGCCAGGTGTTCCAGGATCAGCTCGCCCACGGTCATGGACCGGGTGGGTGCGCCATCCTTGCGCACCTTGTCCTCCAGGCGCTGCGCCCACGACTTGGCCATGGCCTCGGTGGGGAAGGTCTTGGACTCGCTGAATACAATGACGCCGGACTTCTTGATGCGGACCTGGGCGAAAAACACGTCGCCGCGCTGTTGGATGGATGCCATGGGGTTTCCTTTCTTGATGCACCAGGTGGACAGAAAGGCGGTGCATCAGCACCCATATGATGCACCATTTGATGCACTCGACGCCAGGAAATACCCGGAAATGCACCGAAACGCCCGGAAACCGGGCAGTCAACACAGGGCCAGAAATTGACAGAACCTAGCCAAAATCAACAACTTAGAGCGGAATACAGCCCTTGGCGGGTATGCGTGGCCCCCATGATGGACTGGACTGACCGACATTGCCGTTTTTTCCATCGCCTGCTGACCCGCCACACGCTGCTCTACACCGAGATGGTGACCACCGGTGCTTTGCGCCATGGCAGCGTGCAGCGGCACCTGC
>JACCDH010546942.1_pt1 | contig 18739 bp, 16 predicted proteins | sample 7442481 | NCBI WGS metagenome assembly JACCDH01 (sample SAMN15323433, study PRJNA562643) | freshwater metagenome | isolation source: river surface water | place: USA:Blue River Watershed | collected 2017-08-15 | reverse complement strand
GTGAAATAAAATTTTTCGTAATATGCAGGATCATCAGGAATATGCATTTTACGGTATTTACCAGCAATTTCTCCATTTTTTTCGATTACCACAGCAGTGTTATGGTACAAGCCTGGTGCGCGTTTTTCGAATAAACTCAACACAATTACCACTTGGTTTTCCTCGGCAATTCTCCCAAAATAATCAGTTGAAACACCAGGAATACTTTCGGCTAGTTCAAATTTGTCAACGTTTTCCGTCTGACAAAAATACAAACCATTATGAAGCTCCTGTAAAACAATTAATTGGGCGCCTTGCTGTGCTAATTTTTTAATTTCCGATGCAATATACATTCGGTTTTCATCCGCACCACCTTTGCAAGCGTGCTGGATTATTCCAACTTTAATCTCTTGATTGTTGTGCATGATTAATCACATTTTTCCTTTAAAGTAGTGCTAATGTACAAATTTACATCTGCCCAAGTTTTGCTTACACCATCTGCACCTTTGTGTAAATCTTTACAAGCATCATTAATACCTTTTAATCCTTTGTCTGCTTTCCAGTCCAAAACATTTATAGCACCTATTAACATATATTCATTTCCATTTTGTTCGATTTTTAAAACAACATTTTTAGATATTTTATTCATCGATAATTCAACTTCCACTTCAGCAGAATCAATTTTAACAATTTTCCCACTTAAAGTATCTTTGGATAACAATTCACCAAAAAAGTGATCGCGAATTCTTTGATTTCTTCCAGCATCTTTGGTTTCTAAGCTATTTACATAAATTTTAAACTCAGCATTTTCGAAAACTTCTTTAAAATTCCCACCTGTATTTGTGTTTAGTACATCAAAGGATTCAAAAGTACCTTTAACCTCTAATTTTTCTGTAGTTTTAAAAGCGCCAAACTCAATTTTGGAAGCAGCATAATCATATACATACACACAATTTTTAACAACTTCTTCAGTTGTAGTGTCGGTATTTTCTGTATTTTCCACAGGTGCAGAACAAGAAAAAATAGTTAAAGCTGATAAACCTAATATTAAATTTTTCATAAAGTAAATTTTTAAATTAAAACGAGTGTAAAGCTACATAGCAAATTGTAATTCATCAAATATGTAATGCTTAAAATTTACAATTTATGTTTTTTTATTGTAAAGTTTTATCCTTTGATAATTGAGTGAAAATTTGAATTAAGATTAGTGACTAATTACTTTGTATCGATAGAAGATTGGTTGTGTAAAAATATTTTTGCTGTTTGGGCAACGGAATGTTGTAAGGGAGTGAAATTAAATCCAATTTCTCGAGTAATTTTAGCGTTGCTGTAGGAAGTGTTTTGATACGAACTTTTAACGGTTTCGGATGTTATAATAGGGTAGGAGCCTGTTAAAAAAGTACGTAAACTTTCAAAATAACTCATTAAAACTGCTTGCCATTTTTTAGCCAATTTTAGAGGTGCTGTAACGTTTAAATTTTGTGCAAGCAAATCAAAAAAGTTTTTATAACTCATGTTTTCGCCAATCAGTAAAAATCGATCGTTGTAAATTTTTCTTTTTTCTAATTCAATCATACAATCCACCACATCGTTTACATCTACAAAAGCGTTTGCACCTGGAGTGTAATAGGATAAACCTTGATGTATTTTTTGAAATAATTTAGAACTTCCTTCGTTCCAATTCCCAGGTCCAACAATAATACACGGATTAACAATCACAACATTTAAACCTTCCTCTGCACCACGCCAAACTTCTAATTCGGCTTGTTTTTTGGAAATAGAGTAATTACTAGCATCGTTTTTATCCCAAACTTGTTCTTCGCTTGTAATTCCCGATGCATTTCGCCCTATGGCTGCTGTGGAACTTACATACACAAAACTTTGTACCTCTTTATTTCCCAAACATACATCCACTAAATTTTTAGTTCCACGTACATTTATCTCATACATTTGTTTTGCATCTTTAGGATGAAATGAAATCATGGCAGCACAATGATACACAGTGGCGCATCCTATAATTGCCTCCTCCATGTCCTTAATATCCAAAATATCCGCTTTATACCATTCGATTTGATCAAAAACAGAAGCTTGCTGATGATAACTAAAAATTAGTTTTGCCTTCGTTAAACTATTTTCGTTGCGGTAAATAGCACGTACACTTTTACCCTGTTGTACCAATCGTAACAAAAGATGCGCTCCCACTAAACCTGTGCCTCCTGTAACCAATATCTTTTGCGGATTTACCATATTTATTTTTTTAAGCTATCTAAGTTTGTTAAACAAGTTACCAATAAATCGATAGCATTTTGAATATCTTGTTTATGGCACATTTCGATAACTTGATGAATATGACGGGTTGGGATAGAAATAGCCCCTGCAATAGCCCCTCCAGCTGTCATTTGTTGAATAGCAGAAGTATCTGTTCCACCAGCAGTTAACACTTCGGTTTGGAATTTAATATTGTTTTGCGTCGCCTGATTTTTCATGAATTCCACCATTCTCGTATCACAAATCGTTCGTGAATCCATTATTTTAATCGCTACACCTTCACCTAAACTAGTAATTTTTTCATGCGCTGCAGCACCTGGTGTATCAAAAGCAATCGTAGTATCGATACAAATTCCAAAATCAGGATTAATATTTAAAGCCGCAACTTGCGCACCTCTAATCCCTACTTCTTCTTGTACCGTAAAAACTGCGTGCACTTCAAAAGGCAATTCTTTACCTTGTAATTTTTTTAAAGCCTCGATTAAAATATAAACACTTACACGGTTATCTAAAGATTTACAATTCACACAATCGCCCATTTCAATTAAAGCACGTTCGCGCGTAACAGGGTTTCCAATTTCAATCCATTTTTCCACCTCTTCTTTCGGCATTCCTAAATCAATAAAAAAATCGTTGATATTAGCGGGTTTATTGCGTTCTTCCGCATTCATTACATGAATAGGTTTTGCCCCCATTACACCAATCAAATCTTTTTTACCGTGAACAATAACCCTTTGTGCTGTTAATGTTTTAGGATCAAAACCACCTAAAGTATGAAATTTTAAAAATCCCTTATCATCAATATGCGTTACCATAAAACCAATTTCGTCCATGTGCGCCGCCACCATTACTTTTGTGTTGGATTTGCCGGGAATTACGTAAGTTAAGTTACCTAGATTATCTATGGTGCTATTAAAATTTAGTGGTTGTAGTTCCTTTTGGATAAATGCACGAATTTGATTTTCGAAACCAGGAGCGCCCGGAATTTCACAAATTGTAGACAACAATGAGGTATTAACGTTTTGCATATTTTTAATGAATTATTATTTTGTAAAATTAATAATCTAATCTAATAATTTTGGTAGTTAATTGATTTGTAAAACAAATTTCAATTTTTTTAGCTAAAACACGTTTGTTGTAAGATAATGGGTGTTGGTAATCTAAAACACGAATATCTTTTTGTCCGTTAAATTCCATTTTCCATTCACCAATTTTTACAATATTATCTTCTACAATAATATCAGTGTAATCAGGATGAAAATGAAAATTTGCAAAACTTAAATCGTGATGATTATTTAAATGTGTTATTTCATCAGTAATTAAAACGCCATTAGGGTAAAATTTAAATTCTCGTTGATGAATAGCATTTAATCTTTTGTAACCATCATGGGAAACTTTAAAATAATTTTTATCTTCCTGTAAAACAGTTACTTCTGGGCGGCATGCAACTTTAAAATTATTAAAAAATTCAGCTTGATTTTTATTTTTATAGCTTACAGTATTGTGATAACCAGTGGATTTTTCTCTAAATCGAGTGATTTTATCTTCAAATGTAGAAGTACCATTATTAATTATAAATGTTTTATTGTTAAATCTTAAATCAAAACTAAAAACACTGGCTTGAGCAAAATGTAAACAATAATCAGGCCCCATTTTTCCAATATCAATTGTAGCCTCTAATTTGTCCAATTTAACCTTCCTAAAACCACTGGAACTTAATGGTATATCAAAAGGTTTTAAATTTAACGAAGAAGCATAATTTAATAATTCATTGTTTGGGATAATATATTCCTGCACACTTTCATTAAAACTAGCAAAATCTCCATTTGTGTATGTTATATTTTGATTAAAGGCTAACATTGCACAAATTTTAGATAGCATTAAATTGTTTAATTGTTCATCTTCAAAAACGGAGTTGTTTTGCATTAAATTGTATGAATCAATTAAATGCGATAGAATTAAATTGTGAAACATTTGCGATTTTTGAAAATGCGCACCATCGCTTAAAATTTGTTCACTTAATTCTCTGCTTAAAATTATTTTGGCTTCTTTTAATAAGTCGGGAGCTTTAAAATAATAAGCGCCAAAAAGTAAAGAGATCCCATTTACTAACAATTCGTAGCCACCTTTATTGTAGGCTAAAATGGATAATAAATATCTATAATCGCTGTATAAAATCCTATCTAAAGTTTTTCGCTCTAACTGATGTTTGCTTATAAATTTTATCCAGTTAATAGCTCGATAAGAAATTACTAGATTTTCATTTTCGAGTTTTATGTTTTTGTATTGATCACTATACAAATAAAGTAGCATCAAGCCCTTTTCTTTAGTTAAATCGTCTTGTGTTAAAAAAAAGAAAAAATTTAAATTATCGCGCCAATCTTTGCCATTATTAGGGTAATTCCAAGGGATTTCAGAAGTAAAGCTCAATGAACGATTTAAGATATTAAAAGTGTTGTGTGTTAATATATTTTTACTAGTTATATAGGGCTTAAAATATAAGGGTAAACCTTTTCGATACAAAACTTTATATGATTTACTTCCTATAATTGTATTTAGTTTTTTGTTTAACCATAGAATAATAGAATGATAAATCCTATCAGTTCGATCTAATTTTATTGATTTTAAGTAATATGTGATTTTTTTATTCATCCTAATCTTTTTGGGGTTCAAAACTACTAAGTAAATTATTTAAATTCAAACAATCTAAATTTATTAACACAAAATCTCTCCTTATCAGCAATTGTGAATTATTTATTCATATTTAATCTATATAAATTACGTGATGTATAAATTTTATATTCTTGATTGTTAAAATTTTTCTTCATAAGTTTGTTCAAAAAAAATATATATGATTAATTAACAATAACTGTTTTTTATTCAATCACTAAAGATATCTAACGAAAAGTAAATTATTACTAAAAATTTTAAATTAAATACAAATGAAGCAAATATTATTTACCATTTCCACATTTTTAATAAGCATAACAAGCTTAGCAAATAATATCACTGTTAGCAATGTTACAGTAGTTAATCAAAATACCGAAATGGATTACACAAATATAAAATTTGATGTAAGTTGGGAAAATTCATGGCGAACGTCAACATTAGAAAGTAATTGGGATGCTGCATGGATTTTTGTGAAATTTAGGAAAAAAACCGAACAGAATTTTTATCATGCTTACTTAAATAATAATGGGCATACAGCACCTTCTGGTTGTGTTATATCCCCTGGATTAGTAAATACAAAAAATTCGTTTAATACAGTTACAAACCCTGCAGTTGGTGTATTTATACACAGAGATGCAAACGGAATAGGAAATGTTAATTTTACAGACATTTCTATTCGGTGGAATTATGGAGCAAACGGATTGGCAGATAACGATAGTGTTGAGATTTGTGTTTATGCAATCGAAATGGTATATATTCCTCAAGGATCATTTAAGTTAGGAGATAATTTCGAAACATCTTTATCTACAAATTCTCGAAATTTTTTTCATGCAGGTGGGGGATCAATTACACCTTTTATAGTAACAAGCGAAAACGAATTAACCATAGGCAATGTTAATAATACCCAGTTATGGGCAACTGCTCACCAGGGAGTGGCAGGTACGCTTCCTGCAAATTTTCCTAAAGGATTTGCTGGATTTTATATCATGAAATACGAATTATCACAATTTATGTATAAAGAGTTTTTACTAAAGTTAACTAGAGATCAGCAGTTGACAAGGGCATATCATTCTGCAGGGATAAATAGATATATGTATGGTAACACAACAACTCCATGGAACAGAAATGGAATTAAATTTTTTAGTGACGCAAGTGGTTTTAATCCACGTATTTATATTAATGATTTAAATAATAACGGAATTTCAAACGAGGAAAGTGACGGGCAAGATATAGCTTGTAACTATATTTCTTTTTTAGATCATTTATCATTTGGAGATTGGTGTGGATTAAGGCCATTTACTGAATTAGAGTTTGAGAAAGCTTGTAGAGGAATACTAAATCCTGTAACAGGAGGCGAATTTCCTTGGGGAACAACAATAATCCAAAATGTTACAAGTATAACAAATCCGAATACATCAACAGAAATTGCGGGTAACGCAAGTGCAAATAGTGTTTATGGAAATCATGGAAGTGTGCAGGGGCCAATGAGAAGTGGTAATTTTGCTAGAAATAGCACAAGTAGGGAGCAAGCAGGAGCAAGTTATTATGGCGTTATGGATTTAGGAGGGAATCTTTGGGAATATGTTTATACAATAAGAAATACAGGAAATAGAGAGTTTAATGGTTCTGTACATGGAGATGGTGTATTAACAAGTACTGGAGAAAATAATACGGTGGGCTGGCCAACAGCAGGAACTATTAAAGGTGGTGCTTGGAATAGTAGTGCGTTAGATTGTAATACTTCAGATAGAGGAAGTGTGCCATGGGATCAAACAACTTCACGGCATAACTCAACAGGTATTCGATTAGCGAGGTCAATAGAATAGATTAAATATATGTTTAATAGAAAAAAGATTTTATTAAATAATTTTATTTTTTTGAGCATAACATTATTTGCTCAAAATAATGAAATTTTTAATGGTGGAGAAGGTTCAGGCTTCAGTCAGTTTTCTATTAGTCAAACCAATGCAAATTATAATAATTCTATTTTTAGTGGAGGAAATAAAAGTGGAGAAACAGTAGATTGCCATATTCAATCTAATCCTATTTATACCGAATATAACAATGCTATATTTGGAGGAGGAAACAAAAGTGGAGAAACAGTAGATTGCCATATTCAATCTAATCCTATTTATACCGAATATAACAATGCTATATTTGGAGGAGGAAACAAAGGTGGAGAAACAGTAGATTGTCATATTCAATCAGATCCTATTTATACAGTATATAATAATGCAATATTTAGTGGAGGTATTAGAAGTGGAGAAACAGTAGATTGTCATGCTCAATCTGATGCGATTTATAATAATTTTATTTTTAATGGAGGATTAAAGTCAGGATATGACGTATTTTGTTCTAATATAAATTTAGAGTCTGGTTCAGAAGGATTTAAAAATAATTTATCATTATGGTTAAAAGCTGATGATGGAGTTGTTGGAAATCCTATAAATTCTTGGTTGGATAAATCAGGTAGAGAGATGCATGCGAATAAAAATTCAGGTGCTCCAATAAAAATAAATTCTAGCACTAATTATAATCCAACAATATATTTTGATGGGAATGATGGGTTTTATACAGATTCTATATTAATAGAACAGTTATTTATAATTTTTAAACCCAATATAGAAGATAGCGATAATTCTGATTTTCAGATTTTAGGTAGAAAAAATAATTTGGATCAAAATAGTGCTAGGGTATTAGGATTTGGTAACAAGCATGTGAATTCAAGTAATGATGGTAGTGCATTTGCATCACCAGATAAAATTAGAATAAACGGAAAGTATAATGCTACATTATCAAACACAAGTTTTAATATCATATCTGTTGATGTAGGTAATAAAGTTGGTGTTAAAGATGTTTATAGTTTAGGGAAAAAATCACCAGGAACAAACTATAGTAATCTTATTGGAGAAATTGCAGAAATCATTAGTTATTCACACAAAAAAACTGGTGTAGAATTAGCAAAAATAGAAAGTTATTTAAGTATTAAATATGGTATAACTTTAAATAATACCGAAGGAGGTACAAATGGAAATTATTATTCAAATAGTGGAGATACAATTTGGAAAGCAAATGATAATTACCATTTTGATGTAATTGGAATTGGAAAAGATACTTTATACGATTTAAATCAAAAACAATCAAAAACAAATGATGGAAAATTTATAGTTTTTATCGATAATTTGGCTAATACAAATTTAAATAATATAGGTAATATCGAAAATAATCAATCGTATATTATGGTTGGTCATAACAATGGTGTTATGCAAACAGCTGGTACTACTAAAAATGAAAAGCCATTAGAAATTAAAAACCGATTAGATAGAGAATGGAAAATTACAAATACAAATTTTGATAATAATTTTTCCTTGGAGATTGAGTGGGATAGTTCGGGAACATTTGATTTATCACATGTTAGATTATTAGTTGATGACGATGGAGATTTTACTAATGCTTTGGTTTATGGCCCTCAAGATGGGCTTGTATTTAGATTGGGGTCGATTATAGTTGAAGATATAAATTCTAGTTTTATTCCAAAAGGAAGTACTAAATTTGTTACTTTAGGGTCGATAGATGAATTAACGGTTTTACCAGTTGAACTACTTTATTTTAAAGCGGAAAAAAATGAAAAATCTGTAAATTTAAAATGGGAAACGGCATCTGAAATTAATTCGGATTATTTTGAAATTTTACACTCAACTGATAATATTAATTTTAAAAGTATTGGTAAATTAAATGCGGTAGGGAACTCTAATGTAATTAATAAATATAATTTAATCGATTATAATCCTGATACTGGTGTAAATTATTACAAATTAAGAGAGTATGATTTGGAAGGGAAATTACAAGATTACAAAACAATTTTTTTTAATTTTGAATTCATACCAGAATTGTATGATTTTGTTTTATACCCTAATCCAAACAATAATAACGGAACAATTTTTTTAAAAACTAATTATGTTGGTGAAATAAATTTAAATATATTCGACGCTGTTGGTAAAATTATAATTAAGGAGAAAATAAATGTATTTAACCAAAATAATAATTTTATTAAAAACTTAAATTTAACTCCAGGTTTTTATCCCGTTGTAATTAGTTCGCTTAGTAATGATTTTACATCTAAAACTTTTAAATTGATTATACAATAATTTATAAACTATCTAGCAGATTTTTATTTTTCAATTTAGAAATTAGTATTAAAGTGAGTAAATTATTTGTTTTTTTATTTACATTTTGTATATTGTTTTAATGATAGTTAGTAATAAATAAATTTGGAAATAATTCTTGTTTCCGAAACTTTATGCATGGCTAAAAAATCGAAAATAGAGGTAAAAGAAAGTGTTGAAAAATTAACATCACTTTATAAAAAAGAGCAAAACCATCGAATTAAATCAAGAATTAAACTTTTGATTTGTTTTAAAGAAGAAAGATTCAAAAATCAAGAAGCTTTATCTGACTATATAGGATTGGATTACTCAACCGTAAAAAGATTATTGAAACAATATAATGATGAAGGTTTAGATTCATTCCTAAAAATAAAGAGCGGTGGTAATCGCCCTAGTGTTATTTCTGAAGAAGCACACGCTAAGTTACAAGAAAAACTAAATGACTCTATAAATCCATTTAAAGGATATTGGGAAGTTTTAGAATGGTTAGAAATTACTTATAACAAAAAATTCACTTACAATACCGTGCGAACTTATCTCATGCGACATTTTAAAACAAAAATTAAAACCCCACGAAAATCTCATTATAAGAAAAATGAACAGGCTATTGAAGCCTTTTTTAAAACTGCCAATAGTAATAAGGTTATTTAGAATTAGTCTAAATAAAAATAATTTTAAATCGGTGAATTTATATTTTCAAGACGAGTCAAGGTTTGGATTAAAAACACACATAGGAAGATGTTTAACTTCAAGGGGAGTAAAACCGATTGCGCAATACCAACATGCATTTAAAAACACATATTTATACGGAAGTTTCTCACCTATTAATGGAGATCAGTTTGTTTATGAAATAGAAGGAACCAGTAGTGAAATATTTTACAATTATCTTTTAAAATTTTCGGAGTATAAGCCAGAGGAAGTTAAATTATTGATTATCGACAACGCAGGATTTCACTCATTATCAAAATATAAATTACCTGAAAATATTAAGTTAATAAAAATTCCGCCATACATTCCTGAGATTAATCCATGTGAAAAAATTTGGCATTTTATAAAGAGTAGATTTAAAAATTCCGTTTTCAAAACCTTAGAAAATGTAAAAAAATGGTTGCATGAGTTTATAAATGAAAATCTTAATAGCGATATTGTTAAAAGCATAACACATCATTCTAAATATTTAGATATATTTAAGGCTTGTTTTAATATTTAATTGGTATTACCCATCACTCAATTATGAAATTTCCTGAATTATCATTTGGTTTTCGGTGATGTTCCAAATACTCATTAACCATTTCATCAGTTATATTTCCAGTACACCAACAACCAAAACCTAATGCCCAAAAATATCTACCCCAATATCGTTTCTTTAATTCTGGAAATTCCATTTGTAATTTTCTTGATGTGCGTCCTTTTAACAGTTTAACCATGGTAATTATACCAATTAAAAATTTAAATAAACCTTATACACTATATTAGCTTGTCCACCCTTGAATTTTTAGATTCTTATCCGAGACAAAGTCTCCTGTGTTAAAAACAGTTTGGAGTGCGAGTAATCAGGGTTGAGAAAGAAAACGGTAAATGAAGGTTTAACCACAGGCGCTAATGCGCGCACTGGAAGCAAAAGCTTCACACAGTTTACGTTCTATTTGTAAAAATTTGCAGGTAGTACGAAACTGTAAGAGTTAAAAACTCCTGTGTGAATCCGTTAGGATTACTGTGGTTAATTTTATTTTAGGTACTTGTTGTGTTTTTAAACCACATGAACTAGCGTTCAAAGGGAAATCTATCGGTTCAAGGGAGAACGAACTTGATACAATAATGAGTATAATTAAGGCTTTTTTCCAAATTTAATTGGTGATATATCTTGAGAAGGTCGATATTCTACTTGCACATGAATATGATCTTTTGAAACTACTACTTTTAATATTGGAATATCCTCTGCTTCACAAATTTGCATTAATATTGTTACAACGAATATTAATATCTCCTTCTAAAACAGGATATCTATATTTTGTAACCCATACAATATATACTGTTAAGCGTGATACAAAGTGTCCATTTGTTATTTGATAATCCATCTGTAAAAGATAGCATTTTTAAAAGCTGAAAGCAAAATGCTCAAATGTGCATAGTTTTAACTATTTTTGAGACCAATAAAATTTCAAAGGATTTATGTACGGAGTGTTCAATTTGGCAAATATTCTTTAATTAGTCATTGTTTCAGCATCTTTGGAAGCTTGACCAATACCAATAGCATAAAAAAGCCAAACTGATGCAGCTACAGTACCGTAACACCCGAGCTTCACATTATTTGTTTCCTATCTATGAGTCGGAAGCACTTCAACCCGAACGACAAATTTAGTTGTAAAGGTTTTTCATCCTTTATAGGTATTTAGTTAAAAAAACGCACGCATCGCGGCGCACCAAAGGGCGCCAAGTTTTACGTAAAGTATATACAAAAGTAAAATTGTGTATGTATTTAAAACTAAACTTCTGATTTAAAACTAAATACAATATCTGGATATTTTTCCTGAGCCATTTCTAGTTCGTACCTACTTTCGGCTAAAAAAACATCTTTACCTTGTTTATCTTTAGCTATGTTGTTGGATTTACGCAACATAAAATCTTTCAATTGTACTTTATTGGTAGATTCTATCCAACAAGCTTTGTACATCGAGTAGGATTCGTAAGTACATTTTGCTCCGTATTCGTGTTCCAAACGGTATTGTATTACCTCATATTGTAACTGTCCAACCGTTCCAATAATTTTACGATTATTTGTTACTTTGGTGAATAATTGCGCTACACCTTCATCCATTAATTGGTCGATTCCTTTGTGTAATTGTTTACTTTTTAAAGGATCGGCATTTTCGATATACTTAAACTGTTCGGGCGAAAAAGATGGAATTCCTGTAAATTTTAAAATTTCACCTTCGGTTAAGGTATCGCCAATTTTAAAATTACCCGAATCGTACAAACCAACAATATCTCCTGCAAAAGCTTCCTCCAATACACTTTTTTTACTTGCCATAAATGCTGTAGGATTGCTAAATTTCATTTGTTTATTATGCCTTACATGCAAGTAATTTTTATTACGCTCAAATTTACCCGATACCACTTTAACAAACGCAATCCTGTCCCTATGTTTAGGATCCATGTTAGCATGAATTTTAAACACAAATCCACTAAATTTTTCCTCGTAAGGATCTACTACTCGTTGTTCGGTTTTTTTAGGCAAAGGATTAGGGGCAATTCTCACAAAACAATCCAACAACTCTTGCACACCAAAATTATTTAATGCACTTCCAAAAAATACTGGAGAACCTTTTCCTGCTAAATATTCTTCTTGCGAAAAAGGAGGATATACTCCACTAATTAAATCTACATCTTCGCGTAATTTATCGGCAGCGTCACTACCAATATATTCATCTAAAACAGGATCATCAATATTTTCAACATCAATCGTATCTGTTTTTCTTTGTTTATCCGCAGTTTCAAAAAACTTTACATTATTTTCATATAAGTTAAAAACTCCTTGAAAATCGGCTCCCATACCAATAGGCCATGATAATGGACGAACCTTAATATCTAATTTTTGCTCCACTTCATCCAATAAATCAAAAGCATCCTTACCTTCTCTATCTAATTTATTGATAAAAACCATAATGGGTGTATCGCGCATTTTACAAACTCTTACCAAATTTTCGGTTTGTTCCTCCACACCTTTAGCCACATCAATTACAACAATAACACTATCCACAGCAGTTAAAGTACGGTAAGTATCTTCGGCAAAATCTTTGTGCCCTGGGGTATCTAAAATGTTTATTTTTAAATCTTTATACTCAAATCCCATTACAGATGTAGCCACAGAAATCCCTCTTTGTTTTTCGATTTCCATAAAATCCGACGTTGCAGATTTTTTAATTTTATTAGATTTTACTGCACCTGCTACCTGAATAGCTCCACCAAATAACAATAACTTTTCGGTTAAAGTAGTTTTTCCAGCATCGGGATGAGATACTATACCAAATGTTCTTCGTTTAACAATTTCTTCCTCTAATTTCATTTTAAAAATATTACTTTAAATGCAAACTAAAACTTAAGCCTGCAATATTTTGATTGTGCGAATATATGAGTGTGGGCTGCCATTTTAAGGTTAAATCATCACTAATGTCGTAAGTAGAAAAATGTGCATCTACAATGGCATCAATAAAGCCTAAACCATATAAAAATCCAAAAAACATAAAATTTCGTTGTAAGGATCCTAATGCACTTTGATAACTTTGTAAGATTTGAGCTCTAGAATTATCTAAATAAATATCCGGACTAAGTGGCTCGAAATGATTACTTGAAAAATTTTCTACATAATCAATTTGTAAATCTCTACTAGCTTCTTGATCTTTTAGTTTTAATAAACCAAAATGAAAATCTTTTTCAGCATTATTCACTTGATAATCGGTAAAAATTAAATACCCTAAACCATAATAAATAGGCAATTTCCAAAATTTACGATTGTATATTTGTCCGCCACCCGGAATTATGGAATATAAAGCTGCTCTTCCCGGACTGCGAGGTGTTTTAGTTTTTTTGTTTGTATTATCTGGATTTCTATCTGCATCTTGAGTAAAACTCATAAAAGAATTACTTTTAAAATCCCCGTATATTTCGAACGAATACGAAGGTAAACTAAATGTAAAGAGTACAAATAAAATAAATTTGAATTTCAACATTGTTATTTTTAAAAGGAACGCTAAGATAAAGGATTTTTTTGGAACTAAAATGATAATTACAAATTTGCTTAACTTAAGCTACTGACTAATTTTATTGTATTTTTTGGTATTACCTGGATCAATTAATATCATTGTTTTTGTAATATCATCTTTAATTTCTTTAGTAGATTTAGAAAACATTTTTACAATTTCATCCGATTTTGCATTAAAATACACTTGTAATAAAAAAGATGACGGACGAACGCGATTCACTTCCACTAAAGATTTCATACTGTTAAAAACTACTTTTTCACCCCCCAATTTATCCGTTCGCATCACATCTAATCCCAATCGGTGATAATCGTATAACATTTTTCGGAATGGCTGAAAAATAGAATTCATCACATTTTCAATCAACCAATATCTATTTTTATCTCCACCAGCCGCAGCCCACCCTTTTCCACCAGAGCTTTGTGCATTATTTACAATTTCAAATGCGTTTTGGTAATATTTCGTTCCGCCTTCTGGCGCAAACGTATCGTAATCCATACCGATTATAAAATATATATAAAAAGCTATTACAGAGGTTAAATTACTTTCGAAAGATTGTAAATTAAAATCCATAGGTTGCTGATCTACATATGTAAAATCAAAATCTAAATCGTTTACCACAAACATGGTTGTGGTGTAATTGGTTCCATAAACCGGACGAATGGATTGAACTTGTAGAGTTGCAGAGAAATCATTATTGGAGCGACTTTCCAAATTAATTAAAAAAGAACAGTTGATTCTTTCAAAAAGTTCATAATTATCTGTTGTCCAAATTCTCGTATTTACAAACTCAATAATCGAACGTTCCATGTTGCGAAAAACTTGCTGATCCATATCCTGAATCTTCATATGATTTACCACCACATTACACTCAATTTCCCTTGCTTGAAGCGAAAAAGTTAAAACAAAACAAACAAATAATATTTTAAAATACTTCATCACGTTTTTTAATTTTGAATTACAAGTGTTTCATCAACGATAATTTCTGCAACTTGTTGTTTAGATAATAAAGGCAATGCTTTGGTTTGATTTAGTGAAACCAAGTAAACTTTATTGGTGTCATGCTTAAAACCAGCACCTTCTTCTTTTAAAGAATTCAAAACAATTAAATCGGCATTTTTATTTTTTAATTTTAATTGTGCATTTTCCTCTAAATTTTGAGTTTCCATTGCGAAGCCAACTAAAAATTGATTTTGATTTTTATGAGCACCTAAATACGCAAGTATATCTTTAGTTTTTTGGAGTTCAATAACTAAATTTTCGCCTGATTTTTTAATTTTTTCGGCTGAATATTCCACTGGTGTATAATCTGCAACTGCTGCCGATAATACAGCAACATCATAATCCAAATGTTTTTCAACTGCAGTAAACATTTCTTGAGCACTCACTACATCTATCCTTTGAACTAAATTACTAGAACTTATGGATGACGGACCGCAAACTAAAACAACTTCTGCGCCACGATTGGCATAGGCTTCGGCAATTGCAATACCCATTTTACCAGACGAATGATTCCCGATAAAACGAACGGGATCTAAAGATTCGTAAGTTGGTCCGGCTGTTACTAAAACTTTTTTTCCTTTCAACTGATTTTTTTGTTTAAAAAAATCGGTGATATAGTCCATTATTTTTTCGGGCTCTTCTACCCTACCTTTTCCCACTAAACCACTAGCCAATTCTCCCTTAGGCGAATCCAAAACTATGTTGCCAAATCCAATGATTTTTTGTAAATTATTTTGTGTAGCGGGATGTACAAACATATCCAAATCCATTGCAGGAGCCACCATAACTTTACATTTTGCCGATAAATAAACCGCTAAAAGTAAATTATCGCAAATTCCGTTAGCCATTTTAGCAATGGTATTGGCTGTAGCTGGAACTACAACAAATATATCTGCCCACAAACCCAATTCTACATGATTAGTCCAATCCGTTTGATTTTGGTTATAAAATGAATCATACACTTCATTTTCGGATAGAGTGGCTAAAGTTAATTTGCCTATAAATGAAGAAGCGGAAGGAGTGCAAATCACCTTAACTTCCGCTTTTTGTTTTTTGAGTAAACGAATTAAAAATGCAGTTTTATATGCCGCAATACTTCCGCTTACACCAATTAATATTTTTTTACCTTGCAGCATAAATATTATGCCTCTTTACTATCTTCAAAAGTATTTCTTGTATAAATCTCACCATCCACCCACTCTTGTTGAGCAATTAAAACTGGCTTAGGTAAACGCTCGTAAAATTTCGAAATTTCAATTTGCTCTCTGTTTTCAAAAATTTCCTCTAAGTTATCCGAGCTAGTTGCAAACTCTTCTAATTTTGAATTTAATTCTTGTTTTAAATCCACCGAAATTTGATTTGATCTTTTTGATAACACATTAATCATTTCATAAGGATTTAAATCCTTCGAAAAAGTAACAACATCTCTTGTTATTGTTGAACTTGGAGCTTTTGTTTTTTTATAATCCATACCCATATTTATTTACCAAATTTACTTAATTGTTTATTCACATTTTCCTTCATTCTTGTAATCTCCGCAGCGTATTTACCCGATGAAACCTCAGAACCATACTGATTAATCAAATACAATGTTCGTTCGTATTTAGGTAATCTTTCGTATCTTTTTCCTCTTTTTGCTAGTTTGTAAGATGATTTAATCAGCAAATATACAATTTCTTGTCGATATTCACCACCTCTTTGCGATTTCATTAACTTTTCCCCTTGCTCAATTACCTTTTTATAATCCTTATCCTTATATGGTTTCGATACCAAAATTAAAGGATAATCTTTTAATTTTATCGAAGCACGATCTGCATATTTGTTACTTCCATTTAATCTAGCATCTTCCATTAACTCAATCAATAAAGGCTCTGCGGCATCAGCAGTAACAATAGTTGATAAATCTAAAGTGGATTTTCTCCAAACATCTAACACATTTGTATTTAATTTGTTGGATGAATCTAAATATGCTTTAGCAAAATCTCTAGATTCGGCATATCTTCCTTGTTCGTTAAGCTCTACTGGAACTTTATAAATCAAAGTAGATAACTCTTTTTCTGCTAAACTAATTTGATTTTGATATTTAGTTTGCAAATCGGCGGTATTGATTTTTTCAAATTCGTTTACAAAAGCCGAATAATTTTCAATTTTAAATTTTACATCCGATGAAAAAGCTTTTAAATACATTGCGTTTAAAATCTTATCTTCCACTTCTTCTACTTCGTTGGAAGGAACTACTTTTAACAGTTTTCGCCATTCATCAACCGCCATAGTATAATTTTTACGCTTAAAATAGTATTGAGGCACACTGTATCTTAATTTAGAAATATTGTTTTCTGCTTTTGTTTTCAATTCGTACAACTGATTTCTAAATTTTGGTCGCTCTCCAATTGGATTTTTATCTATTTGTGCTATAAAATTGTTGGCAAATTTTAAAGCATTTTCAAATCTCTCAATTTTTTTATACTCAATACTATTTTCAGCATATTTATAAGCTGCTTCCACTTGTAACAACTTTGCAAAATCTCTGTTTTTAGCATCTGGATAAGCATCTATATAAGATTGAAAAGCAATAACTGCGGAGTTAAAATAACCTGTTTTGAAATATAGATTAGAATGATTAAATGCTTTTTTCTCTAATTTTTGCTGTAATTCATCAATTTTAGAATTTACATCATAAGCAAATTCACTTTTAGGATATCTATCTAAAAACAATTGGAAATCCTCTAAGGTTCTTTTGGTGTATTCCTGATCTAAATAATATTTTGGTGATAGATTATAGTATGATAATGTTGCATAATAATAAGCTCTTTCGGTATATTCGCCCCTTGGAAATCGTTGAGCTAATTTTTTAAATTCGTATGCTGTATTGTAATAATCTTTTACGTAAAAATCCGATAAAACATAATGGAAAAATATTTTTTCGAGTTTTGGCGAATTAGCGTAATCGTTTAATAGAGATTTAAATAACGGACTCGCTTTAAAATATTTTTTATTTTCAAAATACTTCCATGCTAATTCTTCTCTAACTTCCGCCGATCCAGATTTTAGTGCTTTATCGTAGGAGCTTTTACACGACGAAAACGCCAACAATACAACAATTAAATAAAAACTATATTTTTTAATCATGCCACAAAAGTACATTTAAAAATTTATTTGATTGTAAAAAATCCACTAAATATCATTAATTTATTTCTTTAACAACCAATTGTGCATTAGAGATTTTAACTACTTCTACTTTTTTTCCTTTTTCTATATATCCCGTTATTGCAATACTATCAAAGGTTTCTCCCTCTATTAAAACTGTGCCTCCTGGCATAAGTTGGTTGAGAGATTCCCCTTGTTTTCCTATCATTTCTTGATTGCTAAATTTTGTCGAAAGTAATACTTTATAATCTTTACCATCTGCTGTTAAAACGGCACTGTCAGATAAAAAATTGCGTTTGGTTAATATTTTTTTGGATAGATAAAAACTTAAAATTAAAGCTAAAACGATACAAACCGAAACTATTGCAAATGAATTCATAACTACATTAATATTTGGTAAAATCCAGCCCAACTCCGGACTAGAAACTATAGGGAACAAACTTAAGGCTAATCCGATAATTATTAGCAAAATTCCAGAAATTCCTGCAATTCCAAAACCTGGTAAAACAAAAACTTCTACAGCAACTAACAATAATCCAAAGATAAAAATAATAAGTTCCATGTGGTTTGCTAAACCTTGTAAATAATGGGGTGCAAAAAATGCGATGGCTGCCGAAATGGCTATAATTATTGGAAAACCTACTCCAGGTGTTTGTAACTCGAAATAAATTCCGCCAATAATTAACATGATTAAAAAACCGCTTACAGCAGGATGTATTAAAAATAAAATTATACTTTCGGTTACTG
>JACCDH010171939.1_pt1 | contig 18748 bp, 20 predicted proteins | sample 7442481 | NCBI WGS metagenome assembly JACCDH01 (sample SAMN15323433, study PRJNA562643) | freshwater metagenome | isolation source: river surface water | place: USA:Blue River Watershed | collected 2017-08-15 | reverse complement strand
CAATAAATCCATGTTGATCACTCCTCATCCCCCCAACCGGTCGGTCAGGGTGTGGTTCAAACATGGGTCAAATCTCAGTGAAAACTTATGCCGCTAACGGGTCACTTCTCAACGACAATCAACAGCATCTGGGTCAAGACAGAGGGAACTCAAACCGCGCGAGATGGCGGCGATATCGAAGCACAGCTGCTTTACGGACAGTTGATTTCACCGTTTTTCGACGCTCAAGCCGGAGTCCGCGTCAGACACCGTTCGGGTCCCGGATCCAATACAGTGCGAACTTACGCCAGCATCGGGCTGCAAGGTCTTGCTCCCTATCGTTACGAACTCGAACCGACAGTATTTATCAGTGAACGTGGGCAAGTCTCCGCTCGCGTTACGGCAAGCTACGATCAACTTTTGACCCAGCGTTTGATCTTGCAGCCGCGCGTAGAATTCAACATGGCCACAAAGTCCGACCGGCAGTTTGGTGTCGGCTCAGGCCTCAGCGATACCGAACTAGGGGTTCGTTTGCGCTATGAGTTGAAGCGCGAATTTGCGCCTTACGTTGGAGTAACTTGGAAGCAGAGTTACGGGCAGACGAAGCGGTTCGAGCGCGCAGAAAGTAATGAGACGAGCCTGGTCTCGGTCGTTGTCGGTGTTCGGGCCTGGTTCTGATAAAGTTCGGGACGTCGAACGTTGCCGAACTCGCTGGAGCGATACACACAGCGTTTAATCCGATGCGTTCGCGCTGAGAAACTATCAATCCCAGACCTGCGACACACGAGAGAGGTGCGCTGGTTTGTTCCATGCAAAATAGAGGATTTGCGCGATGAAGATTGGAATGGTTGGTTTAGGCCGGATGGGGTCGGGAATTGTGCAGCGGCTGCTGCGCGGCGGACATGAAACTGTCGTATATGATCGTTCGCCGGCGGCGATCGACGCGCTTGTTGCTGTCGGAGCGACAGGCGCAACAGGCATCGAAGATATGCGCAGGAAGCTCGATCGTCCAGCCGTGTTCTGGGTAATGCTGCCCGCCGGAGATCCTACTGAGCAAACTATCAAAGCGATTTGCGAGCATACCAACGAGGGCGATATCGTAATCGATGGCGGCAACAGCTTTTACAAAGACGACGTCCGACGCGCCAAGACTCTGGGCAAGAAGGGCGTGCGCTTTATCGATGTTGGTACATCGGGCGGGATTTGGGGGCTCGAGCGGGGCTATTGCATGATGATCGGGGGCGACCGGGAAACGGTCGATCTGCTCGATCCCATATTCAAAACACTGGCGCCCGGGCTCGGGACAATAACACGTACGCCCGACCGGTTGGAGCAGGACGGCGAAGATCCGAACGCGGAGATGGGGTATATGTACGCAGGCCCAGCCGGGGCGGGGCACTTCGTCAAAATGGTTCACAACGGCATCGAATATGGCTTAATGCAGGCTTATGCTGAAGGGTTCGATATTCTTAAGGGAAAATCCTCTGAAAAGCTGCCCGAGGATGAGCGCTTCGATCTCAATTTAACCGACATCGCCGAGGTATGGCGGCGCGGCAGCGTGATCTCATCATGGCTGCTCGATATTACCGCCGCAGCACTTGCCAAAGATCAGATGTTATCCAGCTTGTCGGGCCACGTCGCCGATTCAGGCGAAGGTCACTGGACGATCGAGGCGGCAATGGAGGAGGCGGTGCCGGTCAACGTCCTTTCTGCAGCGCTGTTCGCACGGTATCGGAGTCGGGTTGATCATACGTTCGGCGATAAAGTTCTCTCAGCGATGCGCCTGGGTTTTGGCGGACATGTCGAAGTACCGCAGTAGCAGGGAGCTGACGCTAAAATAGTCTGTGTCCAGCAGTCTCTCTGGAATGGGGCAAATAGAAGCTAGCTCAGCCTGTTCTGGATCCCTCGTCGGTCATTATGTCTGCGTCCAGATCGAGTCCGCGAGCGCCGCCATGAACGGAGTTTGCAGGGGTATGAGGATGCTCTATAGACTCTGACCCGTGTTCCTCGAGCAGCCCTTCCCATTTTGTGATGATCGAGGTGGCAACGGCATTGCCGACGACGTCCGTTGCCGTCCGACCCATGTCGAGAAACCGGTGATACCGAGAAAAATGGCGATTCCCTCGACGTGTAGCCCAACATGGCGAGCGGTCCGGTTATAACGACAAGGCTGGCGCGCGGGACAGCGGCAACGCCTTTTGAGCTGATCATCAATGTCAGCAGGATAACAATCTACGTGCCGATACTGAGGTCTATTACGTAAGCCCACGCAAGCGCGGAGTCAAAAAAGCTGCATTTGCTAAAGAGCCCGAACCCTTTCTAAACTCGCCAGAAGATCGCCCAAGGTTACAGCCAGACTTCAATTTTTATATGTCCTTTCGGGTTGATGGCGGCTTGGGCCTTTTTTTTGGCCGATGGGCCATAAGGTGTTGAGCGTCGATTGATTTCACATAATCTTCCAGTCCTCTGTCAGCGGCTTCGAGGTAGTTGGCGGTGAAACGGTAAAGCCATGGGCGGGTTACAATCGCGAGCAACCCCGAGCATGTGACCTTGTGAAGCACCCGGGTTCCATCGGCTTCAGGTGTAAGGACAAAGCTCTCGTCTATTTGAAGACAGAAGGGTATCCTGATACGCCAAGCGATAGCACGATTGGGTTCCAAAAGAACAATTCGTCCGGGTCCGTCGGCTTTACTCCTTGCGGCAAGCATGTCCTTAAAGGTCACCCGGATTTCAGCATTGAATGCGGTTGTACCCGAAAGACTGATGCGCGGGTTCCACTCGCCAATGCGCTTTAGGTTAGCAACCAGCGGCCATAGCTTTTGTGGCTGCAGCTGGAAAAACTGCGAGGATTTGGTTTCAATCGCTGGGCGTCTTTCGGTCATCGCGCCAAAGGCCTTGCCATCGCGCGTATCGCCTTCAATGCAGTCCCGAAACGCGCTATTTGTTCGCGGTTTGCTTCGATCTCTCCACAAGGAAGATAAGAGATGTCTAGGTCGGCTATGCGGCTGAACGCAGGTCGGGAAACCTGATCGCGCACTTCTGCTTCCCGGGTATCAGGTGCAACAAGGAACAGACTTGCTGTTGATTCGATATGGCTTCCGGTCAAGGCGAGGTCAAGCATCCGCACGATCCCCGAATAGATTGACGTTGAATGTTCAACCTCGAACGCGGTTTTGACAGTAGCTTCACCGTGCTGTAGCCAAAGGACGTCCTTTGGTAAGGCGTCCTTTGGTAAGTAGCTCCTGCATCGTCGCGCCAGCGGGCAATCAATTGGCGGATCAATTCTTGCCGTTCCAACATATTTATCAACCCTATGCGAAATGACCTGTTCTTAACATTTGCCATTCTTTGGACGCGTTTCCAGTCCAAGTTTCACTTTGCGCTAGATATGTTGCTTTGTGCAAGTTTCATGAGACGGTTATCAATATATTTCGCCTTGGACTCTTCGTCCGGCGAAACCCAGCAACAATGCCCCAGAAATCATCACGGCAAATGGTCAGTCACCAAACCCGGCAAAAAATGTAGTTTCCAAAAGGCTGTGGAATATCGCCTACAGGTACACTCTGGTCGCGCAGCTGCAAACGTGCGGCAACACGACCATAAGGATCAATGATGGCCGTGACGCCAGTCGGGGTAGCCGGACTCCGCTTTGATACCGCTATGCGGCGCGGAGAATGAACCGATTTGTTGTTGGGCATTCTGTTGCTTTCCATGGCCAAGGAAGATGCTTACCACCTCTTGGTGCTGCGCAATGCTGTTCGGGCCGACAAACTTGAACGGACAGTCAGTGACCGAGGCAGTATCGCCCGTGGACCGTGGTCCAGAGTCAAGGCCGATTATTCTGGCGGACAGCCGCTGTTTGCGGCGTCATTTATTTGATGGCGTTTTAGCTCAGTCCGACGATGACTTCTGTAATAATGTTCGCCGAAAGCCCACGCATGCAATGAGCGCGCGGCGTGCTATCTGCCCGTCCGCTTTAATAATTGAAGGTTTACCAGCCGTTCATCATGACCTTGAGAACAGAGTTCGGCGATGACAAGTGGAAGATCAAATACCAGAGATTCCGCGGCGGCGCCTGAAAGAAGGAGCGCATCATAGGCAGGCAGATCGATAACCGTTTCCTCGATACAAACCTTGGTAGGTTGTTCGGCAAACAAAAAAAGGTAGCCCGTAGTGCTCAGTCGTGGCGCAATCCAACGCTCCAGGCGCATATTAATGAAGCCACGCCTAGCCATCAGGTTGAGGACAATACAAGGTCCGGATTCGGGCCGAGCCACGACGACCTCTTCTCCGCAGAAAAAGATAGCCGGTCCAGCCGTTGCAATTTCCTGCTCACTGCTGGCACCGATCTTAAGCTTCAGTTTGCCACGCAAAACCATGAGTGCCCGGTCAATACCCGGCCAATGCGAAAAAGGGCCGTCTGCGGCAATCGTTGCAATGCTCGCACGCCAGATAAAATCGTCATCGTTTGCGCCAGCAGGTGCCATTGTGATATCTTGCGTTAGACCACCGCCGTTGCGCCAAGGCCGCGCAATACACGCGGACCGAGGAAGATGTTTGATGTCCGTCACCCGGTAATAGCGGGCAGGTCGAGCCCTTTCTCGCGGGCGCAATCGAGCGCAATATCATATCCCGCATCGGCGTGACGCATAACTCCCGTCGCCGGATCATTCCACAGCACACGCTCGAGTCGTGCCGCGGCTTCGGGGGTGCCGTCTGCGACGATCACCATGCCACTATGCTGCGAGAACCCCATGCCGACGCCGCCGCCATGGTGGAGCGACACCCAAGTCGCCCCGCTCGCGGTGTTAAGCAAGGCGTTGAGCAGCGGCCAGTCGCTCACCGCGTCGCTCCCGTCGCGCATCGCCTCGGTCTCCCGGTTGGGTGATGCGACTGAACCGGAGTCGAGGTGATCGCGCCCGATGACTACCGGGGCTTTGAGTTCACCGCTCGCGACCATTTCGTTGAACGCGAGCCCGAGCCGGTGACGGTCGCCAAGCCCGACCCAGCAGATGCGCGCAGGTAAGCCTTGAAACTGGATTTTCTCGCGCGCCATGTCGAGCCAACGATGCAGATTTTCGTCGTCGGGAAGCAGTTCCTTCACCTTGGCATCGGTCTTGTAGATATCTTCGGGATCACCCGACAGTGCAGCCCAGCGGAAGGGTCCGACGCCGCGGCAGAACAGCGGGCGGATATAGGCGGGAACAAAGCCTGGGAAATTGAAGGCATTTTCGACACCCTCATCCTTTGCGACCTGACGGATATTGTTGCCGTAGTCGGTTGTTGGTACGCCCGCCGCCTGGAAATCGAGCATCGCGCGGACATGGCCGGCCATCGATGCCTTGGCGGCTTTGGCGACCGCTGCGGGGTCGCGTTCGCGCTTATCCATCCACTCGGCGACTGTCCATCCTGCGGGAAGATAGCCATTTACCGGATCATGCGCGCTAGTCTGATCGGTGAGCAGGTCAGGACGGATGCCGCGGCGATAAATTTCGGGCAATAATTCGGCTGCGTTGCCTAGCAGCCCGACCGATAGAGGCTTTTTCTCGGCGCAGCTCTTCTCGATGAGCGCCATCGCTTCTTCGATCGTGGATGCCGAAGAATCAAGATAGCCAGTGCGCAAGCGCATCTCGATCCGGCTCGGCTGGCATTCGATCGCGAGGCACGACGCGCCCGCCATCACCGCAGCGAGCGGCTGCGCGCCACCCATGCCGCCAAGGCCAGCGGTGAGTAGCCATTTGCCCGCAAGGCTACCGTCATAGTGCTGACGGCCCATCTCGACGAAGGTTTCGTAGGTGCCCTGAACGATGCCCTGCGTTCCGATATAGATCCACGATCCCGCTGTCATCTGCCCATACATCGCTAGTCCGCGTTTATCGAGTTCGTTGAAATGCTCCCAATTTGCCCAGTGCGGTACAAGGTTGCTGTTAGCTATAAGCACGCGCGGGGCGTTTTCGTGGGTGCGGAAGACCCCGACCGGTTTACCCGATTGGACGAGCAGGGTCTCGTCGCCCTCCAGGCGCCGCAGCGTCTCGACGATCTTGTCATAACTTTCCCAATCGCGCGCGGCGCGACCGATGCCGCCATAAACGACCAATTCCTCCGGGCGTTCAGCGACGTCAGGGTGGAGATTGTTCATCAGCATGCGCAGCGGTGCTTCGGTTAGCCAGCTTTTCGCCGACAATTCGGTTCCGGTGGCAGCCTTGATGATGCGGCTGTTGTCGAGACGGGTCATATTTGTCCTTCCTGATGGATCAAATGGCGGCAAAGGCAATGCACGCTTCAAGGATGTTGCGGAGAATAGGGGTAAGGGTGGCTGCAAACGTTGGATCGAGAGATACTGGCCAGTTTGTTTCGTCTGGTACAGCGGGTTCGTTCAGATAGCCGCGCATCGCGAGTTCCATCTGAATGGAGTGCACGCCATTCGCAGGGCGTCCATAATGGCGTGTTGTCCAGCCGCCCTTGAAGCGGCCGTCGAGAACATGGCTGTGGACACTTGCAGCACAAATCGCTTCGATCGCCGATGCCAGCGCCGGATCGCAAGTGCTCCCGTCGTTGGTCCCGATATTGAACTGCGGTAACTCGCCGTCGAAAAGGCGCGGGACATGACTGCGGATCGAATGGGCATCATAGAGAACGACACGTGGATGCTTGGCTCTCAGCCGTGTGATCTCTGCTTCGATCGCGGCATGATAGGGGGTGAACCATAATGACCGACGCCGCGCGATCTCGTCCTCGTCAGGTTCGGCCTCGCGATAAAGTGGGTCGCCGTCGAAAGTCGTCGTCGGACAAAGCTCGGTTGTCGGGTGACCGGGATAGAGCGACGCTCCCGAAGGGTCGCGATTGACGTCGATCACACTGCGCGAAATGTCGGTGCGGATCGTCGTCGCGCCGAGATCGGCTGCGAAACCATAAAGCCGGTCAACCCACCAGTCGGCATCGCGCCGCGCGATCCATTCGGAACGAAAAGCGCTTGCGCAATCGGCAAGGTCGGTCCCCGTGTGTGGAAAAGCCACCACCAGCGGCGCTTCTCCGCGCTGTAAGTTGAGCCAGCTTATCATGCGACGCCGGGAAGGACGTCGCCTGCCGTCGCTGCCAGCGCGCCCGACCGGACGAGCGCATTCGCGGCCTCAATATCGGGATGGAAATGCCGGTCGTCTGCGAGTGTCGGGACGACGTCGCGAAGCAGGCGATGCGCGCGTTCGAGCTGCGGACTCGATTGCAGCGGTGCGTGAAAATCGACACCTTGTGCCGCGGCAAGCCATTCGATCGCGATCACAGCGATGGCGTTGGCGGCCATTGCGTGCAAACGGCGCGCGCCGTGCGCGGCCATCGAGACATGATCTTCTTGATTAGCGGAGGTCGGGATCGAATCAACGCTCGCGGGATAGGCGCATTGCTTATTCTCGCTGACCAGCGCTGCGGCGGTCACCTGCGGGATCATGAAGCCTGAATTTAGCCCAGGTTTGGGGGTCAGGAAGGCGGGAAGCCCCGACAGTGCCGGATCGACAAGCATCGCTATCCGGCGTTCGGAAATCGACCCGATCTCACAAATCGCAAGCGCGATCATGTCAGCGGCAAAGGCGACAGGCTCGGCGTGAAAATTGCCGCCCGACAAGGCTTCATTGGTGTCGGGGAAGATCAGCGGATTGTCCGATACCCCGTTAGCCTCGATCTCCAGAGTCGTGCCCGCCTGACGCAATATGTCGAGTGCAGCGCCCATCACCTGCGGCTGGCAGCGCAGGCAATAGGGGTCCTGAACGCGGGTGTCATTCTGGAGGTGGCTGGCGCGGATCGGCGATCCTTCCATCATCGAGCGCAGCGCGCCCGCGACTTCTATCTGGCCGCGATGGCGGCGCAGCGTGTGAATACGGGGATCGAATGGTGTGTCGGACCCCTTGGCCGCTTCGGTGGAAAGCGCGCCGGTGACGAGCGCCGACTGAAACAGTAACTCGGCCTCGAACAACCCGGCGAGCGCATTGGCGGTCGAGAATTGCGTGCCGTTGAGCAGCGCGAGGCCTTCTTTGGCGGCAAGCTCGATCGGGGCGAGGCCGAAGCGCGCCAGCGCATCAACAGCGGGCAGACGTTCGTCGCCAACGAATATCTCACCCATGCCGATCATCGTCACCGCCATGTGTGACAGTGGGGCGAGATCGCCGCTCGCGCCGACTGAACCCTGCGCCGGGATTACCGGGGTCAGGCCGTGGACGAGCATCGCTTCGAGCAACGCAACCGTTTCGGGTCGCACGCCTGAAGCGCCCTGGGCGAGGCTGGCGAGTTTTAGCGCCATCATCAACCGGATGACTGGAACCGGCGAAGGATCGCCAATTCCTGCTGCATGGCTGAGTACAATGTTGCGCTGGAGCGTCGCGAGGTCGGCGTCGTTGATGCGCACGCTCGCTAGCTTTCCGAAGCCGGTGTTGATCCCATAAACGGGTTCGCCATACGCAAGAATGCGACCAACGGCGGCGGCGCTGTCGGCGATACACGCTGCCGATGCCGGATCGAGCCGGGGAACTGCACCGCGATAAATGGCGCGCCAGTCGGCGAGTGGTGCGCTGCCGGGCACAAGCAAGATATCGGTCATCGACCACTCCAGATACGGGCATGGAGCGGATTGTACCCCATGCGATAGACAAGTTCGGCGGGACGTTCGACGTCCCAGATTGCGAGGTCGCAGCGCTTGCCGACTTCCAGCGTCCCGATGCGATCAGACAGGCCTAGCGCCAGCGCGGCGTTGCGCGTGACCCCGGCAAGGCATTCGTTGACGGTCAGATGGAACAGGGTCGCGCCCATGTTCATCGCGAGCAGCAGCGAGGTGAGCGGCGAGGTGCCGGGGTTGCAATCGGTCGCAAGTGCGATCGGCACGCCAGCACGGCGCAGCGCGTCGATTGGCGGCAGCTGCGTCTCGCGCATGAAATAATAAGCACCGGGGAGCAGTGTCGCGACCGTTCCCGCCGCCGCCATCGCCGCGATCCCGGCATTGTCAAGATATTCAAGATGATCGGCCGAGAGTGCACCATAACGTGCCGCCATCGCCGCGCCATTCTGGTTCGTCAGCTGTTCAGCGTGAAGTTTGACCGGCAGGCCTGCGCGTTGCGCCGCCGCGAATAGGCGCTCAGTTTGCGCGAGTGTGAAACCGATCTCCTCGCAAAAGACATCTACGGCGTCAGCCAGACCGTGGCTTGCGATGTCCGGCAGCATAGTGTCAGTCAACATCGACACATAGCCGTCTGCATCGCCGGCATATTCGGGCGGGACCGCATGGGCGCCTAGGAAAGTGGTTACGATATGGACGGGTCGCTCGTTACTGAGTCGTCGTGCGGCACGCAGTGCGCGGATTTCGCTCTCGGTATCAAGGCCATAGCCCGATTTGACCTCGACGGTCGTAACGCCCTCTGCGATTAGGGCGTCTAGTCGGGGAAGAGCGGACGCGACCAACTCGTCTTCGCTAGCTTCGCGGGTTGCACGCATAGTCGACAGGATCCCGCCACCGGCACGGGCGATTTCCTCATAGGATGCACCATCCAGCCGCATTTCGAACTCGCGCGCGCGGTCGCCTGCGTGGATCAGATGGGTGTGGCAGTCGATCAGCCCCGGTGTGATCCAACGACCGTCGCATGCGATGTTTTCGGCAGGATTGAATGCTGGGGCATCGGTTTCCGGACCGGCATAGACAATTATACCGTCATTGGTTGCGACTAAGCCGGGTTCAACCACGCCCATGTCGTCGCCGACCATTGTCGCCAATCGCGCATCGCGCCACAATCGGTCGCATCGCATCGTCCGAATCTCCTTTCCCCGGGATACATTGCATTGATTGCTAATAATGTATAGACATAATTGATCGATGGAGATTGCACATGATGGCAGAAGAGATCGCGGGACGGACTTTGCATTTCGGGCAAGCGTTGCTTGCCAGTGGTTGGGCTTCCAATGTGAGGATTACCACCGCGGACGGGCTGATCTGCGAGATCGCCTCCAGCGAAGATCCCCATCCCGGCGACGATCGTCATGCGATCGGATTGCCCGGAATGTGTAATGTCCACAGCCATGCTTTTCAGCGTGGCATGGCGGGACTTGCAGAATCGCGAGGCATGAACGACGACAGCTTCTGGACCTGGCGTGAAACCATGTATCGCTTTGTTGACCGGATCGACGCAGAACAATTGCAAGCGATAGCGGCGCTCGCCTATTCCGAAATGCTAGAAACTGGCTTCACTCGCGTCGGAGAGTTTCATTATCTGCACCATGATGCCGCAGGCAATGGCTATTCGGATCCCGCACGCCTCTCGCAATCTATCGCCGCAGCGGCGGCGGAAAGCGGGATCGGACTCACGCTCTTGCCTGTCTTTTATGCACATGCGGGTTTTGGCGGAACCAAGCCTGGTTATGGCCAACGCCGTTTCATCCACGACCTGAATGGTTTCGCAAGATTGCACGAAGCGGCACGGTCTGCGGTGGCCGCGCTTCCCGACGCAATCGTCGGCGTTGCGCCACACAGCTTGCGAGCGGTCACTGCCGACGAGTTGCGCCACCTTGCCGATATGGCAGGCGAGGGACCAATTCATATCCATATCGCCGAGCAGGTTCGCGAAGTTGAAGATTGCCAGGCTTGGAGCGGGGCACGTCCGGTCGAATGGTTGCTTGATAATATGCCGGTGGACGAGCGATGGTGCTTGGTTCATGCCACGCACATGACCGATACGGAAGCCACGAGGCTAGGGGCGAGTGGGGCCGTAGCCGGGCTGTGTCCGATCACGGAGGCCAATCTGGGCGATGGCCTGTTTCCCGCCGGGCCCTTTCTGGCAGCAGGCGGGCGTTTTGGCATCGGATCAGACTCCAATGTTATGATTGATATGACAGAAGAGTTGCGCTGGCTTGAATATGGGCAGCGCCTTGCCCGGCAAGCAAGAAATATTTGGGCTTCGGGACCTAGGCGATCTTCGGGGCAGGATATCTTCGAAGGCGCAGTAGACGGCGGAGCAAGAGCCCTTGGGGTGATTGGCGGACTGTGCGTTGGTGGGCCAGCTGACATGCTGAGCCTTGATGCACAACATCCCTCAATTGCCGGCAAATCCGATAGCGCGATCCTCGACGCATTTTTGTTCGCAGGCGGGCGCAATGCCGTCGACTGCGTTTGGCGACGGGGCGAACAGCTGGTGACCGCGGGCCGTCATTACGACCACGACCGGCTGGCCGAACGCTACCGCCGGGTTCTTAAGGCATTGGTGCCATGAGAATGCCGCTCCATGAACGAATTCGCCGCGATATTGAGGCCGCAATCCTGTCGGGCGAGCTTAAGCCGGGCGCACGCCTGCCCGTCGAACATGAACTGATGCGTCAATATGCGTGCGCGCGCATGACAGTGAGCAAGGCGCTGTCGGCTCTTTCATCTGTTGGCCTGATCGACCGGCGGAAACGGGCAGGTTCATTTGTTGCGCGGCCCAAAGTTCACTCGATGGTCCTCGACATCCCCGATCTCGAACAGGAGATCCTTCAGCGCGGGCAAATATATCGCTACCGGTTGCTGCGCCGACAAGTTCGTCTGCCTGATCATTCAACGGCGGGCGAAGCGGCGCTTGCGGGCAGAGGTCAACTTCTCCTCATCGAAGGCGTTCATTTTGCCGACGAGAGGCCGCTTTCGTTCGAGACGCGACTTGTCAGTCTATCCGCTGTTCCCGAGATGGAGGCTTTGTCCCTTGAGGGCGCGTCGCCTGGCGCGTGGCTTCTTAAACATGTCCCTTGGACCGAAGCCGAAAACCGGATAGCTGCAGTCCCCGCCGACCAGACAGTTGCGCGTCATCTTAATGTGGGAACAGGCGCAGCCTGCCTTTTTGTTGAACGAAGGACATGGCGGGGCAACGACGGAATCACTCTTGTGCGCCAGCATTTTGTCGGCTCCGCATACGACCTGATAGCGCGCTTTGGGTCTTCAAAACTCTAACCAAGCAGCTGATTATAGTACGCATATCATTTGATGGACTAGGATCGTTGGCGCCTCAAAATAGCTGGTGAACGGGATCAAGCAATAACTCGGTAGCAGTGTCTAAAAAGGCCTGTCTCGGATTAAAACACATCAAAATGCAATTCTAACGGCTCAAAGCAGAGCGCCGCATGAAAAGCGAATGAGGCTGTCTCTATCCACCGAAAAGTCCGCCGCAATTTGCTTGCGGGGTTATTCTCCACCGTCGCTAAGGGGACGCAAATCTCAAAATTCGTGGAATTTGAGCAACTTTTAAGTTTTCTATTGACCTGTATATACAATTGATGTTTTCTACGTGGACATTGCAACCAGAAGGGGGTTTTGCCATGAACATCAGGTCAATTTTGCTTACCGGAGCCGCGGCAATCGTGGGGTTCTCGACACCAGCGATAGCGCAAGTCGATTCGTCTCCTGCCGATGTCGCCGAAAGTAGCGATGATGGTGCCGATTCTATTGTGGTTACTGGATCACGCATACGTCGTCAGGACCTTGCCGGCGTTGGCCCGGCGACAGTTGTCTCGGCCGAGCAGATCGAAAACACCGGTCTCGTCAATATCGAAACCGTCCTACAGCGTCTCCCAGCCAACGCTGGCTTTGCGGGTAACCAAACATCGGCCTATTGGACCGGCAACGGCTACGGTACCGCGCAAGTCAACCTCCGCGGCCTCGGCATCAAGCGCACTTTGGTGCTGCTAAATGGCCGACGTCTCGTAGCAGGCGGCACTGGGGCCAACTCCTCGCCCGACCTCAACATGATCCCTGTTGTTGCGCTGGCGCGCACAGATGTCCTTAAGGACGGCGCCTCGGCGATATATGGTGCCGATGCGATGGCTGGTGTTGTCAATCTCGTCACACGGACCGACTATGAAGGCCTCGGTGTCAGCTTGCGTCAGGGTATCACCGAAAAGGGAGACGGATCCGATTTTACCGCCGACCTGATTTGGGGCATCCGGAACGATCGCGGCGGCTTCATGGCGGCAGTAACCTACCAAAAGACCAAAGCAGTGAATATGGCATCGCGCGCTCCCTGTTCGCTCGCCGAAACAACGCCCGGCTCGCTGACTTGTGTCAACAGCGCCTCGACAATCGGCGGCCGTGCTGTGTTGCCTAATGGCCAGCAAATAAACTTCAACCAAGTTCCGGGCGGGAACGGCAATTTCTTCGAGCCGTACAACGCCGCCAAGCATAATTTCAATTCGGCACCGTTCCTCAACGCGGTCAGCCCCGTGGAGCGTGTCAGTACCGCCTTTTTTGCCGACTATGACCTGACCGACAATATCGAGGCATTCGGCGAGTTTCTCTATACCTTTCGCAAGTCGAACCAGATCGCGACGCCGGGTACGTTGCGCAACCTTTCGATTGCCGCGAGCAACCCGACAAACCCCACCGGACAGAATATCGTTCTCGTCCAGCGGCGGCTCGCGGAGCCCGGTCCGCGACAGTTCTTTCAGGAAACCGACACATGGCAAGGAACATTTGGACTGCGCGGCAAGTTGGCGAACGATTGGGGCTGGGAAGTTGCAGGCGCATTCGGCCGCAACACCGCAGTTGATGGCTCTACCAACATTGCAAATCTTGAACGCGTCCGCAACACGATCAACCCGAGCGTCTGCAGCACCGCGCCTGGCGCAGCTATACCATGTGGCGACTATCTCGGTTTCGGGGACCTGACTCCTCAGGTTCTTGACTATATCCTTTTCACCTCGCGCGATCGCGGCGGCAACGAACTGGCAACTGTCACCGCCGACGTCAACGGTGACCTGTTCAAACTGCCGGCGGGACCTGTGTCATTCGCTGCGGGCGTCGTGTATCGCAAGGAAAAGGGCTGGCGAGATCCCGATCCTCTAACCGTATTGGGCATTGCAAATACCAACCAACAGAGCCCGATTTCAGGGACAAACATCGCAAAAGAGGCTTATCTCGAACTCTCTGTCCCAATCCTTGCTGACAAGCCCTTCTTTCAGGCGCTGACCCTCGATGGCGCGGTGCGCTATTCGGACTATGATCTTTTCGGCAATGACTGGAATTACAAGGCGGGTCTCGACTGGGTTATCAACGACAGTCTGCGCCTGCGCGGCACTTATGGCACCGGTTTCCGTATCCCCAACGTTCCCGAATTATTTGGGGGCGTGTCGGAAGGCAACCTGACCACCAGCGATCCCTGCTCGCGGTATTCGACGAGCGGCAACGCGACCCTAATCGCCAACTGTCAGGCGTCGGGGGTTCCAGCGAACTATGTCCAGCTCGGCACGACGATCCTGACAACTGTCGGCGGAAACCAGAATCTGACGCCCGAGAGTTCGACGACTTGGACAATCGGTACAGTTTTCTCACCGAAGGGGCTGATCCCAGGTCTTTCGCTAACGGCAGACTGGTTCGACATCAAGATCAAGGACGCTATCCGCGCTATTCCGGGTTCGACCAAGCTGTCGGTGTGCTACGCGAGCAATACTCTCTCGCACCCCTTCTGCGATGATTTTACACGCAGTCCGCTGACAGGTGAGGTGACCTATTTGTCGGCGCAACCGATCAACACGGGTCGCGAGGAAATGAATGGCCTCGACCTTGGGCTGGTCTACAATAACAATATCGGGTCGGTCTCCGTGACGTTTGACATGAATGCCACCTACCTGAACAAATATGTCGTCAACCCCTTCCCGGGTGGCGCGCCAATCTTGTTCGACGGGTTTATCGGCGGCGGCAACGGCGGCTATCCGAAATGGCGCGGCTATGGCGTGCTGACCGCCGAAAAGGACGGGATCAGTGCAACTTGGTCGACCCAATGGATCGGCAAAGCGACAGACTTTAATGCATTGCCTGGCCAAATCGGCTATTCAACCCCGAATGTCTTCTACCACAATCTCCAGCTTGCCTATGAGATCGGCGAAAAGACGCGCTTCCAGCTGGGCGTCGACAATCTGTTCGGTCGAAAAGCGCCCTATATTCGAAGCTTTACGGACGGTAATACTGACACCATGACCTATGACCTGCTCGGACGGCGCTTCTACGCCGGTTTCCGAACAGCGTTCTAAGGCCATAGTCATGGCGATTCGTTGGCCGCTGTTTGTACGGCGAACCCATAAATGGCTGGCCTTGGTGGTCGGCGTCCAGGCATTGCTCTGGACGCTGACCGGTCTCTATATGGTGGTTGTTCACATCGACATCATCCATGGTGACCATCTGGTACGCGCGCCGAAAGTTGAACCATTCGACCTTGCTGGTCTCGCACCGCCGGCGCGGATTATAGCTATGGCGCCGGGAGCATCGGAGATTCGCCTCCAGCGATTTTTCGATCAACCCGTATGGCGCGTCGAGACGGCTGAGGGTTCGCGATTGTTCGACGCCCGCTCAGGCGGCCCGTTGTCGACCCTGACCGAGTCACAAGTACGGGATCAAGCGCGGCGAATTTATGCAGGTAGCGGGGATATCGTTTCGGTTCGCCTGCTCACGATAGCACCGCAGGAAATGCAAACGCGCAAGCCGCCTTACTGGCAGGTCGAGTTCGAAGGCTGGAACCGCCCGACGCTGTATCTTTCGCCGACGACCGGTGAGCTTATCGCGCGCCGTCATGCGTTGTGGCGCGTTTTCGATTTCGCATGGATGCTCCACATCATGGACTATGATGAGCGATCCGACGTCAACAATCCGCTACTACGTGTTGCGACCTGGAGCGTTTTTGCGATGGCACTGACAGGGGCTTGGTTATTGATTTGGTCATTCAAGCGCCGCAAGAGGAAAAAGGCATGAAACCCATCCGGTTCACTCCGCTTTTCTTTCGGCGTATCCATAAATGGACAGGCTTGATCCTAGGAATCCAGTTCTTACTTTGGGCCCTAAGCGGCTCGGTGATGGCCCTGCTCGACAAGGAAAAAGTCGGTGGCCACGACGCAAGTGTGAGCCATGCCCACCCACTTCCGGCGGGCGAATTTTTCGACTTTGCAGCTTTGTCAGGCAATGAAAAGGTCACTGGTTTAGTATTGCGCGACCTTGGCGCGAGGCCTGTCTACGAGCTGAGCACTGCCAAAGGCGTTCGCCTTGTCGACGCCACTAGCGGCAAGGACATCCGAGTTGACGAAGGCTTGGCAAGAGACGTGGCTTCAATGATGAACGATGCGCCGATAAACAAAGTCAGCAAACTCGCAAAACCTAACCTCGAATCACGCGATCATGAAGGCGCGATGTGGCGCATCGACTTTCAAGATGCCGAGAATAGCAGCGCCTATGTCTCGTTCGATACCGCCCGCTTTCTTGTAATGCGCGGTGACACTTGGAGAACTTGGGATTTCTTCTGGATGTTGCATAACATGGATTATGTAAATCGGAAGAGCTTCAACCACCCGCTGATCATTTTCGTTGCTTTTGGGGTACTTTGGCTCTCGGGAACCGGCTTCTATCTGCTGTTTAAAAGCTTCAGTCGTACCGATTTTCGTTGGCTACGCCGGAGGCGCAAGCCGGATGTAAAGAAAACGCATCAGCTGACCTAATTTAGTCGTCAATTGAGAATGCCGCTGACAATTCGAACCTTGCGCCAGGGTGGGTCAGCCAGGCATGCGAAACGAGGCGCGACCTACTCCAGGTACGACGCGACATCTCTAGCACGGGTTCGCCTTCTGCTAGTCCCAGCATACCGCGCATCCGTTCGTCCGGCATTGTTGCGCGAACACGATGCTCAACCCTCTCGAGCGGTGCAATGCGCGTCAGATATTCGTTCGGCGTCATCTGAGTGAAATCGAGCTTGCCATAGTCGGGCGCAGTCGACGCAAGTACAAATCGTTCTTCCAGCTGGATCGGGAATTCGGCCTCGTGGTGAACGATGATAGAGTGGAACAACTTTGTTCCAACGGGAACTTCAAGCAACGGCGCAGTATCGACACTGGCGCGCTCCTCCCGATTCTGGATTACGCGCGCGCGGTAGGCATGTCCGCGTGCGCGAATTTCTTCGGCGATGTTACGAATTTCAATCATTTGGCCTATCGGCTTTGGCTCGGCGACGAATGACCCAATTCCTGCTCTTCTGACTAGTACTCCTGCGGCTTGGAGTTCACGAAGCGCCCTGTTGGCGGTCATGCGTGATACTTCGAACTGTAGTACCAGTTCAGCCTCAGAAGGGACGCGGTCGCCAGGTTTCAATCGGCCTTCCCGGACAGCGTCACAAATCGTTTGTTTGATAGCAGCATAGCGCGGAGGATTGAGGTCGTCCCCGTTTTCGGTTACGATTAACTGAGACGAATTTGTGTCCCCTGGGGTGGAGGCTTTGGCTGAAGAGTGCACAAAAGAATTCATAGATCGTCTATACAGGTTGAAAGGCAAACAATCTATTGAATCCATCAACATTGACCCGGTTGAATGGACTCATCACGATTTCCTTCTGGGCACCTAAGGCCGAGCGGTATTTTCCGGATTGAGTGGCGAACAGGAAATAGCGCGGACGAGCCCGTTCCGTAAGGCCCCGCTTGTTGATGCCGACGCAGCGAGTCGTTTATCAGATCGTCACGCGCGCCGTAAATCTCGCGTTGACAGGCGCACTGGTCGAAATGCACGCAGACCCTGCTGGAGCAGGGCACTTCGTCAAAATGGTTCACAGCGCCATCGAATATGGCTTAATGCAAGTTTATGCTGAAGGGTTAGATATTCTTGAGTGAAAATCATCTGACAAGCTGCCGGAGGACGAGCGCTTCGACCTCAATTCGACCGACATTGCCGAGGTATAGCGACGCGGCAGCGCTTCCCAAAGACCAGATGTTGTCGAGCTTATCGGGGCGCGCAGCCGATTCAGGGGAGGGTCACTGGACGATCGAAGCGGCGATGGAGAAAGCGGTGGCGGTCAACGTCCTGTCCGCAGCGTTATGCGCACGGCATCGCAGTCGGGTTGATCATACATTCGGCGATAAAGTTCTCTCAGCGATGCGTCTGGGTTTCGGCGGGCATGTCGAAGTACCGCAGTAGCAGGGAGCTGACGCTGAAACCAAAATAGTTCGTCTCCAGCAGTCTCCCTGGACCGAAGTCGATCTTGATACGAGTATCTCTTTGCTCGAGGCGAACGGGGCAAATTGAAGTTAGCTCAACCCGTTCCGGCCCTCTCATCGGTCACCATGTCTTCGGCCAGATTCAGCCCGCGAGCGCCGCCATGGGCAGTATTCGCAGGGGCATGAGGATGCTCTGCAAAATCAGGCTCGGGTTCTTCTAGCAGTCCTTCCCATTTGGTGATGACCGAGGTGGCAACGGCATTGCCGACGACGTTCGTTGCCGTCCGACCCATGTCGAGAAACTGGTCGATGCCGAGAATAATCGCAATCCCCTCGACGGGCAGCCCGAACATGGCGAGCGTTCCCGTTATGACGACAAGACTGGCGCGCGGGACAGCGGCAACGCCTTTTGAGCTGATCATCAACGTCAGCAGGATGACGATCTGCGTCCCAATGCTCAGATCGATGCCGTAAGCTTGCGCGATGAAAATTGTAGCAAAGCTCATATACATCATCGAACCGTCGAGATTGAAGCTGTAACCCAAAGGCAGCATGAAGCCCGAAATCCGGCGCGGCACGCCGAAACGGTCGAGCTGTTCGAACAGTTTTGGCAACGCCGCTTCAGATGATGCTGTCGAGAAGGCAATGAGCAAAGGCTCACGGATATAGCGGATCAGCATCCATATCCGTTGCTGTTGATTGTCGTTGAGAAGTGACCCGTTAGCGGCATAAGTTTTCACTGAGATTTGACCCATGTTTGAACCACACCCTGACCGACCGGTTGGGGGGATGAGGAGTGATCAACATGGATTTATTG
>JACCDH011482030.1_pt1 | contig 18750 bp, 16 predicted proteins | sample 7442481 | NCBI WGS metagenome assembly JACCDH01 (sample SAMN15323433, study PRJNA562643) | freshwater metagenome | isolation source: river surface water | place: USA:Blue River Watershed | collected 2017-08-15 | reverse complement strand
GCGATCACCCGAGGGGTTAAGAAGATCAACAATTCGCTTTTGCGTCGGGTCTGGTCGCGTTTGCGAAACAACCACCCCAAGCCGGGCAACTCGCCCAAGCCGGGCACTTTGGCCTCGTCATGGCGATCGGTTTCTTCGTAAATTCCGCCCAAAACCACCGTGCCCCCGTCCTCCACCCGCACCTGCGTTCTCACATGCTTGGTGTTGATGGCATAGCCCGCCGGCGTGATTTGCCCCACGCTGTCTCGGTTCACATCCACCTCCAAAACGACCGAGCCATCTGGCGTGATCTGCGGCGTCACTTCAAGCTTGAGGTTGGCTTTGCGAAATGAGATCGCCGTCACCCCATTGCCTGCCGAGGTTTGGTAGGGCAATTCGGTGCCTTGCTCAATCAAGGCCTTGGTCTGATCGGCGGTCACCACCCGAGGCCGCGACACCACTTTGCCCAAGCCCGATGCCTCCAAAGCCGAAATCTCCACATTGATAAATCGATCTGCCGCGGCATTGAACAAAGACACAGCAAAGGTGGACGGGCTGTTCAGCGTCTGGCCTGCCAGCCCCGCTGGCAAGTTGACTTGATTGCCCGACACCGTTCCCGCCGCAGTGGCCGCATTGGTGGTGCCCACACTGAGCTGCTGTGCGCTTCCCTGCACTTTCAAGGGAATCGCCATGCCCGCGCCCAGCCGCACCCCCAGTGACTGCCCAAACTGGTCATCGGCTTCGACGATGCGGGCTTCGATCAAGATTTGCCGCACGGGCACATCCAATTGGGTCAACATTTTTTCCAGATCGACCAAGCGGGCGGGCAAGTCTGAAATAAAGATCTGGTTGGTTCGCGGTTCCGCCAACACACTGCCTCGTGCACTCAACCAACGTCCCGCCACGCTGCCCGCTGCACCCCCCTGCAAACGTTGCGCCACATCCGTGGCACGGGCATATTGCAAACGCAGCGAGAGCATGGCCAGTGGGCTCACCGCCTCCAAGGCCGATTGGGCTTCGTGCATTCTTTTTTCATGCAGCTCCCACTCGCCTGGCTTGGACACCCACAACACCCTCCCCTCTTGTCGTGCCACCAGTCCTTTCGATTGCAACACGATGTTCAAAGCCTGCCGCCACGGCACTTGGTTCAACCGCACTGTGACGACGCCACTCACGCCGTCGGTCGCCACGATATTGGCACCTGAAAAATCGGCAAACACCTGCAACAGCGCTTTGATGTCGATGTTTTGAAAATTCAAACTGATCGGCTGATCGCTCAACACCCCCTCAGCCGCAGGCTGGCTGGTCTGGTCGGGTGATGGGCCACTGGATGTCAAGCCGACCGGGGAGGATGGTGGTGAAGCCGACGTTTGCGCGGCTGCGGGCATGGCCATGAACATGGCCAGGGTCCAGCTGCTCATAAGCAAGCGAAATGAAATGGGACGCCCACTGACAACGCCGAACCTACTGAACAATTTCACGCTCAGTCCTCTGGCAAGAACGAGCACCAAAAGACCACGTGAACGACTCATTTGTTGCTTCCTGGTTTGGCTGCTGCGTAGCCCACAGGCCAATCCAGCAAAAAGGCTGCCCCTTGCGGCACTTGCAAACGCACACCCGCATCGGTGATGGCGGCCACGCGATGCCCCTCTTGCGTGACGCGTTGCCCCAAACCAACCCGGGCCCAGTGGCTTCCCGCCATCAAAATCGCCTGTCGATTCGCCCCTTGCTGCCACAGCCCAACCAAGCGGACCTGGGCCAATGGCCACTGACGGGGGTCTTTGGACAGTTCCCCTTCAGGCGCCATACCCGCGCCTGCCCCAGAGGCAGCCAGAGGGGCGCCCCCAAACGCAGACGAAACAGATGTCAGCTCGAACGATGGCTTTGCAAATACAGCGGACAAAAGTGGGGTGCTTAGTCGCTGTTCAAACTGCGCAAATGCCCGCCAAGCTGTTGCAGCCTGCGGGGGCTCGGCGATGTCCAAGGGCCGCATCCAGACGCGTAAAACCGCCTCGATTTGAACTTCTCCTGGCGTGGCCGTTGCGACCATGCTGATTTTGTCGATCGAGCACCAAACGCCCGAGTCGGCCAAGGCCTCCCACGCGCTGGCCCAATCTTCGAAACGCCCCAACACGCGTACCAAAAGGGCTTGGCTTGGCAAGGGATGGACCTGCACTGGCGGAATGGGGGAGTTGGTGTTGGTGTTGGTGTTGGTGTTGGTGCTGGTGTGTGCAACGGGGTTCTGCAGCGGGCGCATGAGCAGCCATTGAAGACCTTGCCGCGCCAACGCTTGGTGCACATCCGTCCACACCTGTCCCAGTTGCAATGGCCCTGGCAGGCTCGACAAGCGGTGGGGGAAATCTGCGTGAAACAGCGGTACTTGCGGCACAACAGGCATCACTGGCGGAACGGGCCGGGCTGCCAGTTGTTGCTGAAGTTGCGTGAGGTCTTGTTTGACGCGCGCCTGCTGGTCCAACACCGGTGGCAGCATCAGCCCGACGCCCCCCGCGCCGACGGCAAAGCCGGTCAAGGCAAACCCCCATCGCCGCAAAACCCGCTCAGCCCGCCATTGCCATTGCCACCACAGCCATGCCCTGTTGCCAGACTGTTGGCTCGTGTGGTCTGGGTGACGAGTATTGAAAACCATACTCATGGCCGGGCAACCGCAGCGGGCGCGGGTGCATGGGTCACGCCACCCGGTGCTGCAGACCAAGGCGCTTGCCAAACAAAGCTTGTGGTGCCTTGTACCCCGCTGGTCATGCTGACCAACTGCAAGGGCTGCTCGAGTGACTCTGACAACCTCTGCCGGCTCTCGGGCAGCGCCTGCGCGCGGTGGGTGGTGCCTTGCAACTCGATCTTCAAGGCTTCCGCCTGCATTCTTTCGAGCCGAAGACCACTCGCTTGAGCCTCATCTTGCAAGGACTCGTGCCAATCAACCCAAGCCCGCTGGTGCTGTTGAATGCGCTGCCACTGTTGCCAATGCGCGAAATGCTGATGCGCTTGAAGCTGTCTGTGTTGTGCGGCTTTTGCTTGTTGCGTTTGCACGACCCAGCGCGCCTGCAACACCTGTTGTTCCGCTTGCATTCGGAGTGTCTGGACACCCAGCCCGTGCAGCGCTGCCCAAGCCAGACCAGCCCCTAGCGCCAAACCCGCCAAGCTGGTCCAACTTTGGTGCCGCCTTTTTTGCTGCCGCGACAAGCTGGGGTATTGAAGTAAGTTGAGTACACGCATCACAGCCACGCCTTCAAGGCGGCGCCGGAGGCCACCAAACGCGCGCCCGTCGGCGTGTTCAGCACGCGGCCGAGGGCGTCGAGCAAAGTGGCTTCAGAATCACTCGAGACGCCCTCAGGGTGGGCATGACCCCTCGGTTTCAAATGAAATTGCCAATCTTGTGGCGCCTGTGTCAACAAACTCGCGACGCCTCCTTGCAATGCCCGTGCGCCGCGCTCAGCGGCCTGTCCTTCCGGCTCGACGGCCGCCAGCCGCCAACCTGCGGCCCGAGTGAAGTTTTTAAAGGCCGCCATGTGCATCTGTGCGCACCCTATCCAGTGAATGCGACGCACACTGTCGTGCGGCGCAGCATCGGCCTCAAAATCAAAGCTCACGGCATCGTGGGCCACCTGAAATACCCGCACCACTTCCAACTGAACTTCAAAAGGCCAGTCCTCTTCAGGCAAGGAAGCAGGTAATACGATGACGCCTTCTTGGACATAAGTGGGGGTCAGCGCCAAGTTCAACCGGTGGGCAAAACCGCCCTGCAGCCGACCGTTGTGGCGCAGTTTGGGGCTCAACCAACTCAAATCATCGGGGTCGTGTCCGCCCGGAATGGGCAACGACTGTGAGGTGTTCACCCTGACCAGGGTTGGACTTTGACGGGTCAGGCCGACCAAAGACCAGACCACGCCCTGCGGTGCCAGCCCCCAAGCTTGGCTGACCGAGTGGGCAGCCCAGTGGCGCCACCCCTGCGCCAAAGAATGCGCCAACGACTGCGCCAAAGACTGCATCGAGAGCCTTCCTGCGAAAAGACCACCAGGCCCTTTCAAGTCGGGTTTTGTAACATGAATCGGCTTTCAAGACAATTTTTTGAAAACCAATATATTCATATTCGGCAAGAAAATACCCGGCGACGGATTCTCAGATTTTTATAATGCGCAGTAGCCCGCATCTTGTTGGCTGCACCCTCAGCCCACCTATGCTCTTCAAAAACAAGCCCACAACAGACAAGCCGCGTCCGTCCAAAGACAAGCCTGCGCCAGCGCCTGCACCGACCACCCTGTTGTCCTGGGTGGGCCGCCTGGCTTTGTGGGGCGTGGGGCTCGCGGCGGCTGGCTTGGCGTCCATCTTGATGGTCGTGGGCGTGGCCATGGTGATGGCTTATCCCAACCTGCCTGATATTTCAGACTTGGCCGACTACAAACCCAAATTGCCTTTGCGGGTGTACACAGAAGACGGGCAATTGATGGGAGAGTTTGGCGAAGAGCGTCGCAACCTCACGCCGATCAATGAAATTCCCCAAGTCATGAAAGATGCGGTCTTGTCCATTGAAGACAACCGCTTTTACCAGCATGGCGGCGTGGACTATGTGGGCATTTTGCGTGCCGGTATTGCCAACATTGGGCGCATGAAAAGCCAAGGGGCTTCGACCATCACGATGCAGGTGGCACGCAACGTTTATTTGTCGTCTGAAAAAACGTACACCCGCAAAATTTACGAAATCTTGCTGACCTACAAGCTCGAGCATCTGTTGACCAAGGACCAGATTCTTGAGATCTACATGAACCAGATTTTCTTGGGCAACCGGGCGTATGGCTTTGCATCGGCCTGCGAAATTTATTTTGGCAAACCCCTGAAAGACATCACCATCGCCGAAGCGGCCATGTTGGCCGGATTGCCCAAAGCCCCATCGGCCTACAACCCCATCAGCAACCCCAAGCGGGCCCGCTCTCGGCAGCTTTACATCATTGAGCGGATGGAAGAAAACCAGTACATCACCGCCGCCCAAGCCAAAGAGGCCAAAGCCGAAACCCTGAAATTACGCTCCTCGGCCGACAAGAAAATTTTGCATGCCGAGTTCTTGGCAGAAACCGTGCGGCAAATGGTGTTTGCCCAGTACGGTCAAGAGACTTACACCCGGGGCTTGAATGTTTACACCACGGTGCAATCGGCGGAGCAAATGGCCGCCTACCGCGCCTTGCGTCAAGGCATCATGGACTTTGAGCGCCGCCAAATTTACCGTGGCCCTGAAAAATTCTTGGACTTGCCGGCCGATCCGAAAAAGATGGAAGAGACCATCGATGAAGCCCTAGAAGATCACCCCGACAACGGAGACGTGCTCTCCGCTGTGGTGCTGGAGGCCTCTGCCCGCAAAGTGGTGGTGGTGCGCCAAAACGGCGAACAAATCAGCATCACCGGCGAGGGCCTCAAACCAGCCCAGTCGGGCTTGTCAGAGAAAACCCCACCGGCCAAACAAGTCCGAAAAGGGGCGTTGATTCGCATCACCCAAACCCCCAAGGGCGCATGGGAAATCACACAACTGCCCGAGGTGGAGGGCGCCTTCGTGGCGATGACCCCGCAAACCGGCGCTGTGCGCGCTCTGGTGGGAGGGTTTGACTTTGCCAAAAACAAATTCAACCATGTCACGCAAGCTTGGCGCCAACCGGGCTCGAGTTTCAAGCCCTTTGTTTATTCTGCAGCGCTAGAAAAAGGCTTCACCCCGTCCACTATGGTGAACGATGCCCCCTTGTTTTTTGACAGCGGCGTCACCGGGGGGCAACCTTGGGAACCGAAAAACTACGATGGCAAATTTGATGGCCCCATGAGTCTGCGCACCGGCTTGGCGAAATCCAAAAACATGGTTTCGATTCGGGTGTTGCAAGCGGTAGGCACTCGCCCCGCACAAGAGTGGGTCACTCGTTTCGGTTTTGACGAAGACAAACACCCCGCATACCTGACGATGGCCTTGGGTGCGGGCTCGGTCACGCCCATGCAAATGGTCACCGGGTATGCGGTTTTTGCAAATGGCGGCTACCGCGTCCAACCGCATCTGATTACGCGCATCACCGATTTCAAAGACCGGGTTTTGGTAGACAGCCCCGCCACCCCGCAAATGAACGACGCTTCATTGGCCATTCCGCCGCGCAATGCGTATGTCATGACGAGTTTGCTGCAAGAAGTCACCCGCTCCGGAACGGCGGCACGGGCGCAGTCGACCCTCAAGCGTTCAGACATCTATGGCAAAACCGGCACCACCAACGACGCGATGGACGCCTGGTTTGCGGGCTATCAGAAAAATCTGGCCGCCGTGGTTTGGATTGGCTACGACAACCCGCGCAAATTGGGTGACCGCGAAACGGGGGGCGGGTTGAGCTTGCCGGTGTGGATCAGCTTTATGGAAACCGCGCTGCGCAACATCCCCGTATCAGAGCCTGCAGTGCCTGAAGGCTTGGTCCACATTGGCAACGACTGGGTGTACGAGGAATACGCCAAGGGCGGCGGGGTGACCACCCTGGGCACGGGCGTTGACAGCACGGGTCAAGCGCCCAACGCACCGCCTGCTGGGGAAGAACGCAGCCGCATTCTGGAACTGTTCAGAAATTAATCATTCACTGCCCTGCAAGACAAAGCGCGGGGCAATTCATGCCCCCTGCTTGCGAACTTCAGGGCTTGAACACCACAGGCTGCCCCGCCTGCTCTGAGGCGTACCGCGACAGGCTTTCCCAAAACTCGCCCTGACCCTTGGTGTCCATCCAAAGCGCACCCTCGAATTTGTAATGAAAGCCGCCGCAACGGGCTGCCAACCAGACTTCGTGCAAGGGCTTTTGCAGATTGATCACGATTTGACTGCGGTTCGGAAAGGTCAAAGTCACCATGCCGCCGACCCTTTGGTTGTCAATGTCCGCGTCGGTATGGTCATTCAAGCGATCGCAGCTGTTTTCAACGCCCGCCAGCAGACGTTCAGCTTGGTCCAAAAATTCGAGGTCGGTCATTACAATCACTGCATGTTGAAGGTATTGAAGATTCTAGTCATGGCGCATGCCCTTGTAGGCGGTGCGGCGATATTGACCGGCTGCGGCCAAAAAAGCGCTTTGTATCTGCCCGACTCTCCCGAGTCTCAGGGCAGGGCCACACTGCCTCAATCCCTTAACCCTTGGCCCGACACCCCTTCGACCTCTACGCCTTCCAAAAAATGAACGCTCAAAACCCTTCATTGGCCCTGCCTGGCCAACCCCATGTGGCCTATGTCAACGACCAACTCATGGTCGAATCGGTGCGTCTTTCTGATCTGGCCCGCGAACACGGCACGCCCTTGTTTGTCTATTCCAAAGCGGCCATGTTGTCGGCATTGGCGGCCTACCAACGTGGCTTTGTCGGGCGTAACGCGCAGATTTGCTACGCCATGAAAGCCAATTCAACTTTGGCCGTGCTGCAAGTGTTTGCAGAAGCCGGTTGCGGCTTTGACACTGTCTCGGGTGGCGAACTGGCTCGTGTGTTGGCGGCGGGAGCCGATCCGGCCAAGGTGATTTTTTCGGGTGTGGGCAAAACTCGTGCCGAGATGAAACAGGCCTTGCAAGTGGGCATCGGTTGCTTCAATGTCGAAAGCGAAGCCGAACTGGATGTGCTCAGCGACGTGGCTGTGGGCATGGGTTTGAAAGCCCCGGTCAGCCTGCGCGTGAATCCCAATGTCGACGCCAAAACCCACCCCTACATTTCCACGGGCCTGAAGGGCAACAAATTTGGCATCGCCCACGAAGACGCCTTGCGCTCTTACCGCCACGCCGCCAGCCTGCCAGGGCTGCAGGTGGTCGGTATCGACTGCCACATTGGCTCTCAAATCACCGAAGCCACGCCTTACTTGGATGCAATGGACCGCGTGTTGGATTTGGTGGCCGACATTGAAGCGGCAGGCATCCCCATTGAGCACATCGATTTTGGGGGCGGCTTGGGCATCAATTACAACGGAGACACACCGCCAGAGGCCGATGCTTTGTGGGCCCAATTGTTGGCCAAGTTGGATGCCCGAGGTTATGGGCAACGCAAAATCATGATCGAGCCGGGACGTTCACTGGTGGGCAATGCGGGCGTGTGCCTCACCGAGGTGCTGTACCTCAAGCCCGGCGAACAAAAGAATTTTTGCATCGTCGATGCCGCCATGAATGACCTGCCGCGCCCTGCGATGTACCAGGCCTTTCACCAAATCGTGCCAGTTCAACCTCGCCCCGCCAATGCGGGCGCTGCCGACAGGGTCTATGACATTGTGGGTCCGGTGTGCGAAAGCGGCGATTGGATTGGACGCGATCGCGCCTTGCAAGTGCAGGCCGGCGACACATTGGCCGTGCTCTCTGCCGGCGCCTACTGCATGAGCATGGCCAGCAACTACAACACACGGGGCCGCGCAGCCGAAATTTTGGTGGACGGGCATCATGCGCACCTGATTCGTCAGCGCGAATCGGCTTTTGACACTTTCGCGCTAGAACAACTGGTCTGAACCCTTCGCGGCGCGCAGTGCCGCTTGTCTGCGTTGCCCATAGCGCCAGACACGCCAAGCCAACAGCAGGCCCAGAATGGCGGCATAGACCGCCACTTCGTCTAAATTGTTTTTGCCTGCGCGCATCCACCAAAAGTGCAGCACCGCCAAAACGGCCACGGCATAAACACTGCGGTGCAGGCTTTGCCAACGCGCTGCGCCCAACCACCGAACCGCGCCATTGAAAGACGTCAGGGCCATGGCCATCAGCAGCAGCAACGCCGCAAAGCCCACCAAAATAAATGGCCGCTTGGGAATGTCGGTCACGATATCGGCCACTTCAAACCCCATGTCAAACCAGGCGTAGCAGGTCACGTGCAGCAGCGCATAAAAGAACACCAACAAGCCCAGCATGCGGCGAAACCGCAGCCACTCTGGCCAGCCTGACCAAGCCCGCAAAGGGCTCACGGCCAACACCACACACAAACCGCGCAAAGTCCAGTCGCCCGTCGAGCGGGTCAAGTATTCGGTGGGGTTGGGGCCCAATTGGTCTTGCAGCGTCAAGACCACCCCACTGAAAAACGGCAGCAATCCCACGAGCAACAGCGCCCACCAAGTCGCCGGATGCCTGAGGGCTTGGCGCATCAGAAAAACTTTTTCAGATCCATGCCCGCGTACAACTGGCAGACTTGCGCCTCATAGCCGTTGAACATCAAGGTCTTGCGCTTTTTCGCCAGCAAGCCGTCTTCGCCAATGCGGCGCTCGGTGGCTTGACTCCAACGCGGGTGGTCAACCAAGGGGTTCACATTGGAATAAAACCCGTACTCTTGTGGCGCCGCTTTCTCCCAAGAGGACACCGGCTGCTTGTCGGTGAAACGGATTTTGACCACGCTCTTGCCACTTTTGAAACCGTATTTCCATGGCACCACCAAACGCACAGGCGCGCCGTTTTGCTTGGGCATCACTTCGCCGTACATGCCAAATGCCAACAGCGTCAAAGGGTGCATGGCTTCGTCCAAGCGCAAGGCCTCAAGATAAGGCCAATCCAACGCCCCACCGCGCACGCCGGGCATGGTCTTCGGGTCGGCTTGGGTGATGAATTCGACAAATTTAGCGCCCGGCTGAGGCTCCACACGGTTGATCAAAGTGGCCAGCGAATAGCCCACCCACGGAATCACCATCGACCAACCTTCCACGCAGCGCAAGCGGTAGATGCGTTCTTCCATCGCCCCCCACTTCATCAGGTCTTCCAGATTCACACGGCCCGGCTTTTTGACCATGCCTTCGATCTCCACCGACCACGGTTGCGTGACCAGGGTGTGCGCCCGCTTGGCCGGATCTGATTTGTCGGTGCCAAACTCATAAAAATTGTTGTAGGTGGTGGCGTCTTTGTAGGCGGTGAGTTTGTCCATGGTCATGGCACCGGGCACCGAAGACGGTACCGTCCCCAATGGCGCCAGCACACCCGGGCGCGCGCTTTGCGCATGGGCTTCACAAACACCCAAGGCCGCCAAAGCCAAGCCCGCCGAGCCTGTGGCCAGTTGGCGAATCAAGTCGCGGCGGGAGTGGTAAACCGCTTCGGGTGTGATTTCACTGGGGATGCCGTGGTTGAACCCCGACGAGTGGGTGTGAATGATCATGAAGGGTCCTTATGGGGGTCGTGACAAATGCGTATTTTGAAGGGTTCAAAAATCCTCGCCGAAATCCCCTCAAAGCGCCCCCACAATCACCCCGACCATTGGCCGGGATGGACGGCTTAAAGCGTGCCGTAGCTGTGCAGGCCACTCAAGAACATGTTGACCCCTAAAAAGGCAAACGTGGTGATGGCCAGACCCACCAAAGCCCACCAAGCCGCCACGGTACCGCGCAGGCCCTTCATGAGGCGCATGTGCAACCAAGCGGCGTAGTTCAGCCAAACAATCAAGGCCCACGTTTCTTTCGGGTCCCAACTCCAATAGCCGCCCCATGCCTCTGCCGCCCACAAGGCGCCCAGCACGGTGGCGATGGTAAAAAAGGCAAAGCCCACCGCGATGGATTTGTACATCACGTCGTCCAGCACCTCAAAAGCGGGCAGGCGCTCGGCAATGCGGCGACGGCCCAACAAAATACCGGCCACGATCAAGGCCGAGATGCCAAAGTAAACCATCCAATAGTCACTGCCGCCATCGGTAGGTGACTTGCGGAAGACCACGGGCTCGAAGCACAAAACAATGCCGAGCAACCACAAAGGCGCCAGCTTGTACCAGCGGGTTTCGCCGGCCGTTTGCTTGATCAAGTAAGCAAACGCCACCATCGCCGCCAATGCAAAAGTGCCGTAACCAATGAAGTTGGCGGGCACATGCAATTTCATCCACCAACTCTTGAGCGCGGGCACCAGCGGTTGAATCTCGTGTGCCTCACGCACCAAGGTGTACCACAGCAAAAAGCCCACCGCCGCGCTGACGATCAACATGACAAAGGCGCCCAATGCGCGGGTGCGGTAATGGTCTTCGTAGTACAGGTAAAAGCCCGCCGTCATCCAGCAGAACATGATGAAGACTTCGTACAGGTTGCTCACCGGGATGTGGCCCACGTCAGGCCCGATCAAGTAACTCTCGTACCAACGCACCATGGTGCCGATCAAGGCCAGCGCCACAGCCACCCAGGCCATGCGACTGCCCAAAGACTCGAGGGCATCGCCTTGGCCCCGAATGAACATGCCCGCCCAATAAAAAAGCGTGCTGATGAAAAACACCATGCTCATCCACAAGATGGCCGACTGGCTGGACAAAAAGTACTTCAACCAAAAAACCTCTTCGGCACGGGCCAAATTCCCTTGGTAGGCATAGATGGCAAACAAGGACAGCCCGGCCACCACCAACATCAAGGTGCGCATCGGGCGCCAAAACCAAGCCAAGGCCACGGCGGCCGGCACACTGCCGATCAGGATGGCTTGTTCGTAGACATCCATGGCATGGTGATATCGGCTAAAGGCAAACACCATGCCCAACAACGTCAGCACAGCAAAGCCCCAGTCCAAGGCGCTGCGGCGCGCGAAGTAGCCGGGGTTCAAAGTCACAGTAGTCATGATGGGTTTTTCTCGATGCGACCCAACAATCGGGCGCTCAGTTGGTCAAATTCTCGGTCGATGTCCATGGTTTTGCGGTTGGACGACAAGGCCATCGTGGCTTGCGACCCCTCTCCCTTTGGAGACAGCCACACCCACAAGCGGCGTTCACGGACATAAAGCATCGCAAAAATGCCCAAAATCAGGAACAAACACCCCAGATAAACCACATTTTTGCCCGGGGCTCTGGCCACCTGAAAAACACTGGCCTGCACTTGCTTGAAGTCCGTCAGCATGAAGGCCATGGGGGCCGGGTAAAAAGGCGCATCGCTGAGGGCCAAAACCGCTTGCGACATGAACCCTTGCACCTTGTCGGCAGGCATGGGTTTGGCAGACGCTTTTTCACGTGCCAAGGCATCCAACTCGAACAAAGTGCCATTCAAGATGCGTACAAACATTTCACCGGCGCGAGGACGCTCGGCCTCAGGCACTTGTGCTTCCAAAAAGTCGGCCAAGGCCTGCAAGCCAGACACTTTTTGGCCTTTGACTTCTTCCAAACCGGCAAACAAACCCAGCGCCCGAGCGGCCGAACCGGCCAATTGATCGGTCAACTCAGGCCGCTGCGGGTCCACCGCTTTGCGGGCATAACGTTGTACCGCTTGGCTGCGCAGAGCGGGGTCAGCCAGTGCTGCGCGCAAACGGACAAAGCCCTCGAGTTGTCCGTTTTCATCGGCAGGTGGACGCAAATAACGGTATGGATCGCTGGGGTTCTCGCGCATGCCCAGCAAGAAAACCGGCACACTGTCACCCGTGTCAACGGGCAACATGTAGTTGTTGTATTCGCGGGCCTGACCCGCAGCATCGCGCAACTTGTAGCTCACGCTGGGGCCCACGTTGCGCAGTTCTTTGGTTTCGGTGGTTTTGTGGCCCGCACCCAAGCGTTGGTCAATGGCACTGCGCAAATCGACTTTGCGTACATCCACGCCCGTGCCTTCTGCGGCGTTGGACGACATGTTTTCCACGTTGATGACACGCAGGCCGGTGAATTCGAGGCGCATTTTTTCGGCGCCATTGCTCAACTCGGTGCTGCCGCCGATGGTGCCTTCGACCTCAAAAGCGCGCGAGGCGTTGGACATCGGCACCGCTTGCAGCTTCACGCTGGAGCCGCCGTCGTCAAAACTGGATTGGTAAATATCAATGCCTTTGTAATGCGCAGGATGGTTCACTTCCACCCGGGCTGTCTGTTTGTCCCCCGTGGCTTTGTCGTGAATCACGATGTCGCTGGCAAACAACTTGGGCATGCCCGTCGAGTAGTACTCGACAATGAATTTTTTAAGCTCAATCGTGAAGGGCAACTCTTGCAGCAAGATGCCGTTGGATTGACTCAATATGGCGGTGCTTGAAGCGGTGTCTTCGGCCACCATCAAATTGCCGCGAAACGCCGGGTTGCGCTCAGACAATCGGTGCTGCGCAGGCACATCGGCAATCAAACCGCCGCCACTGTAAACGGCCTTGTCGCCAAACCACATCTGGGCACGCACCATGAGGTCGCCATCCAGCAAGCCCCCAATGCAAATCAACACGATGGCCGAGTGCGCTGCGATGTAGCCGATTTTGTTGGCCGCCCCCGCTTTGGCCGCCAACATCCAGCCGGTGCCCTGCGGCGTTTCGCGCGATTGGAGCTTCACCTTCCAGCCGCCGGTGGCCAACAAATCTCCCAGCCGTTTGGCCGCGGCTTCTGGCGTTTCGTTCAGCTCATTTTCGGCCTTGTGATGAAACGCTTTCAAGCTTTGTTCGCGGACGTTTTCTTTGTAATTTTTGAGATCGACCAAGATCTTGGGCGTGTTGCGGGCGATGCACAGGCTGGTGCTGAGCACCAAAAAAGCCAAGATCAACAAGAACCACCACGCGCTGTAGACCGAATTCAGTTTGAGAGTGGCAAACAGTTCCGCCCAAAAGGGTCCGAACTGGTTGACGTAGTTGGTGGCAGGTTCGTTTTGCTTCAGCACCGTGCCAATCACCGATGCAATGCAAATGATGGTCAGCAAAGAAATGGCGAAGCGCATGGACGACAACAGTTCCAGCACGGCCTGGCCACGGGGCGACGCTGTGTCTTCGGAAGGGCTGGAAGTGACGGACGTCATGGTTCGAAATGTTCGAGGGCTAAGAGATCAAACGGGCTTCAATGCGCGGGATTTACAACGTGTTTCGCCGGAAAGGACTTTGGGAATGGATTGGGACGGACCGATATCGAGAAGCTGTCCGGACCCCAAAAAAAAGGCCGGAGAACCGGCCTTTTTGTGTTTTGTCACAACCGATTCTCCGATTGTGACTCAGCCTGCTGAAGGCCAGATGAAGACCCCAGACCCTCAAGGGATTGCGGGGTCTCTGGGCAGCGCAGAGTGATCAGCGCAGACCCGCGATGTAGTCCGACACCGCCTTGATTTCGCGGTCGTTCATCTTGGCGGCCACTTGGGTCATCTGAAGGTTGTTTTTACGAACGCCGTCACGGAACTGCACCAACTGAGATGCGGTGTAGTCGGCGTGTTGGCCCGACAGGCGGGGGTATTGCGAAGGCATGCCCGCGCCGTTTGGCGAGTGGCAGCTGGCGCAAGCCGCAATTTGGCGGTCTGGGATGCCACCGCGGTAAATGCGCTCACCCAGCGCCACGGTGTCTTTGTCTTTGGCAAAGCCGGGCTTGGCTTGCTTAGAGGCCAACCAGAAGCTGATGTTGCGCATGTCGGCATCGCTCAAGCCAGCAGCCATGCCGCTCATCACGGCGTTGGCGCGTTTGCCCGATTTGAACTCTTGCAATTGCTTGATCAAGTATTCAGGGTGCTGCTGAGCCAGCTTGGGGTTGACCGGAGTGGTCGAGTTGCCGTCGGCGGCATGGCAAGCGATGCACATGGCGTAGGCGGCTTCGCCTTTGGCCAAATCAGGTTTGGCAACGGCCGCAGCAGGGCCAGCGGCCAACACAGAACCCGACACCAAGGACAGAGTGGCGGACATCAAGAGAGAAACAAGTGACTTCATGGTCGTCGTCCAAAAGTTGGATGAGAGGGGCGCAAAACCCAAGGATTCTACAATGAGGTCCGCGTCAGTTTCCTGACGACCCAAGGCCCCCCGATTTATGAGCTCCAGCCCCCGCGTTTCTTCCGTTTCGCCCCCACCCGTGACCGCGCCCACCCCGCTGGTCACTCCGATGGGCTGGATGCACACGGCCCGGTTTTTGACCACAGCCGCGCAATTGCACCATTTGCCGGCGCTTGACACGCCTGAAATAGCCTTTGTGGGCCGCTCAAATGCCGGCAAATCCACCTGCATCAACACCCTGACACAGCAAAAACAACTGGCATTTGCCTCGAAAAAACCAGGCCGCACCCAGCACATCAACCTGTTTGCACTGGGCAAACAGGGCGTGACCGATGCGGTGCTGGCCGATTTGCCGGGCTATGGCTATGCCGCCGTGGCCAAAATGGACAAATTGCGCTGGCAACAGGTGATGGCCAACTATTTGGTCAGCCGCGAAAACCTGAAGGGCATCGTCATGATGTGCGACCCGCGCCATGGCCTGACCGAGCTGGACGACATCTTGCTCGAGGTGATTCGGCCCCGGGTGGAACAAGGTCTGAAGTTCTTGATCATCTTGACCAAAGCCGACAAGCTCACCCGCTCAGAACAGGCCAAGGCCTTGTCGATTGCGCGACTGCAAGCGGGCGGCGGCGAGGTGAAACTGTTTTCGGCGCTGAAAAAGCAAGGCGTGGAAGATGTGGCACAACTGCTATGGCACTGGACCCACCCCGCCGACGGGGCCACCGCAAGTACCCAACCCCCCGCATCGCCTGAGGACGAACCCGAAGCCCTAGACGAGTGAGCTCGTCCGGTGGGCGACGGTGAAACCCGCACGCCGAATTCCCCCACACCGACAGGAGTCTTTGCATGATCGAGACCTGGCTGCAAGACCTGCCGCATGGCATCACCCTGAGTTGCCGCGCTTGCGGCGCACACGACCGCCCGGTGTTGCTTTTTTTGCATGGTTTCCCTGAAGCGGCTTTTGTTTGGGACGACGTGATGGCGCATTTTGCGCATCCCGACCACGGCGGCTACCGCTGCATTGCGCCCAATTTACGGGGTTATGAACGCTCCAGCGCGCCTGAAGATGTCAACGCTTACCGAGCCAAACATCTGGTGCAAGACATCGCGGCGCTGATCGCGGTGGTCTGTGCACCCCCAACTCCCAACACCCCCAGCCCGCCACTGGCTGCGCTGATTGCGCACGACTGGGGCGGCGCCGTGGCTTGGAATCTGAGCAACCAACAGCCGCAATTGTTGGAAAAATTGGTCATCATCAACTCGCCTCATCCGGGGCCCCTGCTCAAGGCCTTGCAGCACGACCCGGCTCAGCAAGCGGCCAGTGCCTATATGAATTTTTTGGTGCAAGCGGATGCGGCCACTCAACTCAGCCAGAACGACTTTGAGGGTCTGTTTGGCTTTTTATCGGGGCCGACGCCATCGGCGGCAAATTGGCTAACGCCTGCGGTCAAAGCGCGATACCGAGCAGTCTGGCAGCACGGTTTGCAAGGGGGGCTCAACTACTACCGCGCTTCACCCTTGCGGCCTGCTACAGCGACAGACCCGGGGGTTGCAGCGGTGCACATTCCGCCAGAGTTTTTGCGCATTGAGGTGCCCACTTTGGTGTTGTGGGCGCAAGACGATGTGGCCCTGCTGCCTTGTCTGACCGAAGGCCTGGACACGCACTTGGCAGACTGGACCTTGGTGCCCATTGAAGGGGCCACGCATTGGGTGGTGCACGAACAGCCTGAACGGGTGGTCTTTGAGATCGGGCGTTTTTTGCGCCCACACCAAGTCAGCCGTAAAGACTTGGCTCCCCCTCAGGTCGGGTCTTGAGCCGCTTGTGCACCCAGTAATACTGCTCGGGCATGGTGCGCACCCACTCTTCCAACAGGCGGTTCATGCGCGCCGTGTCTTGCACCACATCTTCACCCGGAAAATCGGGCAATGGGGCCTGCACCTCGTTGTCATAGCCTTGTGGCGTCATGCGCGTCACCACGGGCACCACCCGCGCACCGGCCACCTTGGACAGGCGTGACAAAGACGGCACGGTGGCTGCTTTTTCTACGCCCATAAACGGCACAAAGACCGACTCGCTGCGGCCAAAGTCCATGTCGGGCGAGAGGTGCAAGGGCTCGCCTTTTTTAATGCCCGCCAAAATTTGTCGCATGCCCTGGTGCCGGAAATAGGGCCGCACATTGCCCGAACGCTCGCGCCCTTGGTTCACCCAAGCCGAGACTTGGGGGCTGGACTGGCCGACAAAAATAAACGCCACGGGCCCTGCCACATCCAAAGACACCGCCATGCCGCCGGCATCCAAGCCCACAAAATGAGGGGCAAACATCACCAAGGGCCCGGGGGCATGCAAGGCCTGCACATCGCCCACCCAACGCAAACGCTGGCGCACCGTGGGCAATGGCGCATGCCACAGCCAAGAACGGTCCAAGACCGACTGGCCAAACGCCTTGAAGTGGCGGTAAGCCAAGGCCTTGTGTTCGGCGGGCGACAACTCGGGCATGCACTGCTGCAAATTGACCATCACCACCCGACGGCGCATGTGCGCCAAGTGCCACAACAACCAGCCCAGCACCGAGCCCGCAACCCGCACCCAAGACAGGGGCAGACGGGCAAAAAGGCGCATCAAAGCGATCAACAAATTCACCATGGTGGGGCAACTCAGGCGGGGGCCGGCCGGGGATTTTTATACCGGGCGTAGCCCCAGATGTACTGCGAAGGACACTGCAAAATCAGCGCCTCCATGGCTTGGTTGATCTGCACCACGGCGGTGTCCAAATCGTCTGACAAAGCATGGCCTAACGCCTGGGTGTGCAAGCGATAACCGCGCCCCCACGACAAGCGCTCACCCCAAATCAACACCACGCGGGCACCGGTTTGATTGGCCAGCCGAGCGGCCAAAGTCATGGTGTACGCCGGATGGCCAAAAAATGGCGCCCACTGACCCATGCCTTCGGGCGGCACTTGGTCGGGCAGCAAACCCACCGCACGCCCTGAACGCAGGGCCTTGATCATGTGCCGCACCCCAGCCAAGGTGGTGGGCACGGCCTCGAGGCCGGGCCGCTGTCGGGCCAAAGTCATGACCTCGGCTAAACCAGCGTGTCGGGCGGGACGGTACAAGACGGTCAAAGGGCCATGCCGATCAGAAAATCGATGCGCCAGGGCCTGCGCCGTGATTTCAAAACAGCCCATATGCGGGGTCAAAAACAGCACGCCTTGACCCGCCGCGTAGGCCTCTACCGCTGCGCGGTCGTCCGCCCATTGGGTGTCCGGCATGCGCCCCAGCCACAAGCGCGGCAGCTCAGCCGACATGCGACCGGCTTGGCCCACGGCACGGATCAGGGTGGCCCAACCCAAGCCCGCCCGCTGCAAATGGGTCGAGAAACGGCGCCGATAGGCCGGCGAAAACGCCCAAGCCAACCATCCCCCCAAGCTACCTAGAGCGTGCAGGGCCCACAAAGGCCAGTGAGAGAAAAATCGGAACCAACGGAGCATGGGGGGAGATTTTGCCCTGAACTGGGTCGGGCTTGGGCCCATGGCGCTCAAAGTGCTGCGGGCTCAGTCCTCAAAAAAGTACACGCAAGACCTCAATCCGACATCTCAATGCCCATCTGAGCGATGGCGGGACTCTTGAAATCGGTCCAAATGCCCTTATCATTAGCACTCGATGGAGATGAGTGCTAACAACGCTCGGCCACAGATTTCAGTTGCACTTTTGAGGTGCATTTGTTTTTTAACCTTGTTTCAAATCCAGGAGATTCCATGAAACTGCGTCCTTTGGGCGATCGCGTGATCGTCAAGCGTATCGAAAGCGAAACCAAAACTGCTTCGGGCATCGTGATCCCCGACTCCGCGGCTGAAAAGCCCGATCAAGGTGAAGTTTTGGCGGTGGGTCCCGGCAAAACCAACGACAAAGGTGAAACCAAAGCCTTGAACGTGAAAGTCGGCGACCGCGTGTTGTTCGGCAAGTACAGCGGCCAAACCGTGAAAGTCGGTGGCGACGAGCTGTTGGTCATGAAAGAAGAAGACCTGTTCGCGGTGGTCGAGTGATTTGCGGGACAGACCGAAAGACGCGCAAAGCGCCCGTTCGCTCTGTCCTCAACTGATTAAACAAATTTAGGAGCTTAAAAATGGCAGCAAAAGACGTAATTTTCGGCGGCGAAGCCCGCGCACG
>JACCDH010887498.1_pt1 | contig 18751 bp, 13 predicted proteins | sample 7442481 | NCBI WGS metagenome assembly JACCDH01 (sample SAMN15323433, study PRJNA562643) | freshwater metagenome | isolation source: river surface water | place: USA:Blue River Watershed | collected 2017-08-15 | reverse complement strand
TCTGATGCCTATGTGATGCCTAGCGCAACCATACCAACAAGACGTCACCCGGACTATTTGGATAAACCATTGAAATATATGGTGAGCCCTGCTGGATTCGAACCAGCGACCTACTGATTAAAAGTCAAGTGGCTAATAGATGACTCTGGTTGTCACTGGCATCAAAATTTAGAAAAAACCCTCATTAGTCCTAATAAAATAGGTTCTTCATATAATGAGGGTTTCTGCTAATGCCCGCTGTTCCACGCTTGTTTACGCTCAAATACGCACTATATGTCCGTTAAATGTCCGTCCTATATTGAGGGTTAAGCGGTGAGTAAGCAAGAGATAGTCCGGCTCGGTCCCGTGAAAATATTTAAGGCAACAATTGAAGCTGCGTGGCGCGCGCGCCAACCGTTAACGCGGACGATAATAGCGGATGCAGAATGCAGGGGGCTAGCATTAATTGTGAATGCCCAGTCGATGGCTTGGCGTTTTGAGTACAAGCCTCGTGGTGTCGATGCGCATACTGGCAAGCGGTTTGCGTCGAGGTCGATAGTTCTTGGTAACCCAGCGTCGCTGTCTGTTGATGAGGCTCGGCTGCAAGCAAATCAGCACAAGGGAGGAGCTAAGAAGGGTGACGACCCAGCTGAGAAACAGAAGGCAAAGCTAGCCGAAGACGCCCGCAAGCGCGCAGGGACATTGAAGCGCCTTTTGGAGCTTTATTCAGAAGCGCTCCCGAAGCGTAAAAAGATGCGCGGAGCGGAAGGGCTGCTCTCGTCCAAGACCGTAACTGAGGAACTGATGCATACCCGAGCGGCGATTGTGGCCATGGGCGCGATAGACCGGCCCGCAGGCGATGTTGACGGCGTGGACATCAAGCGCATGCTGGATGGGCAGGTAGGTAAGGCTGCAACAGCGCGGCACCGCTATGGTGCGCTTTCGCGCTTCTATGACTGGGCGGTAGAAGAGAAGCACGTAGCAATTAACCCTTGCGGCCAAGTGGCGAAGACACGTCGGCCTAGGCCGCCCAATTCAAGGAGTACGCACCATAAGCTATTACAGCTGGGACAATTATGGATCGCAATACAGGCCGCGGATGGGTTAAAACAAGTTCATCGTGATCTTCTCCATTTCCTGATCGCGGTGCCATGCAGGCGTGGTGAGGCCACGCGAATGCAATGGGAAGACATAGACCTTGCCAGTTCAACTTGGGCGATGTCGGGAACCCAAACTAAGAATGGCGATCCTCACACGTTCTATCTAAATGCCTTGGCGATAGACATTCTAACCCGGCGTCACGAAGAAATGGGGCAGCCTAAGGCAGGCTTGGTCTTCCCAGCACCTCGGTCCGGTAAACCAATTGATACTTTCGGTAAGATCAAAAAGTCAGTCGATGCGGTTTTGAAGGTCAAGTTGGACTGGCGCGTCCACGACCATCGCCGTTCGTTTGTCACAGCACTCGCGGAAGCAGGGGTGCATGAGGCTGTATTGGACGCCATCTTAAACCATCGCCAGTCAGCCACAAGGGGTGGCGTATTGGGTGTTTATCAAAGGGCGCAACGTTGGCCTGATCAAGTCCAAGCTATGCAAACATGGGGCGACATCCTCTCCAGCGAAATCGGAGCACGAAATGAGTGACAAGAAAGGTCTGGCCGCAATCCCCGTCCACCTTACCGCCGAGCAGGCTGATATCCTTGCGGCACACGAGCAACTCAAGAGTGCGTTAAACGCTGTAGATTACTCCAAGTCTGGGCGTTGGGAGGATCGTGATACAGCCGTTTTGGTGCTGGAGGCGCTTGCCGAGTATGTGGCAGCATTTACTGATCAGGAAATGGACGAAGAAACTGCTGTGGCTTCGAAGCATTCCGAATTGCTGCAAGACCTAATAACTCATTTTCGTCAAGCAGAGTGGGGTATAATGGACCGCAGACTTGCTCCTAATCCAGAGGGTGTTGCAGGTGCGACACATGACGATGCAATCACCGAATTTAAACGCACGGCTCTAAGGTTCGTTGACATGGTTGCTCGCGAGGAGCGAGCTGAGGGGAAAAAAAATCCAGTAGCTGAGGCTCGACGAAAAGTTGCAGCCGCCTACCAAGATTTAAAACTGACAATTCATACAACTCGCGGTGGAAAGGCACGGCCTGTAACAGCAAGGCTTCTAGAAAGCTGGGATAAACGGCCACCTGAAGAGCGTGCGATGATAAGCAACCGACCGACCGCAACTCCTCACAATAGGACGAACCTTGTGAGGAAATGATGTGTTCTAACGTTCGCAAGTGAACGCTTGCGGAGTTAGGCACAATGTCGGATTTTAGTGGTGAAATTTTGGATAAGCTTCCCGCCCGGGTCGATAGGCAAAGGGGCGCTGCGTTAATCCAGCAGTACTTTTTCCCTGTGTCCCCGAGGACGTTGGAACGTTGGCCAATTACTTGGCGGCGCATAAATGGGCGTGCGCTTGTTAAGACCGACGAACTTCTGTCTGAGGCCCAGCGTCGGGTAGACTCAGCGCCTGCAATTCGCGGAGGCCAATAATGTTACTCAGGCGCGAACAACTGCAACCAGACCAAGGCGCGATTGACGACTTTCTCTCTGACGTCGTTCAAACGGACCTACATCTGGCTGCCATAACGCCTGACGGGTCTATATCAGGCAAGTACTTCGGTAGCGATGTGGAAGCTGCGACCAACTGGGCTGTGGATCAAAACGTTCAGGGGAGGGGTCTGTATTATACAGGTAACAGGTGCCACGCGGGCGTAGTTACCAAGTCGACAAAGGCGGATATAATTTCGGCACGGCTTGTACATGTCGATATAGACCCACCGAAGGATGGTGCGCCCTTCGATAAGGCTGGCGTGGTGAGCAAGTTGGTTAGTTGCGTCACTCCACCAAGCGTAATCGTCGATACCGGCAACGGCGTTCAGGCGCTTTGGTTTTTAAAGGATAGCTCACAGGACTTCGATCGCGTTGAAGCAATCAATAGGTCAATTGCATCGCACTGGGGCGGAGACAACTGTCATAACATCGACCGCCTGCTGCGGCTGCCGGGTACCGTGAACCACCCAAATAAAAAGAAGCTTGAGCGCGGATGTACTGAAATCCCATCGGGTGTGTTAAGCCAAGATCTCAACCTCACTTATACACTTGACGAACTTGAGGCGGCTTGGGGCCATGACGCTGCTAAGCCGAAACCATCTCCCAAGGTAGCCATTGCGGTACCAAGCAACTTGACGCTGCTTGAAAGTGCCGACCTTAAGCGCGGAAGCGTCGCGACGTTGTCGACTATGTTAGATGACCCAAACAAGCACTTCCGGGTGTCTGACCGTTCAAGCTGGGCTTACGGTATCGCGTGCCAAATGGTCGATGACGGCTTCGGTGATGAAGAAATCTTGGGCGTGCTTTTAAACCCAGCGAATGCTGGCTGTGCCCATATTGCAGATCAGTCCGATCCCACCCGTGCAGCAACTCGTGCCATTAGTAGGGCAAGGCAGCGCTTTGCCCTTCCGCCAGGTGGCTCGATATTTGGAAACAAAACACTCCCCACCAGCAACCGCCCGAAGATTAAGATTGTCGGTGGCGACCTTGCCAATATGGCAGACCAAGCCGAGCAGGCGTTAATTGATGCTGACGTTGGGTACTATCAGTCGGGCGGCAGGATTGTTCGGATAGGCCATATTCCCAGTGCCAAGGTTGGCGACATGAGCAACGGGCGCGTCCGGGTATTTGACGTCTGCGAGGCAGAGTTGATTGAAGTGCTGACATCGGTTGCAGACTGGATGAAGCCAGCAAAAGACGCTGAAGTCAGGGTTAACTGCCCGACAATCGTCGCTCAAACATATATGGCTAGGGGCGGTAAATGGAAGTTGGCGCCTCTGACGGGCGTTATCGACCTGCCTACGATGCGGCCTGACGGAAGCCTTCTGAGCAAGCAGGGGTATGATGCCAGCACCGGGTTACTGTATTCGCCCGGTAACACGTCACTGCCAGTAATTCCCCAGTCACCGACAAAGGCAGATGCGCTGGCGTCGTTGAATAAGCTGAAGGGGCCGCTCACTGGCTTTCCATTTTTGACGGACGCTGACGAAGCTGTTGCCTTATCCGCGATGTTGACCTCAGTTTGTCGCATGGCGCTTAGTGCTGCTCCCATGCATGCAACTTCTGCGCCTTCTGCAGGCTCCGGGAAAAGTATACTTATTGATATTGCCAGCGTCCTCCGCACCGGCCGCGAAGCTGCGCCTATTGCTCAAGGCAAGACAGCAGAAGAGTTGGAGAAGCGGCTAGGGTCTATGTTGCTGGAAGGTGATGGATGCGTTGCCATCGACAACTGTGAAACGCCGCTTGGCGGAGAGTTTCTGTGTCAGGCGCTTACCCAGCCCAGCTTAAAGGTACGCCCCTTAGGTAAGTCAGTGATGATAGAGGTGTCGACCGCTGCACTGTTCACGGCCACAGGAAATAATCTGACGTTCATCGGAGACATGGGACGGCGCGCTTTACTTTGCCAGCTTGATCCCGGCGTTGAGCGGCCCGAACTTCGGAAGTTTGCATTCGACCCTGTGCAGATCGTCAAGAAAAGTCGTGGGGAGTTCGTTGCAGCTGCTCTTTCCATCCTTCGTGCTTACCATGTAGCTGGGCGTCCGTTTCAGGTGGCTCCATTGGGTTCCTTTGCTGACTGGTCGAACTTGGTCCGCAGTGCCTTGATATGGCTCGGCTGTGCCGATCCGTGTGACACCATGGATAAGGTGCGCAAAGCAGACCCTGAACTGGCCCAGATAAAGTTGATGATGACTCAATGGGATGTCGTGGTCGGTGCAAAGAGCGTTACAACAGGTCAACTCACTGCACTCGCCGCCGAAACGGTCGAAGTCAGCATTGGCAGCGCAGTGAAAAAACTAAAGCACCCAGAATTCCGCGACGCTTTGCTCGCCACTGCCGGAGACGGACAGAATATCAACGGCAGGCGGCTGGGTAATTGGCTAGCAAAGCGCAAGGAGCGCGTCGTGGATGGTAAAAAGTTCATTACAACCGGCGACCGCGGGGGGCAGTTGGTTTGGCGGCTTGAGCATGTTGCAGCAGTTTCAGGAGCTACGACCCAATAGGGGTTAGGTGGTTTAGGGGGTTATTTTTGGTTTATTCTTAAGAAAGTAAAAGGAGAAAGAGTATGAATGTAAATAGTAAAATGGGCGGAACTAAACCCCCAAAACAACCTAACCACCTCCCATCTGGGCAGATGCCCCCGCATTCCGCACCGGGCGCGAGGTGCATATTCCGCGACGCAAGGCGTAAGCGCAACGAAGATCGTCCGTTTGACCAAATCAGCGGATACAAAATCCGTGAGAGCCGCGACAATATTGAGCATGAACTTCGGGTCGTTGTGGGACTTGAAGACTACCTGTCTACAAAGCCAAGTCGTCGCAATCCCCATGTGCTGGTGGGCTGCACTCCGGAAGACAAGGCGCAGCGGTTGAAGAAAATCCCCCGGGTTATCGCTAAGGAGTTTGGCGAAAATCTTATCCCCGCCGTTGAAGCGCTTCACGTTGAAGGCATTCCGAAAAAGGATGTCGATGCATTCGTCGCAACGCTAAAACCTATGGTTAAAAACCTTCTCACAGACTGCGATAATGTGCTGGCGGTTACAGCGAGGTCAATCAGGGACGAATATGGTGCGGTTAGGAACGGGACATCAGGTTCAGAACAAATCTGCCGTGATGCACTGCGCATTGCTGACGTTGCAGTGGACTTCGCAAAGAAACACGGGGTACTTCGGTGATCATGTGCGTCAACTATGAGGTATGCGATCTTTGTATTAATGCAGCCGTCGTTCCAGCTGTCTGGTGGACGTAAATGCCCTTAGAAACGATACTATCAGGGCGGGCTGCGCGGTGTTCAGCCAAAGCAAAAAGTACGGGTACGCGCTGTTGGAGGCTCGCCAGTTTCAAAAGTTCCGTCTGTTACGTTCATGGTGCCCGGCGGACATCCTCGATACCTCAAGGTAACTCCCATTGGAATTTTAAAACAGGTCAAGCGACCAAAGCTAAGCGCGAAATGGACCGTCAGACGGCTATCGAACTTCGCCAAATCGAAGACATATCATTCGCCCTTGGCATTGCTTCTGGCAGCCGCTGGGTCGGTCGCAAACCAAAAGCGTAGATTGTTAAATCGTTTCGCGTTATCTCTCCTGCATGAACCCAGTCGAAATCGAAGAAGCCGTATCCAGTCTTGCGCTGGAGCCATTTGACGCCACAGAATTTCCATTTCAGTTCTTGCGCGCCTTTGGAAACAAAGAAACCGCGATACAGCGCCTTCGGGCGGGTAACACGAACCAATCCGACGTCGCTGGGGCGCTTCTACAGCGCGGAAACATCCACATTGCTACCTGCGTGGCCGGAGTAGTCGATGACACGCTGAGGGCGCTGCGGGACAGCCCTAAGACGGCGTCGCAAAAGGCGAAGTTCATTCTGGCCACTGACGGTGAGGTGTTTCAGGCCGAGGATATGAACGGCGGCGGTACGGTCGCTTGTGCATTTGCCGATTTTCACGACCATTTCGGTTTCTTCCTGCCGTTGGCGGGTATCACCACGGTCGAGCAGATCCGTGAAAGCTCGTTCGACATCAAGGCGACCGGCCGCCTGAACAAGCTTTATATCGAGTTGCTGAAGGACAATCCCGAATGGGCCGCGCAGCGCGAGGAGATGAACCACTTCATGGCGCGGCTTATCTTCTGCTTCTTTGCCGAAGACACGGACATATTCGTTGGCGAAGGGTTGTTCAGTAAGACGATCGAGCAGATGAGCGCGCGGGATGCGTCCGACACGCATATAGTCATGGGCGAAATATTCCGCGCGATGGACATCAAGATCGCCGATCGCGCCAGCGCTGGCGTGAAGCGCTACGCCGACGCCTTCCCGTATGTGAATGGTCAGCTTTTCTCTGGTTCGACCGAATGTCCGCGTTTCAGCAAGGTCGCGCGTTCGTACCTGCTGCATATTGCCAGCTTGAACTGGCAGAAGATCAACCCCGATATTTTCGGGTCCATGATACAAGCGGTAGCCGATGACGACGAGCGTGGTGCGCTTGGCATGCACTACACGAGCGTGCCCAACATACTGAAGGTGCTTAATCCGCTGTTCTTGGACGACCTGCGCGAAGCGCTGAACGAAGCAGGCGATAACGAACGCAAGCTGCTGAATTTGCGCAAGCGGATGGCGAAGATCCGGGTCTTTGACCCCGCCTGCGGTTCAGGCAACTTCCTCGTTATCGCATACAAGGAAATGCGCGCGATTGAGGCGGAGATTAACCAGCGCCGTGACGAGGTCGAGCGCCGCAGCGACATTCCGCTCACCAACTTCCGTGGAATTGAACTGCGCGACTTCCCAGCCGAGATTGCCCGGCTGGCGCTCATCATCGCCGAGTATCAGTGCGACGTCACCTATCGCGGCCAGCAAGAGGCGCTGGCCGAGTTCCTGCCCCTTGACAGCCAGAACTGGATCACCTGCGGCAATGCCTTGCGGCTGGACTGGCTAAGCATTTGCCCACCCACGGGGACCGGCGTAAAAGTGCAAGGCGACGATCTTTTTAACACGCCTCTTGATCAGGCGCAGATAGATTTCGAGAACGAAGGTGGCGAGACCTATATTTGCGGCAACCCGCCCTATCTGGGTTCGACTTGGCAAGATGCGGACCAAAAAGCCGATCTTGAACGTATTTTCGGTCATAGGACTAAAAGCTGGAAGTCGCTGGACTATGTCGCGGGCTGGTTCATGAAAGCGGCGGATTATGGCACACAGACCAACGCGGCGGCGGCTTTCGTGTCGACCAACTCGATTTGCCAAGGACAGCAAGTGCCTATCCTGTGGCCGCTCATCTTTTCAGTTGGTCAGGAAATCAAATTTGCACATGCCAGCTTCGTATGGAGAAATCTTGCGAGCCACAACGCCGGTGTAATCGTCGTAATTGTTGGGGTCGCAAAAAGGTCGACTGAAAGAAAATGCCTTTTCGTTGAGGAAGGCAGTAATGGGCTGGTTCAAAAAGAGGCGGTTAACATCAGCCCGTATCTGGTTGCGACAGATACTGTGTTTGTCAGCGGGCAGTCGCGCCCGATTTCATCCCTACCCGTTATGCAAAAGGGAAACCAGCCGACCGACGGCGGAGGACTGGTTCTAAGCCAAAGCGATAGAAATGCCTTGGCCGACGAACTAGGCAACATCGCCATCGTACGGGCCTACATTGGATCAAAAGAGTTCATTCGAGGAGAGCAGCGGTATTGTCTTTGGATAGAGCCTAACAACGTGGACGTAGCCACCGCCATTCCAGTCATAAATGATCGCCTCAACGCGGTTTCAATAATGAGGGCGTCAAGCCCAAAAGCTACCACGCGTGCGCTCGCAAAAGTCCCCCATAGGTTCGACGAAATCAGGCAGGATGTGAGTAGGCGTGCACTTATCATCCCTAGCGTAAGCTCAGAGAACCGTGATTGTTTACCGGTAGGTTTGTTGAATACTGGGAGTGTCGTATCTAATCTCGCTTTTTTCATCGACGCAAATAATATTTGGCCACTTTCGCTGGTCGCATCGAGATTACATCTCGTTTGGATCGCCGCGGTCTGCGGAAAGCTGAAAAATGACTACCGCTACTCCAACACTCTTGGTTGGAACACGTTCCCTGTTCCCACGCTGACAGACCAGAACAAAGCCGACCTCACCATTTGTGCGGAAGACATTCTCCTCGCGCGCGAGGCGCATTTTCCGGCGACAATTGCCGGCCTCTACGATCCCGAAGGTATGCCGGAAGACCTGCGCGCGGCGCATGAGCGCAATGACGAGGTGCTGGAGCGCATCTACATTGGCCGCCGCTTCCGCAACGACACCGAGCGGCTAGAAAAGCTCTTCGAACTCTACACCAAGATGACCAGCGGTAAATCAAAAGCAAACTGAAAAGGAGTGTAACGTGGAAGCGCGTAACAAAAAAATTGAAGATTGGTTTGCGATGGTCAAGCAAGGGCAAATCGTCTTGCCGCGTTTCCAGAGGCATGAAGCATGGCGCCAAGCCCAAGTCATCGGTTCGCTTGAAAACATCTTGCGCGATCCGCCCTTGCCCATCGGGGCGCTTCTCACCCTAGAAGTTGGTGACAAAGAGCTATTCCATTCCCGACCCATCGTTGGCGCTCCTGAAGGAGCTGGAAAGGTTATTCTGCACCTTCTTGATGGCCAACAGCGTATGACGGCGCTTTGGCGCAGCCTGACCGGGGACTATCATCGGGACAACATTGAAGTGCTGGTCAAGCTCACTTCTGAAGAGGACGAGGACGAGCCCGAAAACTCTGAAGATATTGATGCTCCGAAAGTGGAGATCATCAAACGGTGGGATCGGAAAGGCGTGATGCAACCGGTTTGGGCAAATGACCCCGTCTCAATGTTCGAACAGGGCTACCTTCCCGTGACTATTTTATGCCCGGGTTCGCAGGGTGAAGCGGCCCTTGAGGCATGGGAAAACGCGCTAGAAGAAGCAGGATTGCTGACAAAGACGTTAACGAAACGCGCTTCAACACTGCGGCAACGCATCGTCAATTACAACATACCGTTCCTTTCACTTTCGGCCTCCACTGGCCGAGATACGGCTCTCGACGTTTTTATAAAGATGAACACGTCCGCGACGCCACTTAAGGATTTCGACATAGTGGTTGCGCAGCTCGAAAGCGTAAGCGGTGATAGCCTGCATGACATGGTCGAAGAACTTGTGGCATCGGTTCCTGCTGCACGCGATTATGGGCGGGTTGAGGACAGTATATTGTCTGTAGCAGCACTCTTGATGGAGCGCCCGCCTCTAAAGAAAACCTACTTGGACACGGCTTATGGTAATGATTTTGCTTCTGTCTGGGACCGGGTGAAACACGGATTTAAACATGGCATTTCATTCCTTCGATCGGAAGCAATTTTAAATGAGCAGTCTCTACCCAGCGAGGTTGCTGTCTATCTGATATGCGCGCTTTGGGCCGATGTGCCTGAACATGGTTTTGACGATGGAGGCAACGCGCGTACTCTAATCAGAAAGGCTCTGTGGCGCGCTTGCTATAGCAATAGATATGGCAAGACGTCGGCCACTCGCGCATTTGCCGACTATAAAGTGCTTCGCAATATGATCGCCGGCAACGCGACCGGGCCATGCGACCTATTCGATGATGTCTTTTATCCACTGCCCGCGAAAGAGGAATTGGTACTTGCAGGTTGGCCAGGGCGAAAAGACCGTTTGTCTCGGGCGCTTCTAGCAACAAGTCTGCGAAGGGGAGGCCTAGATTTTGCAGATGGTGCGTTGATCACCCCCGACAATTTCCATGGCCGCGAGTTTCACCACTTGTATCCGGTTGGAGTGTTGAGCGGCGACCGGGCAGACGAGAAAGTCAATCGCGCTCTGAATTGCGCGCTAATCAGCTGGGCGACGAACCGCAAAGTTGGAGCGCAAACACCGTCGGAATACATTGCTAAGCGCGCATCCAAGGCTTCGCTTGGGGAGGATGTAGTGCGCCAGCGACTTGAAAGTCATCTTATACCTTACGACGCACTGACCGCCGATGACTATGATGCGTTCTTGAACGCCCGCGCTGAATTGATGCACGCTGACATGATTAAGCTATGTTATGGGGCTTCTCCGCAATGACAACGAACAAACCCATCCCAGCCGTAAGCTTCCAGACAGCCCGTACAGGGGTGTCCGCGAAGGCAAACGCCCTTGGGATGCGTCCTATGCAGGAACGCGCCTATAACAAGCGTGGCGAGCAGTATTTGCTAATCAAATCGCCGCCTGCTTCGGGCAAGTCGCGCGCGCTGATGTTCATCGCCCTCGACAAACTCAACAACCAAGGTCTTCGCCAAGCCATCATCGCGGTTCCCGAAAAGTCGATTGGCAGTAGTTTTGCGGACGAACCACTGACACGTTATGGCTTCTCCGCTGATTGGACGGTCAAGCCCCAATGGAACTTGTGCAACGCCCCCGGCGCGGACGAGGAGCGGGTTGATGCCTCCAAGGTCAAGGCAGTCGGTCAATTCCTTGAAAGCGGTGATGCAGTTTTAGTCTGTACCCATGCCACGTTTCGGTTTGCGGTTGATGCACTGGGTGTGGAAGCCTTTGACGACCGCTTGATTGCGATCGACGAGTTCCATCATGTGTCATCAAGCCCCGACAATCGGCTGGGCGTGCAGTTGGCCGCATTCATCGAGCGAGATAAAGCCCATGTCGTGGCTATGACAGGAAGCTATTTCAGGGGCGACGCCGCGCCTGTTCTAACGCCCGAGGACGAGGCAAAGTTCGAAACGGTAAGCTTCACCTATTTCGAGCAGTTGAACGGCTATGAGCATTTGAAGGCGCTCGACATCGGCTATTTCTTTTATACGGGTCCTTATACCGACGCGATCGAGCATTGCCTCGACCCCAACCTCAAGACGATCGTGCATATTCCGTCTGTGAACGCACGTGAAGCGCTCAAGGACAAGGTCAGGGAAGTAAACGATATTCTGCATTCGCTGGGCAAGTGGCAAGGCGCCGATCCAGTCACAGGGTTCGAACTGGTAGCGCTTCCAGATGGGCGGGTTCTCAAGATCGCCGATCTAGTGGACGACAGCGTTCCTGCGCGTCGGACAAAGGTACTCGCTGCACTGAAGGACCCTGCGCACAAAAACGACCGTGACCATGTTGATATGATCATCGCGCTCGGTATGGCCAAAGAAGGCTTTGACTGGATCTGGTGCGAACATGCCCTGACCGTGGGCTACCGTTCCAGCCTTACCGAGATTATCCAGATTATTGGTCGCGCTACACGCGATGCGCCGGGCAAAGAAGTTGCCACGTTCACGAACCTGATCGCCGAACCCGATGCGTCGGAGGCTGCTGTGGCTGAAGCCATCAACGATACCCTGAAGGCGATCGCAGCCAGTCTGTTGATGGAGCAAGTGCTGGCCCCACGGTTCACCTTTACGCCGAAGAACAAGGGGCCGCTGCCCGACTTTGATTATGGTGAGGCTGGATACCAGCCGGGCAAGACCAACGTAGGCGTCAATGAAACACGCGGCCAATATCATTTCGAAATTGCCGGGCTGGTTGAGCCGAAAAGTCCTGAAGCTACACGTATCTGCCAAGAGGACTTAAACGAGGTCATTGCCGCCTTTGTCCAAACGAAGTCCGTGGCCGAGCGGGGTATGTTCGACGAGGAAACGCCCCCGCAGGAATTAACACAGGTCGCCATGGGCAAGATTGTGCGGGATAAATATCCCGACCTGTCGGCGGAAGACCAAGAAGCGGTCAGGCAGCACGCCGTTGCCGCCCTGAACCTGACCCGGAAGGCCAAGGGCATGGCCATGGGCAGTACAAGCACCGACGATGGTGAAATCCGCGCGAATACTGCCTTGCTCGACGGCGTTCGTCAGTTTGCGATGGATGTCCGCGAACTCGACATCGATCTGATAGACAGCATCAACCCGTGGCAGGCAGCATATGCCGTGCTCTCCAAATCGATGAGTGAGGCGACGCTGAAGCAGGTGCAGGCCGCGATCTCGGCCAAGCGGACCAAGATCAGTCCGGATGAGGCCAAGGACCTTGCTACACGTGCGGTTCGGTTCAAGAAGGAACGCGGGCGGTTGCCGTCGATCACATCAGCCGACGCTTGGGAACAGCGCCTCGCCGAGGGTGCTGCTGCATTCATGCGTTTCAAGGAGGAAGGCAAATATGTCTGACTTCGATCTTGAGGATCTTGCCGGAGAACTTGCTGACTTCGCGCCTGCCAAAAAGAAGCAGGCGACCTACACGGCGCGCGAAGAACGCGTGATTGCGGGTTTTGAAGATATCGAGCGGTTTTACGAAGAGCATGGCCGTTTGCCTGAACATGGCGAAGGGCGTGACATCTTTGAGAGGATTTACGCGGTTCGCTTAGACAGGCTGCGTGCGATCGAGGATTGCCGAGAGCTATTGGCGTCGTTCGACAAGCATGGTCTTTTGGACGCCGTGCCTTCCGCACAGGTGGAGGATGACCTCGACCCAGAAGACTTGGCCGCTGAACTTGCCGGTCTTGGTGAGGGCGAGAGCATCACTGAACTTCGCCACGTTCGCTCTGCCGAAGAGAAGCGCGTCGCGGAAGACATTGCACGACGCGAACGTTGTTTAGACTTCGACAAGTTCGTCGACATTTTTAAGCAGGTCAAAGAGGACTTGGCGAACTCAACGAGGGTAACACGGCCTTTTGAATTGAAGGCGGAAATTCGTCCCGGTGCCTTTTTCATTGTAGGCGGCCAGATCGCCTACGTCGCGGAGATGGACGAGATATTCTCTAACGCGCAAGGGCGCACAGACGCGCGCCTTCGTGTCATTTTCGACAACGGCACAGAAAGCGGAATGTTGATGCGTTCGCTTCAGCGCCAGTTGCACGATGATGATGCGGGACGCCGGATAACAGACCCAGCGCCGGGGCCACTATTCGCGGACCAAGCGGAAGACGGTGAACTAGAAACAGGCACTATCTACGTCCTGCGCAGCAATTCCGATCACCCGTCGGTTCTCGAACATCGCAACGTCATGCACAAGATTGGTGTGACGAGCGGCAGCGTTGAAGGCCGTATCGCTGGCGCGGAGAAAAGCTCGACCTATTTGCTTTCCTCCGTCGAAGTCGTTGCCACCTACAAAGTGTACGGCGTCAATTGCCAGAAGCTGGAGAACCTACTGCATAAGGTCTTTGGCGCTGGGCAGATCAACCTCTCCATCCCGGACCGCTTTGGTAACACCGTGAAGCCGCGTGAATGGTTCCTCGTGCCACTTAACGTCATCGACGAGGCGGTGCAGCGTATACGGGATCGATCGATCTTGAAGTACCGGTACGACCCGCAAGCGGGGCAACTGGTGAACACCTTTCTGCCCGGGGTTTGAGTTAAGAAGCTTCGGCTATAAGGACGGAAGGGTTCGCGGTGGTGTCGACGAAGAAAAATGATAGACCGCACTACGTTTATGAACTGCGGCGAACCAGCTCCGGTCCCGGACCAACTCGCTACATAGGTGTTAGAACTGCTGAACGCGGTGACCCTGAGAAAGATGACTATTGGGGGTCTAGTAAAAAAATCAACAAAGAGCGCGCTGCTGGTGCAACATTTTCGAAGGTAATCCTAGCTACCTTCGAAACGCGGAGTGACGCTGAGTTCTGTGAGGCCGAACTGCATTGGCAGCACATGGTTGGAAAGAACCCTCATTTCTATAACGTGACAGCACAGCTGATTGAGGGAAAAATGGACCTGCTTTTCCCAAGAGAGCGCTATATTTCTCCTGACGGAGAGCACCTATGGTACATAAAAGGTTCCGAGCCGGTTGGCTGGCGGCATGACCCTGCGAAATGGGCGCAGTTTAAAATACCAACTGATGACGACGAAGAGCTAAGCGCTGGAAACGGTATTGCTTATACTTATCAAGGGTTGGAACTTCCGGCATGGAAATTCAATAAATATGTCTCCGATGAGTTAGCGTTTGCTACAAACAAACCGCGCCATTGCCATGAGCCTTACGTTCAACTGGATTTTCGAAATGATATTCTGGCATGCTACTATTTTCCAGTTGGAAGGCAGCCCGTCGGCTGGGTTCACGGGTTAAGTCCCAATTTTCTAATCGACCGAAAAATCCCGAACGGTTGGCAGGTGTATTTTCACATTTTTCCCAAAAGTTGCAATAGTGCTTACTTTGCTAACGGGTCCGCACCAAATGGCTGGGTAGATGTCGAGAGTTACGAAGAACTGTCAAAGGCGCAATCGGCTAACGGGCCTGTAGCAGATGCCATCAATTCTGAATTCCGGCACATTTTCCGTATTGCAGAATGTGAAGCGGATGCAATTACTCGCCTTAGAGGTTTTAGGGCAAAGGTGAAATTGAGCGAGTTGGTCGACTACAGTTGGGCCTCCCGCCTATCAGACTTAGATCTTGGAGAAACCGAGAAAAAAACGATCCTAGAAATAATAGGTGAAAACTCTGTCGCGCTCCAGCTGCACAGTGTGTTTGATAACCTACCCAATGATGCCGATGAAGAATTCAGGCAGATGTTGATTAGTAACGATGTTCGCGGGGTTTTCTTGCGAAACATATATACTCGTTCGGGATTGGAATGGACTAAAATCGTTGCAGCGCTCGACTTGTGCAGCGAGGATAAAGCATTAGTTTACGAGCATATCAAAGACATGATCGGGTGGCAGTCATCAGTTACGGATCCACCGATGCCAGAATTTTACGACGACGCCCTAAAGCAGTCTGCACCAGCGCTTGACCCCCTTGTAGACCACCAATCGGCGATACTCATAGAGGCTACTCGTCTGCATAAAGAAGCCATGTCTCACCTCGAAAAACCTAACGCTGATCCACTTCCTCAGTTACGCGAAGCAAAAAGACTATTGGCAGAAGCAGAGATGCTAACTTCGGATGCAGCGTCATATGTGGACGCAATGCAGATGGACACTGCCTTAGCTGAATTACACAGACAGCAGGGGCAAGTTGATGCCATGATAGTCCAAGTGGAAGCTAGGAAATGCTCTACAAACAACAGTGTTTGGGGCTGGATCGTTTTAGCGGTTCTGCTTGTTCTCGCTTGTATTGTGGTTGTTTAGTTCGATCGACTAAGCAGAATGATACGAAGGCAGGCACTGAGGCTCCTGTCACCTGTAATAGGAGGTTGCCCCATTGGTGGGGTCTGGTTGGGTAAGTTTTTTAATCGGCAGCAATAGATGATGTCACTGAGGTGCGCGTCACCCAGAAACTATCATAGGAGGCGCTGATCATCCTGCGTTCAAGCATGGGCAAGGCACTCTTGAAGCCAAAGCAGAACGCAGCCAGCGGCTAGCCGAGCTTGAGACACTATCATTTGCATTGGGCATGGCTACGGAGACTAAATGACTGTGCCGGTATCCTCGGAGTATTCATTTTCAGTAAGTAATGCACTGGGTGAAGTTCCAAGTGCAGCCGCTATAGCACAGATGACTTCGAGAGACGGGTTTTCTTGGTTTCTTTCAATGCCACCAAGATACCGTACATCAACGCCCACGCGGTGCGCTAGCTCCTCCTGTGACAACCCAAGGGACTTCCGTCGGAGGCGAATGTTTATCCCCAGAATTGCAGCCCATGATGTTCGTTTTGGCATGCAGCTATCGCGCGGATTGCGCTTCGCATAACAAGGAACTATAGTTCCTATGACCCAGTCATTCTTTCAGTGCTGCTGGAATTATTTGGGCGACCGATATTGGGGAGTGTAAGTTATGGATAAGCGTATTTTGGTTGGCTCCGCTTTGGTGTTTTCATTGCTATCTGCATGTGGAGGTGGATCCACCAGTGGTGGTGGCAGTGTACAGCCAATTCCAGCGCCACCTCCACCTCCACCTCCACCTCCACCTCCACCTCCGCCACCTCCGCCGACGGCATTTTCTAACTGGCAAGCTGTTCCGTCCAACGGCGTGGTTCGTTTGGCAGGTGATACCACTGAGGCAACGCACACGAAGAACTCGTTTGGGCAAATTACGTCATACAACACCCCGACCGCAGGAAATGTTACTGCCGACGTAAATTACAGCAACAGCACACAGACGGGAATAAGCCTGTCTGCACCGCCAGCTTCGATAAATTTCACAAATTCGGACGGATCCACACGCGGTCGGCTTGCCGCAAACCCGAACATTATCAAATATGCATCGCCGAGTGGTTCAACTTCCGTGCTAGCTTTTGATGCTATATCTGCTGGATTTTCTTATTTGACTTTTGGCTCTTGGAATGGCGTTTCCGGCAGTACAGGTTATTTGGCAGGCTTTCATGCTGGTTCTCTGACCCCTGCAGGGGCAGTCCCAACCACGGGCACTGCTACCTATCGTGGTAGTTCAGTAGGCTACTTATCCGGCGTAAACAGCGCGATTACCGAAGTAACCTCAGATATAACCCTCACCGCAAACTTCGGAACCCGTTCTATTTTATACACCACATTAGCGGGTCTAAGTATTTCAGGCACGTTAACCTACGATGCAGGAACAGGATTTTTCAGGGGTACCTTGAGTGAACCTGAATATCAAAGATTAGGAATAGGCTTTTTTGGACCAGCCAGCGGACGTTTTTATGGTCCGGGTGGGCAGGAACTCGCCGGTTCGTTTGTATTGTCAAAACCATTAAACCAATATGTTGGCGCATTTGGGGCAAAGCGCCAGTAGCTGAAACATGTGGATAGTAACAGCCGAGGAGGCGGCCACTGTCGTTGTGGTGTCTCCAGCGGACATAGAGTCGCAATTCCAGAATGCGTTGCGCCTGATTGATATTGGTCAGGCTGAATTAGCGGTTCCTATTTTGCGCAGGCTGTTCGCAGAAACTGCCGCACCAAGAGTCCGTTTAGAGCTTGCTCGTTCACTTTTGCTAGCGGGTAAGCAAGAAGAAGCACGTCGACTATTTGTCGAAGCATTTCAGGATAGTCCTCCATCCGTTGTGAGGGCAACGGTGCTTTCCTTCATAAACAAGATCGACCAGCGAAAGGGAAAATTTTCTGCCTCTGGTTCTATCGCCCGTTATAATAACCCTCTTCAGCAGCCCGGCACATCGACACTTAATTTTGGCGGTATCGAACTTACATTTGAACCGGATGAAAAATACCGAAACCGATTGGGCGCGACGGCTGGTTTAAACTACTCAAAAGACTTTATGTCGGGAGTGCAGTTATCAACCGCTTTGGCATACCGGGAGTTGCCGGGTGATATCGCTGACCGGTTTACGGCAGACATCAGTTTAACGCGTCAAGTTAGTAAGGCGGTTGAACTTACCGTTGGTGTGTCGCGGCTGGATCAGGACGGGCTGTCTTATACTTTGCCATTCACTCAAGCAGCTTTTCTTGTTCCGCTGGCAAAGCACATAGCGTTAAGACCAACGGTGACGGTGGCATATCGTGCTTCGGATTTGGGCAGTTTCAATTCAGGCTGGCAAGGGGATGCTTTCTTCGGCGTTGTTTTTTCTCAAAAGCCGACGAGGTACGTATCTGCTGGACCATCAGTTCAGAGACAATCCTCGGGTTTCGCTGAGCAGGCCTACACGTCGGTCGGTTTTCGAACTATCGCTATGCTTCACGGTGAAAAGCTAAACGTGGAATTTGGGGTGCAAGGTTCTGCCATGTGGTTTGACGGCGTGAGTCCCTTTTGGGGGCTGCGTCGCATGGATAAGGGCGTTTTTGGTTCTGTGTTGGCTTCATCGCATTATTTGCGTCTGGGCCCGCTCATGCCAGCCGTGGGGGTCAGCTGTAGTTATTCCAACTCGAACATCGATTACTATCGACAACGAGGCTGCGACGTACTGTTCGAAGTGCGGAGGCTATTTTAGCCGGATACTGCGCTGCTTTAGTCCGCGCTAGCCGGGGTATAGACAACACCTAGGCAGCGATCGTGACAGCCCATAGCTGCGAATGAAGCGCAGCTAACCGAAAGTGCAGAATAGCATGTAAGAAGGAACTGTGGGTCCCATCAGGCAGAATAGGGGGGTGGTACCCCCGTGGGGTCACGTTAGGTAGGTATTCTGAAGGGGTGGGGGCTAAAGCTGGTGGCACACCCACAGACCAATAACAGGGTCTGTCCGTCAAAAGTCCGACCTACATGTCGGCTCCCCCGAAGGGAATGCAGCTAAACCATTGAAATATATGGTGAGCCCTGCTGGATTCGAACCAGCGACCTACTGATTAAAAGTCAGTTGCTCTACCGACTGAGCTAAGGGCCCCATAGCGGACCGCGAATTGGTCCGTGCGAGAGCG
>JACCDH011776914.1_pt1 | contig 18752 bp, 22 predicted proteins | sample 7442481 | NCBI WGS metagenome assembly JACCDH01 (sample SAMN15323433, study PRJNA562643) | freshwater metagenome | isolation source: river surface water | place: USA:Blue River Watershed | collected 2017-08-15 | reverse complement strand
GGGTGGTTAATGAAATGAATGAAAAGATTTGTGAGATCTTCTTGATGAATCCAGCTCATCCACTGTTGTCCGTTACCGAGAACGCCGCCGAGGCCTACACTGAAAACAGGTAGCATCTTATCCATGGCGCCACCTTTTCTCGAGAGCACAATACCAATCCTCGGATTGATAACATTGATGCCCTTAGAGCTTAGAATTTGGGATTCTTTCTCCCAGCTGCTACACACGCTTGCGAGGAAGTCATTTGCTTTCGGAGAGTCTTCCGTTACCAAGTTCTTGCCATCGCCGTAGATTCCAATTGCTGAAGCAGAGATGAACTGTTTTACTGTTCCATTGCTTTTGCTGATTGCGGAGGCAATATTCTTAGTGCCGATAGATCTTGATTCGAGAATAAGTTTTTTTCTTTCGGTGGTCCACCTTCCTCCGGCAATGGATTCTCCGGCAAGGTGAATGACTGAATCTATATTGTCAAAGTATGAAGCTGGTATCTCGTCTGAATAATTCTTCCACGGCAGTATTCTGGCGGGAAATGAAAGTGAGCCTTTCGCTTCTTCAGGATCACGGGTCAGAACAGTTATCTCGTGACCAAGTGAGACCAATTTTTTTCCGATGTCTTTACCAATAAGACCTGTGGCGCCAGTGATGAGAATTTTCATTTATTACCTCTGAGTCTTTTTTTCACCTGTTTGATTGTCCAGCCCATGACTGGGATATGCTCATAGATGAATTCCCCCATATCAAAGTAGTCTCTGTGGTAGCTCACGAGGCCACTGTCGTTAAAGACGATGTATGAGTTTCCTTCTAAAGTTATTGGGGTGCCACCATTAAGACCTTCTGCAGAAAGTGTCATGGTCCAAAGGAGAACGTGTGTGTTTCCGTTTGTAACGAGATCCTTGTATGTAAACTTGATACTTTTTACGTTTTGATAAAGATTTTTATAATAATCTTTTACTGACTGGATTCCTTTATGGGTACCTAGCGGGTCAATGAAAGTCGTGTCTTTGGCATAAAAGTTATCCAAGATCACGATATTATCGGCCCTTAGGTTATCGAAAACGTACTTGATTTTTGCTTGTTGATCCATAGGTACTCCATTGGCCATCGAATTAAGTGATCCTAAGATTAAGAGAACACTAAGAGCTAGTTTTTTTGGAAACCAAGGGAAAAATGCATTGGTTTCTTTTTGGTAATTTAAGTAATTTTCACGCTTGGATTTTAGTGATGATGTCTCCGCTGGTGGAATACCAGTTACCTTCGTTAGCATGAGGTACATAACTGCGGCCGGAATTAGACCGTACACCCAGTTTGTTGAACTAAATCCGTAGACCGCAAAAGAAATCCAAATTAACCATTCAAAAAAGTAGTTTGGATGACGGCTATATTTCCATAATCCAACATCGCACACTTTGGATTTGTCATGTCTGGCCTTAATAAAACTGGCCAGTTGCTTGTCTGCGATTGTTTCACCTGTGATCGCGATAAAGAAAATCACAACCGATAAATAGTTGGCCCACGACAGGTCACTAGGGTAGTTAAGGAGAAGTGGAATGGATAAGATAAGGGTCAATAGAACTTCTGCTTGGAAGAGAATAAAAAAGTTGATCCCGTACCAAACCTTCCATTTCTTCTTGAGTTCTTCATACCTTTTGTCTTCTCCGTTTTGGCGAATTCGCAAAAAGAGATGTGAACTCAATCTTAGGGACCAAAATGCATAAAGGAGATCAATGAGGCGAAATTGAATCAGACCATGCTCAATATAATAATGCGCATGATAAATTGTAATGACCACTAAAAAGCTCATGCTCCAGAAAAAATCAAGCCACGCATAAGTCTTTTTATAAAAACAATAGTACCATCCGATTGCAAAAAGCGCAGAAAGAGTGGATAAGCAATAGATCATAATGGTTATTTGGGGTGTCATAATAAACATTACGACAAAGCCTTGGACTTAGATCACTAGACCACAAAAGAATTAGATAGAAGTCTTTGAAATCAGATAGATACGTGTTATTTTAAATCCTGTGATCCAAATTCGCGCCAGTTCCGTATTAAGGATATGTATAACCCTTCCTTCATCCTAAATACTCCGCCTAAACGTTATAACGTAGTTGGGTTAGATTTTTACTTAAGTAAAGGAGTAGAGGTGACAATTAAGGAGGACTGGCAAGAGCTACTGCTGAACGTTTCCACACAGAAATGTCGTCAGTCTTTTCGGAAAATTTTTGATCACTTCTTTCCACTTCTCATCAGTCACGGTTTAAAAAATGGTTTGAGTAAAGAGGTCGCATCAGAGCTTGCACAGGATACAATGATAAAGGTCTGGTCACAGGCCTCCTCATTTGATGCGAACAAGGGAAATGCTTCTGTCTGGATTTTTACCATTGCAAGAAATTTACGATATGATTACTTTAGAAGTCATAAAAATGACCCCCTAAAGATTGCTTCAAGTGAGCTATATGCTCTTGATAGTGATGAAGATTCCACGACTATAGAGCTTGAGGCTTTGTTTGATGCTAAACTTTTAAAGAAGCATGTCACGGATCTTCCGCCAGAGCAGAAAGATGTGATAGAAAAAATATACTTCAATGGGTTCACTCAGGAAGAAATATCAAAACTTCAAAATATCCCTCTTGGTACAGTTAAGTCAAGAGTTCGACTAGCAATTGCTAACATCAAAGAAAAGGTAGGAGGAGAGCTTAAATGATGCAACATCCTCAAGTTCATTTTATACAAGCTTTTGCTAAGGGAGATCTTCCCTCTCCGGTTGCGACGATGGTTTCAGCACACTTAGAAATTTGTGAAGATTGTCAGTCAAGTTACCGGGAGATGATCAGACTCGAATCGAAAGTTTTAGAAAATGAGATCTACAATTTAGGTAAAAGTGAATTAGATAAAGCCTTTGAATCAGTGATGGGAAAAATTGATTCGGAAATGTCTAAAGCTCCTGAGAACTTATCCAACGAAAATATAAAAATTGAAATTTCCGGACAGGTCATAGAGCTGCCGCGAGCGATGAACTTTTTAAAAGATCAAAAAATTGCATGGAAAGAGTTCGGAAAGAAAAATGCCATCGCACCAGTTTCAGTTGGGGCCAGAGGAAACTTCTATCTCATCTACATCGGTCCAGGTGAAAGTGTCCCTCATCACGATCACTCAGGACTCGAATACAGTTATGTCGCCGCCGGTTCATACGACGATGGGATCTCAAATTTTAACACTGGAGACTTTTCAGTTTCCAGTTCCGGTTACACTCATTCTCCGAGGGCGACTAGTGCTGACGGTTGCTTGGTGATTTCTTGGGTCGAAGGGAGACTGAATTATTTTGGCGGAATATTGAAACCACTAAATTCTCTTCTTTGGTGGTATCTTCATCGGGCATAAAAGAGGGAATTGTGATGCTAAAAAAATATTCAAGTTTTTTCCTGTTACTTATTACTTTTAACTCCTTTGCTTCGGACTACAAGCTCGTAGGTAGTTATCTTCTTGAGTACTCAATTTTTAAGGTCGATGTTTATAAAATCTCCTACTACAAGGCCAAAGAAGCCGAAAAGCTTGTCTTAGATTATAAAAGAGATGTTGAAAAAAAATATTCAATTGAAGGCTGGAAAGTCGGATTTAAAGATAAGCTTAGTGACAAAGCTCTTTTGCCAAAGATTCAATGGCTAATAGAAAATACCGTGGACTTAAAAAAAGGCGAAAAGCTTAGTCTGATAAAGACTAATTCTCATTTAGAAATTTTAAAAGATGATATTCTCGTTGCCAAAACCTCCGATCCAATGATCATGGCCATTGCTTTTGAACCGTGGCTTGGTGAAAAACCGGTAAGCGAAGATCTTAAAATCGCTCTATTAGGGAAATCTGGAAATAATTAAGGATTCTCATGCTTAATAAACTATTGTCCTCTTTTTTTTTGTTACTCTTCTCAGGCTGTGCAAGTAATAGCTATCAGAAAACAGTGAGTTCAGTTGATTTAGATCGATTCATGAAGAAGTGGTATGTTATTGCAGGGAGGCTCACTTGGATGGAAGAGGGTGCCCACAATGCGATTGAAGAATACACCTACAATCAGTCGGAACAGAGAATAGATATTAATTTCTACTTTAACAAAGATTCCTTTCAGGGCGAGTTAAAGAAAATTCCTCAGAAGGCATGGGTTGAAAATAAAGAGACAAATGCCCACTGGAAAGTAAGCCCTTTCTGGCCTTTAAAATTTGATTACCTTGTCATTGCACTCGCTGACGATTATTCATGGACGGCCATTGGAGTTCCAGGAAAAAAGTATCTTTGGATCATGGCTGATCGTCCTGTTTTAAGTGCAGAAACTTATGGCCTCATTCTAAGTAAAGTTAAGTCTGTTGGTTATCCAGTGGATTCTCTTGTGAAGGTTCCTCAGGATGGGAGATAGTGATTATCAAAATTCGATCATAGAACTCTTATTAACTAGAGGTCCCTCTAAAACGATTTGTCCTAGTGAAGTGCTTCCTCGAGAGTTAAAAAAGGATAAAGAATTAATGGAACAGGTTAGAAAAAGTGCGAGGCTCCTGGCGCAGACCGGAGAAATTGAAATCACTCAAAAAGGGCAGGTTGTTGATCCAGAGTCTTTTAAAGGCCCAATTAGACTTAGGCTAAAGACGATCAAATGAAAGAAGCACTAATCATTCTTGGAGACCAACTTTTTAAGCCGAGTTTTTATAAGAAGTATAAGAATACTCCTGTGTTCATGGCCGAAGATATCGGTCTTGCAACTCACTTCAAGTACCATAAGCATAAGATTGCCTTCTTTTTTCTATCGATGAGGGATTACGCTGATGAGCTGAGGGAGCAAGGATTTGAAGTTCACTACGAAAAGTTATCTCCTAGTGAATTCACTGAGAAACTTAGAAAATTTAAGTCCAAGAAAAAAATTGATAAGTTTATTATTCCTGAGGTTCAAGATAAGTTCTTCGAGAAAGACCTTGCGAATTTTTCTATAAACGAAGATATCCCAGTTGAATTTATAGAATCGCCAATGTTTCTGTGCTCGCGTGTGGAGTTTAAGAATTACCTTTCCCATCATCCGAAGCCTTTTATGAAGTCGTTCTATGAAAGAGAGAGAAAGCGCCTCGATATTCTGCTGATTGATAAAAAACCAGTCGGGGGACAGTGGAGTTATGACGTTGAAAATCGCAAAAAGGCCCCAAAAGTTTTAACTAGCAAGGGACTTGCTTCACATTCTCTTAGTCCTCACTTTGAGGAGGTTGCGACTTTAATAAATAAGAATTTTCCATCTCACCCAGGGTCATTAGATGATTTTTGGATCCCCACAACGAGAAGAGGTGCGTTAAAATCATTAAAGCATTTCATCGAACATCACCTCGTTAACTTTGGGGACTATCAGGATGCAATCACTGCGCGTGACCCATTCCTTTATCACTCGATCATATCTCCCATGATCAATAACGGACTTTTAACTCCCGATGAGGTGATAGAGAAAGTTCTGGAAAACTTTGAGGCGAATAAAAAAATTCCATTGGCATCTGTGGAGGGATTTATTCGGCAAGTAATGGGGTGGAGAGAGTTTGTTCGTGGGATCTATCAAAACTTTTCTGATGTCGAAGAAAATACAAATTTTTTCAACCATCAAGGTCGACTTACCAAAGACTGGTATGAAGGAACCACGGGAATTGTACCCGTGGACGATGCCATTAAAAAGGCCCTGAAGTATGGCTATTGCCATCACATCGAGCGTCTCATGGTTCTATCCAATATTATGCTCCTCACTGAGATTCACCCACACGAAGTTCATAAATGGTTTATGGAGATGTTCGTTGATAGCGCGGATTGGGTCATGGGACCAAACGTCTATGGAATGGGGCAGTTTTCAGATGGTGGGATTTTTGCGACGAAACCATACATCTCGGGAAGTAACTACATCCTCAAAATGTCTGATTACAAGAAAGGTGACTGGTGCGACGTCTGGGATGCACTCTTTTGGAGATTCATAGGTAAGAATGCGAGCTTCTTCCAGAAAAATCCTCGAATGAACATGATGGCAAAGACTTACGAAAAAATGTCTCCGGCCAAAAAACTACAAATAAACTCTACTGCAGAAAATTTTATCGCCCAAATGAGCTATTGATTCTTTGGGATAAGTTATTTATGGTTTTTAGTGCTTCCATCCATTCTTTGTGAGCTACACTTAAATCGATAGTTTTTATGAGGGGAGTTTTTTAGTGCTCCTTTTTCAAAAATTCTTTTACGCCACCTTTTAAATTTTGACTCTTCAAGATGATAGCGCATGAAATGAACGATTTCAGAAGCACTCAGGTTAAACTGTTTTGTAATCGCTGTGTAGCTCGTCCTGTCTTCCCATGCCATCCGGATAACCCGATCTATGCCTTCAGCGTTAAATGAATCAAACTTTGTTTTTAGCGCTCTAGAGATACTCATAGTATTACTCCAGTAAAAACTAAGAATGCCTTAAGTGTCCAGAGTAAGGTTCTGATCCAGTTTGAATTGATGAGCTTATCGATTACAGCGTCATCCTTCCCAAGGAGGAGTTTGTTGTGTAAAGGCACAGAGATAAAAAAAGTCGTGAGCCAAATAATTATGACAACCCCGAGGATAGGGTAGCTTAGGTCCTGACCAAGGTAAGCATGGTAAAGACATATCACCAATTCAACGAGCATCAGTGGCATCACAATAAATGAGATTGATCTTTGGTGGAAGATCATACTTTCATGGAAGTTTTCCTCGTCTAAAAAACGAAATAGAGGGTAGTGAACAATTTGCACGAACCAGATCAGCAAAAAAAGTGCTGCTGATGAAAATAAATGCACGAGCGTTATATGATTCACCTTGAAAATACCTCTTTGTTCTATGCTTGGATCACGAGCTCAGAAGTAATTTTTGTTTTTACTGAACGAAGAATGAAGCCAGTTTCAAGTGTTTTATTAACGATGAGATTTAGCCTTCTTTCGTCTGACACTCCACTTACAGTAATCTGTAAGTGAATCGTATCCATCCATGGTTTTGACTGCTCATCTTTATCAACTTTAAGTTTTGAGATCACCTGAAGGTTTGTGTAATTAAGTTTAGAATGTTCTGCGAATACCTTGAAAGTACCAATGAAACAGTTTTGGATTGCAAGCAGATAAAGATCCTCTGGGGAAAAAGCCTCACCAGGACCTTCGAATTCTTTGGGGACTGAGCAACTGATATCAATATTGGAAGCGCAGCTGTTCCATTTTGTCTGAATTCCTGCTTTTGTGTTCCCGGTTGTTTCAAAATGTATTGGATACGTGATCATAGACCTTCCTAATCGATTGACTTCCAAAGTCGTTGAACTTTATCGGCACTGAGATTTTCGAGGCCAATTGAAAACTCTGTTACCGTCTCAGAACCTGTCCTTTTCACACCTCTCATCATCATGCACATGTGCGAACCTTTCACTCTCACTGCCACGGCCTTCGCGTCGATGATTTCGAAAATTCCTGTTGCAATTTCTTGCGTGAGCCTTTCTTGTACCTGGAGGCGTTTAGCAAACACATCAACAATTCTTGGTATTTTCGAAAGACCGAGAATTTTCTCTTTCGGTATGTAGGCAACACTCACTTGTCCCCAGAACGGCAACATGTGGTGTTCACATAAACTAAAAAAATCAACATCCCTGACACTCACGAGATCGCCTTCGCCTTTGAAAACGCCTTCTCCGACAGCATCTTTTACTGTCATTTCATAACCGCCACAAATTTCAGAATAGGCCTTCGCAAAACGATGTGGAGTTCTTTTAAGACCTTCGCGATCAATATCTTCACCGACTGATTTTAATATCATCTCTGCTGCTTCATAGAGGCTCTTGACCGAATTTGGGTAGGGCACGAAAAGGCTCTTATCACTTAAATCGAGAGCTTCATGTGGAAACTTCATCTAAAATTCCTTTGTTAAATTTAACTTCTAGCTTTTTGAATACGACTTTTGGGCGTTCTTAGATCACTTCGACCTAAAAAACATTGTGCATATGTCGTGAATTCAGCTGTTTGCCGAAGTTATGAGGAAGATTTTAGTGTCAGTTTTTCTTACTTTGTAACCAGCAAGGTGAACGTTCCTTATTCGCGGTCGAGATGATCCTAATACCTTCATCAAGTTGCTTTTCGCATCTGTCGTAATCGTCATTCAATGAGATGTTGCTTCTATGCTCAGTCTGTATAAAAGACGCGCTGATTAGAATTAATGCAAATATAAGGAAAACAAATAATTGATTCATAAAGTCTCCCTTTGTTAATTCGGCCTTCAGGAAAATTGATGTCGCCAATAAAAATGTCAAGGTTTGAAATTTTTTTTCTTCAGTGTTCTTGACATCTTTTTTAGCGAAATTATTTTAGAAATACGGATAAAAAATTAATGCATGAAAATCAAGGAGGGGGTATTCATGAAGATTTTAAGAACCGATAGTTCTCATTTGGAATTATTTAAAAACAACGACTATTCATTCGCAGGTTCACGCAAAAAAAAAAACTAAAAGAAACGAATTTGGTAGAGTCCTTGAACAAACTCATAGCGATCAGAGTGAGGACTCGGAGGAGTTTAGAGTTCTTTTGCCCAAGCACGGGCACTTCTGGGATAACGGCTACGAAGATTTAGAATAAGGAGGTTTTATGACTGATTTAATCTTATCTACAAAAAGTAACTTAAAACGAATTGTTCCAACAGCAAAAAACATTTTAATTAAAGTCGAACGTGATCACGAGCAGTTTTTGTCCAAAATCCATGTTCAGATGCCTGGTAGGGTACTCCATGCGATTAAGAAGGCAGATACCGTGTGGGAAGCAGTCGATGATTCTTATCAAGCGGTTTTGAGGCAGTTTGAAAAAATTAAAACAAAACAGCAAACGAAAAGAAAACTAAAGAAACAAGTATTCCTTGAGTCACTTAGTTCTCCTCCTTAAATACGAGGAGAAAAGTTTGTATTGCTTTAAGTGATGCAAAAGTTATCTTTTATCAATTTGTGCGAAACAAGTATCCGGGCGATAATTATTCGGAACTAATAACCAAATCGTTTCTGACACAAGGAGATTTATGCGTACACTTACTAAGGAATGTCAAAATAAGATCACTCCTACAACGGCCGTTGAGTTGTTAAAAAAAGGGAATGAGCGTTTCGTTAATAACATAAAATTGAATCGTAATCTACTCCAACAGGTTAACGAAACATCAAGCGGGCAGAATCCTTTTGCTGTGATCATAAGCTGTATGGACTCTCGAACTTCTGCGGAACTCATTTTCGATCAGGGACTTGGAGATATTTTCTCGATACGTATCGCTGGTAACATCATAAACGATGATATCATTGCGAGTGCCGAATTCGGTTGCAAGGTCGTAGGTGCGAAAACAATCATGGTACTAGGGCATACAGGTTGTGGCGCTGTGAAGGGTGCTATAGCTGATGTTGATCTAGGGAAGCTTAAAAGTATCACTAGTAAAATCCAGCGCTCTTTACCAAAGTTCAAGAAATTTTCTATGAACGAAGAAGAACTCTGTTCTGCTTTGACTGTTGAAAATATGAATCAAGGAATTCAGGATTTACTTTCAGGTTCGAAAATTCTCTCTGAAATGTTTGAGAAAGGTGAGATTTCCATCGTCGGTGGTGTTTATGATGTTCTAACAGGTAAGGTTGATTTCAGCCATGATGCACAGTCGTTGGTTGATTCAAAAAAACCAGATCTTGTCACAAAGATGTCTACATTTTCAGAGACGGAACTTAGGAGCTAGGAATGGTTCATCTTGAAGTTGTAAACGAAGCCTTTACAAAAAGAAACATCGGCCTTTGGCTTATAAGTGCTTTTAAGGCAGGGTTTATTAACTCTGCTGGGTTCCTTGCTGCAGGAAAGTTCGTGTCACACATAACCGGATTTGGAACACAAGTTGGTATGGCGGTCGGACACAGCGATTACTTTTTTGGCGCGGAACTTTTGCTCATTCCATTGTTTTTTATTCTCGGGGGCGTTGTGACTTCGTTCGTTCTCGATCGGGACTACGCCCCTGGTGAAAGGCCAAAGTACTACCTTGTACAAGGTCTTGTGACATTTATGCTTTTCTTGATCATCCTTTTGGGAACCTCGAAATTTGGCTACAGCTTTGAACGGTTCGATTTAGACGGCAGTTTTGATAGCATTGAATTTAGTATCATATCTCTACTGTGCTTCACGTGTGGACTCAAGAATTCTCTGATCACATGGACTACTTACGGAAAGATCCGAGTCACACATCTGACTGGTCTTGCTACTGACCTTGGGCTCAATTTAATCCGCAGCCTTGGGTTTAAGCAGTCTGCGCCTCGATTTGGTGAAGAAAGGATCGTTAATTTGACGAGATTTTTAACGCTTATTAGTTTTTCGATCGGAGCATTTCTTTCTGCTGTGTTGTTTCCGAAAATTGGCTTTGGTTGTTTTATCATAGTGTTTCTTATTTCTTTTATTTTGACGTTAGTTTCTTGGAGAGAGCGAGTTGCGCAGACGAGATCATTCCTATCTGCGGAGCTGAAAAATGTTTGATAACATCAAGTTTTATGTAATAACTGTATTTATGGTTAGTAGCTCACTGACGAAAAGATTTCGAGTTGGCACTGCAGCTTGAACACTAAGAGCAAGACTATAAAACAGGCATGGAGGTTAAGGTGTCTAGTTTATTAGTAGTGTTTCTGTCTTTTATGTTAGTCTCTTGTTCTTCTTTCCGTTCAACTCGGCCAGATGATCTAAAGTCTCCTGGGTACGAATACGGAAGACAAATGGATGAGAGATCCCTTAGGGCCGGGTTTATGGAGCGATAATGTCTAAATATTGGTTAAACTATCATCATCTTTATTACTTCATGACCATCGCTGAATTGGGGAGCATCTCCAAGGCTGCGGAGAAGTTACTTCTTGGTCAACCCACTCTGAGCGCTCAACTAAAGCAGTTTGAAGATAATCTTGGGGTTCAGCTTTTTGAACGACAACACAAGAAGCTGATTCTAACAGAGCATGGGAAGTTGGCACTAGAGTATGCAAAGAATATTTTTAAAATGGGCGGTGAAATGTATGAAGCACTTCACGACAGGCTTAAACCGAGCAAGATCAATGTTCAACTCGGTGCTTTGGATAGTATTCCCAAGCAAGTCATGCTTCAGCTCACTCAAGCTGCTCTTAAAATTGCTCCGTGTTCAATTTCCTTAGTTGAGGGAAAATTCGATGAGCTTATGCGAGATCTTACCTCTCATAAGGTGGACCTTGCTATTTCGAACTTTTTACCAAAGCTTGAAGCGACTAAAGGAATGTATCATAAGGTTATCTCAAAGCGTCCACTTGGCATCTACGGAAGTCCTGAGTTTAAATCTTTGAGAAAGAAGTTCCCGCAGTCGCTGAACGATCGACCTATTGTCTTACCTACTTATGACAGTCAGATGAGATACGATTTAGAGCATTGGCTGAAGTTGAATGAAATTTCAGTAGATGTAATTGCAGAGACTCAGGATACGGCCTTGAAAAAAATGATGGCGACTAACAGTATGGCCATGATACCAGCGGCATCTCATACAGTGCAAAGACAGGTTCTTTCTGGAGAACTGATTTTGATTGGTGAATTAGATAATGTAACAGAAGAACTTTATTTACTATCGGCCCATCGTAAAATTACGAATCCAGTTGCGGCCGAGTTGATGAAAACATTTAGTCTATAAAAGTTATTGACTGTATACGTTATGCTTAGTTTTTATGAAAAACTTCAGGTTTTTAATAGTTTAGCATTTCTGTAATTTGTGATCTAAATACTCTCAAACATCGTATTGGACTTGTAATAAGGAGAATTTATGAAAGCTTTGATTGGAATTTTAGTGACTCTTTTTTCATTGAATGTGTTCGCAACTGATTTACCGGTAGAGAAATTTGTTGATGTTTCTCGCTACGTTGGTAAGTGGTATGCTCACTATTCGTTACCGCAATTTTTTACTCGCAAGTGTAATGCTCAGACTGCGGAGTACGAAGTCATTAATAAAACAACGATCAGTGTCTTCAATACTTGTTTAAAATCTAAAGGTGAGACTACGATTTCAGGAAAGGCTGTTGTTATAAATCCTGAAAGTAACTCTAAGCTTGAAGTCACGTTTGATAACTTTTTTACTCGTTTATTTAGAGTGAAGGGTGATTACAATATCATCAAGCTTGATTCTAATTATGATTATGTTTTAGTTGGAAGTAACGATCGTAAATCACTTTGGTTGATGTCACGTTCTGAGGTACAGATTCCAACAGAAATTAAAGACTTCTATCTTAAATATGCGGCCGACTTAGGCTTTGACATTTCTAAGATTGTTGAGTCTCGTTTTCATTACTAAAAATACAGCTAGCGTAAATTCTCGGGACTGTTCTTAGAACAGTCCCGAGAATTTTTTTATGACAATAGCGGAAATTCTTGCAGCTTTAGTAACTCTTTAATTTAAAATCAAAAAAGAGCTACTATTGGAGCATGAGATTTTTTCCTCTATTCCTATTGATTTCAATTGCTTGTATCGGCGATCTCATGGCCACGACAGTAACTCAAGATCTAGTTTCACCAATGAGTACAGACGCTTCCTACGCCTTTTGGAGTGGGACTGCTATAACAACTTATCTACTCATTACAGAAGATCAGATCTCAGATGTTGCAACAAAAAAAACAAGTAATAAAAGACCATTAGGCGATGCTTCGAAACTGGGTGATCTTTACGGTCAAGTTTATCCGAATATGATCTACTTTGCTGGTATGGGAATCCATGGATTCTTTGCGAATGAACGGAACTCTTATTATCGGGCCGCTCATATGTTTAAGGCGACTTTATACGCTGGATTAACTGCAACAGTTATAAAGTATGCAGCACGGGAGCCTCGTCCAAATAATATTCAAGAGAAGAATTCATTTCCTTAGGGACACACCACAACTGCTTTTGCATTCGCAACGGTCGTTGCGACTCAATATGAATGGTATTGGGGACTTTTGGCCTTGGGAGGAGCTGCGCTTACTGGCTACAGTCGAATGAATGATGGGCGACACTTTCTTCATGATGTAGCGGCCGGGATGACTATTGGAGTGAGCTATGGGTTAGGAACCTATTTCACTCAGTATCATGGACAGGGGAAGAGGTTTGCAGTGGTACCTATCATTGATTACGAGACCACTGGTCTAAGACTTGTAGCATCTTGGTAGTTCCGAGATTTAGTCGCAGAACTTTTTATCCATATTATTCTTTTTTCTCTGTTCAATAAATTTTTTCAGATTAGTTGGATCTTTAAAGTAGTTTGCTTCTTCGGTATTCATTTGCGCTAACTTCTGTAAAGCTGTTTGATGAAGAATGCTTCTATCGGGACCTTTGGCGGGTAATTTTTCGATGTAAATAGCTTTGTATGGATGGGCCTTGGTCCAATCGAGGGCCTTCAATTGGGCTTCCTGCTGCTTTTTAATATCACAGAAGGCAAACCCATTCACATAATTCCCTAATAAGTCGGAGAAGGCATCCATTGCGGCCGGAGCACTACCAAGGCCTTCTGGCCTTAACACCTGAATCGTTTCAAAATAGCGATTTTTAGCTATGTAAAACCATAGCACCGATTCCCATTTAAGGCCCAAATCATAAAGACGAGTAGAGAGTACGAACAAAGTTACCGGACTAATCATGTCAGGAGTGGCTTCGATCTGTTTCACGACCTGGAGTAAGTCTTCTTTCTTAGGGGATGCAAGTAGGTGGTCGTACCCTTTGTAGGTCTTAACTTTTGGGGCTTCTGTTTCATCTTTACCGGCGGTGTAGTAGGGAGTGACAAAAATTGGAATGAACTTTTCTTTTTTGATGTCTTTGTTGTCTACGCTTTTTGATCCGTAGCTTACGTTCATAAATGTTTGAAACGCGATTATTGCTATTATTACAAATTTTACTTTTACCATTAGTGAATCCTCGTTTTTAGCTTCGATTGAATCAATCGTTTTATGTTATGAACTTTTGATCTAGAACTTGAAATCTCGGCACGCCTTTCTGCGAGCGATGTCCTTTGGTGAGTTGAAGGATTCTTTCTTAATTGATTTTAACTGATAGTCTATTAATACGTGTTGAGTAGAAACACTTGATTCAAGCATTTCATCTGCTGAATCACCATTATATTCTGGATCGAAAAAACTATCTCCAAAAACACTGGAAATTATATTTTTTTTATTCTTGAGCATACGAGGTCTTTCCTCTAAAGAACAAGTTTTTTTCTCCGCAAGTGTAGCGTTTGCGAAGTCAAAGACGTCGAATTTTTCATCAAATGTTCTCTTTGTGTACTTCCTTTGAAGCTGATCTTTTGATTTGTAATATTCTTGCATTCCATTTGTTAGTGCCCCGGTAATGAGAGTTTCTCTTATCCAAATGTCATCCTCAGTATTCTTGAGAGTGGCGAGGTAAGACTTGCAATAAGTCTTGTAAAATGGTTCAGACTCTATTTCAAATTTGATCTCTCTAACTTGAGGATAATAACGAAGAGAAGTAAGATCATTGTCAAACTTATGTGTAAAAGAATTTAAAATTCCTTTTTTGCATTCGAGCTTATTTTGATTTTGGCCAGTTATTCCTTCAAGCTTTTTAATGTCATTTTTTAAATTTGTTAAGAAGTATTTTTTGTTCTCAACGATAAGCGCTGGATTCATGATGCGTATCATGTCTGAATAAATTTCATCAGAAATGTTCGGGGACATACATAGGGCTAAGTTGGCCTCTCCCAAGGTATTGCATTGTGCTCCGTTTTGCATGAAACCATGCATGTTCTCAAGGATCTTAAAGCCCATATCAAGACTTGTTGCAAGATCTTTACCTGTTTTTCTTGCTGTGAGGTATTCCGGAAGACCCATGTCGCTCCAGTTTACGGAAGAAATCAATCCTCCAATACAATGAGAAAATGGTTTTTCTAAATTTTCACCTGGCTCCATTTTAAGAAGTTCTTGTATTGTATCCTTAGGTCTTGAGTATGTAATTCTCCCAAAGCTTGAGGAGGATATTAAGCAAAGCTTATCTAAGCGACTGCTAGACAATTCATCATCCATTAACTTTTTATTCAAAATGACCGCTGAATTACAGGAATGAATCACTGATCCGACATGGAATAATTTTGAAAGATTCTTCATTTCCGTAAAAATACCTTCTGCGGTCTCGTCGCCATCATTTAAATGGTAGATGCCACCATCTTCACCATGGGCACCTTGAACAATAAGAAGTTTTCCTTCTCGCTTTAAATTATTTCTTGCAAACTCTGCCGCTTTTTTCCAGCTTCCGAACACGTAACATTTTTGGTCTGCAATTGTTCCTCCTTTGGTAAAGAGTTCTTCATCTAAGAAGTTATTGTGGTCGTGTTTTTTGCCAGAAACGACAACACACAACTTATCTTGTTTGACGGTGATCTGTGCTATCAAAAAAGTGGGAATCAATAGGGAGATCATAAGGATTATTTTCATGATAGGTTTATCGCCGTTTTAACGAGGTCTCTTAAGATTTAAATGAAGGTTAGTAGTGAGGTGTTTGTAGATTGTATCCTATTGAAAAAGTCGGTTATATGGCGTTTTAGGGAAAGAAAAAGTCTTAAGGTCTAAAGGTAAATTTTACAAAAATTCAAAAAAGATCACGTCCAGCTTCAAAGTCAAAGTAAAAAATATACAACGAGGTTTTCATGAAAAAGTCATTTCGGTTATGTCTCCTATTTGGGGGAATTACAGTATTGCCATTCGCTGGCCATACTAAGCCTCAAGTTTTTATTCAAAAAGCAGAGAAAACAAAAGTTGCTCAGACCCTTCTCTTTCCGGCGTTGGTTAAAAGTCGAGTCGAGTCTAATATTCGCTCTGACGGGGATCTCATTGTTATAAAATCACACGTCACACTTGGGCAAAAAGTAAAAAAGGGCGATGTACTTCTTGAGCTTAAAAACCAAGACACGTCCATGAATTATCATAATCGACTTCTTCGCGCACCGGTGGCCGGGATTGTGGCCTCTCTGATGGTTCAAACAGGTGAGTACGTGCAGAAGGGACAAGACCTTGCCCTTATCAATGATCCGGCCCAATTGTATTTAAAATTAGAAATGCCTATTGCTCATCATAAAGATGTGAAGGTAGGAATTTTGGCCAAGAGCACGAGTTTCACGGGGGCCGATCACTCTTTTAATGCAAAAGTTTCTGGGGTCGGTGCAGTTTTAGATGCGTCTACGGGAACTGTCCCAGTAGAGTTAGAAATCGAAGGTGAGGGGAGTAAAGGCCTTTTGCCCGGGACCATCACCAATGTAGAGCTGAAGTTAAATGAAGAGGAAAAGATCCTTTTACCAGGGAGCGCTCTTTATTATTCTGGAGAGAAAACTTTTTTAGCACTGCTTTCAAAAGGGAAAGTCAAAAAGGTACTCGTGACAACTCGCTCGGCATTGAAGGGGCAAGTCGAGGTCCTGACGGGGATAGACTCAGGCGTTGAGGTGATCGTTGGGAGCGGAGAGTTTTTGAAAGACGGCGAACAAGTCGAAGTTGTGAAAAAGTAGACCATCATGCTTAAGCGCGCCTTAGAAAATCCATTGCGTCTTTTTATCATCGTGGCGGCCTTCACCTTTTTAGGGATCTGGGCAGGGATCAACCTACCTGTCTCTCTTTATCCTCAGACCTCTAAGCCTGTCGTAAAGATGTATGTCTACTATGGGGGGCTTTCGTCTCAGGAGTTTATCCGTAAGTATGGCGCCAATATTGAGTACCAACTTGAAGGAATTAAAAATACAGGTCTCCCTTTAGATAATGTGATTGCTGAGTATGCTTCGAACTCTGTGAACTACACTATAACCTATGATTGGAAGGTACCTTTCGGTCGTGCTTTGAAAGAGGTTGAAGCGATCGCTGCAAGTGCAAAGGGGTTCTTACCTAAAGAAAGTGCTGATTCAGTCAGCGTCTGGCAATGGAGCGAAAACGGAGGATTCCTTGCCATTAGTTTTTATAGCTCTCGGCACTCTCTTAATGAACTTTATGATATTTTAGATCCGCTCCTTGCTCCTGGGCTTAAGAAGATTCCTGACAGCAAAGACGCTGGTTTATGGAATCCTGAAAGCCAAGCTGTGAGCATCGCACTTCTACCAGAGAAAATGGCCATGTATGGGCTTATGCCGGGTGAGATTTTTAGAAGCCTAGAAGGGGCCGTGTCATCCATGACAGGCGGGCAAATTCGGTTAGGTCAAGAGTCAGCGAGTTTTCATATTCCTTCATCACTTAAGGATGAAAAAGATTTAGAAAATCATTTAGTGAAACTAAAAGATGGGCGACGGATTTTTTTGAAAGACGTTGCGAAAATCATGGTTGGGCGCTTCGAGGAAAACTCCCGAGGATTTAAAACAAATGGAAAAGAATCTCTTATTCTCTTCGCGGAACCAAAAAGTGGCGCGAATGTTAAGCGAATGGCCGAAGATGTTTTGGATCTTGTGAGGGGCACAGAAAAATCTTTTCCTAAAGGAATTGAGTATCGCATTTTAGTCGACCCGTCGGAGTTTATTCGAGGATCGATACAAAACTTATTAAAAGATGTTGCTTTAGCGGCATTCCTTGCAGTGTTTGTTCTTTATCTCTTTATTGGTAATTTTCGAAATGTTGCTACCGCGGCAGTCGAAATTCCTCTGAGTATGGTTCTTGCTTTTATTGTTATGTACGCCACGGGAATGAATCTGAATCTCATCTCCCTTGGTGGTCTGGCCCTTGCGGCCGGTATGAACGTCGATGCTTCTGTGGTTGTCCTCGAAAATATTTTTCGCCATCAGGACCAGTGGATCCGGGAGGGGAGAAGTTTTTCAACCGTCAAGGCCCGCTTTGAGTTAGTTTTAAATGCAGTGAAAGAAATTGCTGCCCCTGTTTTCCTCTCGATTGCAACGACATTGATTGTGTTCATTCCGCTTGCTCTCACAACAGATCTGACAAATGCGATCCTCGGTGATTTGGCCAAAGCTGTTATCTACTCTCATGGTGTTTCAGGTTTTGTTGCCATCTTACTTGTCCCAGCGATCAGAATCATTTTGATGAAGGGAGCACCTGCCGTTAAAAAAACAGGTCCGCTTGATGCACCATTAAGAAGACTCGAAGTTCGGTACATTTCAGTTTTAGATCAATTAATTGGATCAAAAAAAATTAAATACGCCGCAGTGATTGTCCCACTTCTTTTCGCTTTTGTTTCCATCGCTGTTATCGTTCCGAAGTTACCCAAAGAGATTATTGGAACTCCAGATACAGATTGGATCTACATTGCTGTGAGTGCGCCACAGTCAGCAAGCAATAGGCAAATGGAAAATATATTACAAGAGGTGGAATCGAAGGCCATGAAAGAAGGTGGCGATGCTACGGACTATACCTTTGTTCAGATCAATCGAAAGAACAATGGAAGCGTGATGCTTCGTCTTAAAGATAAATCGAAAATGAAGCCGCTCGTGAAGAAGATGCAAAAAGTTTTTACTAATACTCCTGAGGTTTATTTTTTTGTTGATTCCTGGAACCCGGCAGAACTCCCCTTGCCAAGCATGCACCATTTAGATGTCATCGTTGCAGGAAAGAATAGTGAAGAAATTAAAAATACGGCTTCGCGGTTGCAATATTTTTTGAAGGAAAAGGGTGACTACAAACGGCTCCAGCTCAAACCTTCGGAATTGCATGGTAAAATCCACCAGTTTGTGCCGTATAAAAATATTTGGACTTCACTAGAACTCAGTGGGGCCCCTTTTGCGATTACGGATATGC
>JACCDH010242041.1_pt1 | contig 18764 bp, 16 predicted proteins | sample 7442481 | NCBI WGS metagenome assembly JACCDH01 (sample SAMN15323433, study PRJNA562643) | freshwater metagenome | isolation source: river surface water | place: USA:Blue River Watershed | collected 2017-08-15 | reverse complement strand
CTTTTAATTCATTCAAATCTACTTTACTTAAATCCCATCCACCTTCTTCCATGCTATGTTTGAATGCTTCACCATATTTCATGATACCTGCTTCAATCATCTCACGTAATAAGTCATTACCCTCACGTGTTCTTTCTCCCACACCCGCAAACACTGATAAACCACCATGCCCTTTTGCGATATTATTAATCAACTCTTGAATCAATACTGTTTTACCAACACCCGCACCACCAAACAAACCAATCTTACCACCTTTTGCATATGGTTCAATCAAGTCGATTACTTTAATACCTGTAAACAACACTTCTGTTGCAGTACTTAAGTCTTCAAACTTTGGAGGGTTAGCGTGAATTGGACGACCATTTGATTTATCTAATTGTGGCAAACCGTCGATAGCATCTCCAGTTACGTTAAATAAACGACCATTGATTCCATCACCGATTGGCATTGAAATAGGTTTTCCTAAATCTATTACTTCCATTCCTCTAACCAATCCTTCAGTACCATCCATCGCAATAGAACGTACACTATCTTCTCCAAGATGTTGTTGCACTTCTAATACTAACTTTTCGCCACCTGGTTTTTGAATTTCAAGGGCATTGTAGATTTCTGGTAAAGATGCTCCATTAGAGAACTGAACGTCTACTACCGCACCGATAATTTGTTTGATTTTACCTGTTGTTGCCATAACATTGTTTGTTTTTCAATCCTCGTTTTAAGAGAGGAAAGGGATATACTCCATTTTGGCTGCAAAGGTAGGGTTTTGCAAGTTTATTGCAAAAATTGTGTGTAGATAATTCCAGCTAAAATTCCCCCCACAATAGGACCAAAAACAGGAACTGGGGCATAAGACCAATCACTACTGCCTTTTCCCTTCATAGGAAGCAAAAAGTGCATTATTCTAGGGCCTAAATCCCTCGCTGGATTGATCGCCCAACCCGTTGGACCACCCAATCCAAAGCCAATTCCACCCACTAAAAGGGCTACTGGTAAGGCAGATAAGGCCCCCATATTGCTGTCAGCCGGTTTAATAAACAAGATTCCTAGTATAAAAACTAGGGTCGCCAAGGTTTCTGTAATAAAATTTTGAGGTAATCTTCTGATGGAGGGACCAGTAGAAAAAATGGCTAATTGATCTGCCGCGGACCCTGCTTCGTTGATATGATCTTTGTAAATCATCCATACAATAAATGCCCCAAACATGGCTCCTAAAATTTGCGCCAATAAATACATGGGCACCAAGGACCAATCAAATTTTCCTGCCGAAGCCAAGGCAAAAGTTACTGCGGGATTTAGATGCGCTCCGCTACTATCTGCTGTCATGTATACTCCAACAAAAACAGCAATCATCCATCCCAATACAATTGAAATCAAACCTCCATTGTTGCCTTTTGTTTTAGGCAAAACAACATTGGCTACAACGCCATTTCCAATAATGATGATAAATGCAGTTCCTAAAAATTCTGCTACAAAAGGTGTCATAAATGGTATGCTTTAAACATTCAGATTTTAAATTACTAAATAAACTAAGGTTTACCAATTATTGGTTGCTTTTATTGCTCGCTCCCAACCTTTAATCAATTGGGTTCTATCAATATTTTGTTGTGGCTCAAAGGTTTTATCAATAGCCCATTTAGCAGCAATTTCTTCTTGACTTTTCCAAAACCCTACGGCTAGTCCAGCTAAGTAAGCAGCCCCTAATGCAGTGGTTTCAATCATAGTAGGTCGCACAACTTTGGTTTGAATAATATCTGATTGAAATTGCATCAGTAAATTATTATTCGTTGCACCACCATCCACTCTTAATTCTGCGATAGGTATACCAGCATCAGATTCCATAGCCTTCATTAAATCATAACTTTGAAATGCAATACTCTCCAATGCTGCGCGTGCGATATGCGCACTATTGGTACCTCTTGTAATTCCAACAATGGTACCTCTTGCATGCTGGTTCCAATAAGGTGCACCTAATCCTGCAAATGCAGGCACTAAATAAACCCCATCTGTTGTATCTACTTGACTAGCCAATGCTTCAATTTCAGATGAGTTTCTAATTAAATGCAATCCATCTCTTAACCATTGCACCACTGCACCTCCAATAAAGACACTACCTTCTAATGCATAATAAGTATGTCCCTTTATTTGCAATGCTATGGTAGTTAATAAATTATTTTTTGAACTGACTGCTTTTTCTCCCGTGTGCATTAACATAAAACATCCTGTACCATAGGTGTTTTTTACCATACCTGGACTAGTACACATTTGTCCAAACAATGCTGCTTGCTGATCTCCTGCAATTCCAGCAATAGGAATTTCGTGATGTGTAAATAATTGGTCCGTAGTACCATAAATTTCACTACTGCTTTTTACCTCTGGAAGCATGGAGGCAGGTATATCTAATAAATTCAATAGTGCTTGATCCCATTGCAAACTATGAATATTAAAAAGCATAGTTCTTGATGCATTGGTGGCATCTGTTACATGCACTTTGCCATTGGTTAATTTCCAAACCAACCAAGTGTCTATCGTTCCAAAACATAAATCTCCTTTCGCCGCTAAATCTCTTGCCCCAGGTGTATGATCTAAAATCCATTTAATTTTTGTGCCAGAGAAATAGGCATCAATCACTAAACCTGTTTTTTCTTGAATCATAGCTGCTTTTCCATCCGCTTTTAAACTATCACAATAGCTTGCCGTTCTTCTGTCCTGCCAAACAATGGCGTTGTAAATAGGTAATCCCGTTTTTTTATTCCATACAACGGTAGTCTCTCTTTGATTGGTTATACCAATCGCTGCAATATCGGTTAGTTGTGCATTGATTTTGCTAATAGATTCAGATGCTACCCCAATTTGAGTACTCCAAATTTCCATGGCATCATGCTCTACCCAACCTGGTTTTGGAAAAATTTGCGTGAATTCTTTTTGTGCTATTGACTGGATTTGCCCTTGATGATCAAATAAAATGGCACGACTACTTGTAGTTCCTTGATCAAAGGACAGAATGTATTTTGACATGGCAGCAAATTTTAGATAGTAAATATAACAAAACTATCTTCTATTTTTTAACCAAGATTCAGGATCAAAGAAAACTACTTTTTCATTATTAATGGAGAAGAGTAAGGCGCCTTCTCCATCTAAATTTACCCCAGATCTACCCAAGACAGTTCCTGCCTTTACTTCCTGCATTACTTTTACACTGGCAGTACTTAAATGAGAATAGGTAGTGAAATATTTACCATGTTTTACAAAGATGGATAAATCTCCATTCACATCACCCACATAAATCACTGTTCCATTTGCAACACTCTTCACCGCACTTCCTTTTGGCAAAGCAATTTCAATACCATCACTCTTTCTATTCAATTTGGTTCCGGGAATATTTTCCACGCCAAAGTGCACATAAACATTACCTCTATCTACAGGCCAAGGAAGGTTCCCTTTATTGTTTTCGAAAGAAATTGATGTTTCTCTTCCTTCCTCTGTAGTCTCTAAAGCAGAATAAGGTCTGTTATCTGTTGTACTAGATAAACCTCCTTCAACTTTACCAATTTTTATATTCGCTTTTGCAGTTGAATTATTGTCTGAGGTTTTTGCTTTACTCGAAGCTTCCGCGGTGGCAGCTTTAGCCTTCGCTAAACGGTCTTTTTCTCTTCTTTCTGCTTCTTGAATTTCTCTTTTGATTAAAGCAGTTAATGCTTGTTGCATTTTACGACGCTGAGATTCTTTTTGCTTTACTTGTGCTGTAATCTCGGCTTCCTTACTTTTCAATTGCTTCACCACTTTATCCTGTTCCTTCTTGTCTTGCTCTAAAACCTGCAATTGTTCGTTTTGTACAGATAATGTTTTCAGTCTATCTTTTTTATTATTGCTAAGTACATTTATTTTTTGATTCAAATCATTTTGAGACATATTAATAGCATTGGCCTGAGCTTCTCTATTTTGTCTATAGCTTTTCAAATAGGTAATACGCTTAACAGCATCATTAAAATTCTTTGCAGAAAACAAAAAATTTAAATACTCATATCCACTTCTACCTTTATAAGAGAATATAATGCTTTTAGCATACCTGGATTTTAAAGTATCTAAATCTTTATTTAATCTTTGAACATCTAATTGATTATTATAAATGGCAGCATCTAAAATCTTCACCTGATTTCTGATACCATTTACCAATGCCTCTCTTTTTGCAATTTTGCTTCTTATTACCGCCAATTGACCTAATGAACTCTTTTTATTTTTCTTAGTTTGTTCCAGTAAACGATTTAATTCATCTAATTCCTTTCTCAAGGATTGCTCTTGCTTTTGCAAATCTTCCCTTGAAACATTTGTTTGAGCATCAAGGGAGCTATTCAAAACAAAACAAAAAAGTAATAATGCAATAATTCTTTTGATCATATTTTATCTTCGTTTTCCCGGTCTTGGAATCGCAAAGGTATATTTTAATGGTTCATTAAAACCAAATTCCTTAAACTCCATATGTATAATTAATGTTGATCTTCCCTCAATGGATATTTCTCTATTTAAAGGGAAAGTCATATTTCCAACTTTGACATGATTATTGTAACTAATATTACAAGTTCGATGTTCGTGTATATCAACATCATCTAGTTTCAATTGTAATACTTTAGTGTGTTCTGCATCCAAAATAACCAAAGTCTTGAATAAAGAGCCTAATAAACTAGCTTGTAATCTTTCTTCTGTTTTTTTGAAAGATAAAAGCTTGGCATTATCCATATAAATGGGATTTCCAACGACTAAATCTTGAATAGTTGCAAAAGAGAAGGGAATTCTAACAATGTCAACCAGTGATTGCAAAGGTCTTTTATCAATTTTCTTGGTCAATGGATAAAATAGTGTAACAGAATCTCTTTTAATGAATGCTTTTAAACCAATTACACCCATGGCCCCTCTTACTGTAATATAAATAGCACTATCTTTTTGAATACTCATATTCGCTATATAAGTATCTGCATTCTTTTCAGATTCATAGTCAACTTTAATTTTAGCATTCATTGTAGTGAATGTAATTTTTTCAGTATTAAAGTGATCTACAATTTCTTTTACAATGGCTAAAGAATCAATCTCTGGAACTTTTTTCAAACTACTACTATCAATGGAAGATAAAGCATCTTGAATTATCTGTACTTTTTTCACATTCGTACAAGACGAAATCAACCATGCCCCAAGTAGTATAAAGAATAGTTTTTTCATTGATTTAGTTTTTGCCTGTATGGCCAAATCCTCCAGCTCCCCTAACTGTTTCATTTAATTGGGCTACTTCTCTAAATTGGACTTTTTCTACTATTTGAAAAACTACCTGTGCAATTCTATCACCATTTTGAATGGTTTGATTTTCATTGGATAAATTAATTAAAATTACTTTCACTTCCCCTCTATAATCCGCATCAATCGTTCCAGGCGTGTTTAAACAAGTCAACCCTTGCTTGATCGCCAGCCCACTTCTTGGTCTTACCTGAGCTTCTATGTGATCAGGCATTTCAAAAAATAATCCAGTGGGAACTAATACCCTTTCTAATGGAGCTAAAATAATAGGTTGTTCAATATGGGCCTTAATATCCACACCTGAAGAACCAGCTGTTGCATATGCGGGTAAAGGATGTTGACTTTTGTTGACAATGTTTACTATAGTTGGCATGTTGAACAAAAGTATGTATAATTTAGAAAAAAATCTTAGAAGTAAAATACAGAACCAAATCTTAAGGTATTAGATAATGGATTCTTTGTTATTCCACCGCCTGATGGGACCAAATAAGAAATGTTAAATTTAGATTGTTGGTATTGAAAACTAGTTCCTAAAGTAAAGTATTGCATATTGCCAAGGTTCTTGTTATTATCAACAAAGTACCCAGCTCTTAAGAAAAATCTATCCGCGTAATTATACTCCGCCCCAACTGAAATTTTTAAAGACTCACCGATTGGCATACCATATTTGTTGGTAAAGGAATTGAAATAACTTGTAATAACTGATTGAGAAAAATATTGTTCCCTCAAGTTTGCATATTCTGGATCTGCTGCTGAAGGACTTGCAGGTACTAATAAACGATTAATGTCCGCACCGAATTCTATTGAATTATCTGTATCCAATTTTGTTAAATAACCAATACCAACACCTAAATTGGCTGGAATGAAAAATTTGTTTTTTGTTGCATTGGAATAGCTAATTTTTCCACCCAAGTTGGATAACAACATTCCTGCATGCCAGCCGGATAAATCTTCATTTTGTTTGTAAAATAAACTTAGGTCCCCTGAAACAGTATTGCCAGCACGATAATCTATAGCATTTCCAATAAAAGATCCAGTAACCAATCTTGAATAAATATATCTTAAGGTTATACCAGCACTAAATCGATCAGACAATAAAAAACTATAACCAAAATCATAACTAAACTCACTTGGTCTTTGTTCTGAAGTGGGTGTTCCATTTACATCAGAAAATTGAATATTTCCCAAACTAAAAAATCTTAGTGAACTATTGATACTACTATTTTCGTCAATTTTTTTGTAAAAACCAGCGCTTGCCAAATACACATCAGTTAAACCAAGGTCTTTTAACCAAGGCGTATAATTGATTAAAAAACCTTTTTTTTGTTTCAATAAAGGAAGCTTTGCGTTGTTGCCAAAAAGATCGTTAGATTCCGGTGACATGGCTAAATTTAAATTGCCCATACCACCTGATCTTGCATCTGGGGAAATCAACATAAAAGGAACAGCAGTACTTTGAATAGAAATTGGCTTTGTTTGTGCCAAAGCCCTGATACTACTATAAAAATTGAATAGTGTAATAACAACAATTGCAAAAACTATCTTATTCATAACATAGAACTTGATTAACACTACGAAGATACCTATTGATAGTCTATAAATTACAATTTCATCAACTTATTTGATAAAACAAATATTTTAGTTCCTGCTCTCACAACGATGGTATAAACATATATTCCTGGAGCTATTATGGCACCAGAGGCATCTCTTCCATCCCAATCCATCACCCATTTATTAGAGCTATGTTTATTGGGTAAAATTTTATTTACTAGCAGTTGTCCATTCAAATTATGTAGAAAAAATTCGGTCTGAATGATTGGATCTTGTATGTTTAGATCAAAACTAAATTGGGTAAAATTGACCATGGGATTAGGCTTATTTACTAAGTCTTTAGCTTTTAAAATGTCTTGTTCAGGAACAATGAATCTCAAAGTATCTTTAGAAAGATTACCCAATAAGTCCCAAGCCTTAATGACTAATTGGTGCTTACCAATTGTTAATCTAGGCAATTGGTAAACTATGGTTCCAGATTGATAGGTATCTACATCTGCGACATAATAATTATTCAAGACATATGGCTGTCTTACATCATTATCAATAATTAATTGCAGGTCTTGTCCTAAGGCATTTCCAGAACTTTGAATACCCGAACTATCTTTTAATTGAATCATTAAATTGGCTTGATCTGAGACCCAAGCATTATTGGTAAAATTGGTATCGTTAATAAACGCCTTAATTTGAGGCCCTTTGGTATCCAATTGACTGATTGAATAAGCAGATTTTACATAAATACTATCGATTACACCAAGTGCATCTTCAGAAGAGTTGTATGCAAATGATTGAATTCTAATTGGTCCACTGCTTGTATTTGTTTCTTTTGGTAGTACAAATTGTATGCTAAATTTCCCATTCTTAACAGTTGCCTTCCCTTTATATAAAATTCCTTCTCTAGTAGGAATACTAGTTTGTATACTTGTCGATTGATTCCCAATGGTAGTTTTTTCTTTAGTCACATCAAATACAGTGCAATCCACCCAGCCATCAAAAGAACTATGTATGATTTGATCCTTCATGATTTGACCATTTAGTGTTGCCAAAGCCCCTCCAGTCAAACTATCATTTATAAAATGCTGAACCTTGTTTTTTGCAATGGCCAATTTTAATGCAGGGTCTCCCAATAAACTAAATTTAAAAGCATTTAATCGATCTCCTTGCATTGACCAATAGGTGTTTTTTGCAATTTTTAGAGCGCTACCAATAGCATGATAACTTCCATCTTTTTTTGGGACCAATAAAGCTTGAATAAATTGTTGATTGATTTGTTTATTACTGTAAGCAAATACCAATCTATTTGCAGCCACCAATCCAATAATTCCAGTACTATTTTGCATCAATGCATTAAATCCAATGGGGCTTAATTGAGGCTGATCATATGGAGCAAAATCGCAAGAAGCGGTGATCATTAAGGGCAATTTGTTGGTGTTCTTCCAAGTTTTTATAGTTTCATTATTCACCACTGCCTCTTCTGTAAGTCTTAAGTAATTTCCATGTCCAGTATAATTCAATACCAAAGAGCCATTATTGATATTTTGTGCAATATCATTTTCAACTAAAGGATATGATAAACCTCCTGCAACATTATTTGCAGAATATAAATCCAGGTAAATTTTTTTGTGACTCCAATTAGCATTATTTTTTTGCAAAGCCTCAATAATACTTTCCGCATCTTGTAAGTGCAAATTATAATCTGCATCATCTGCAATCCAGGTGATTTGATTTTGCCAAGACCCCCTATTTTTCCCAAGGCTATATTGCACAATTTTATTGACCATTGTATCAGCTTCTGCATTGGTTTTCGCCGGAATTCTTCCAATAGCTACTTCCAAAGAATCAATACTTGAGGGAATATTGATGTCCGAACCGTCTTTTAAAATAGCATAAAAATCATCTGAAGCATAACTATTTAAAATATCTAAAGAAGCCTCACTTTCAAATACAGGAACTTGATTGTTTTTATTCAATCTTTTGTCATTAAAATCCGCAGTACCCATAATACAAACGTATTGAACAAATGAATGGTTGTCTTTTTTACTTCTGTTTTGCAACCATTTTAAATAGTTTCTAATAGCAATAGGATGCACCAAGCTTCCAGAAAATTGATTGTAAATTTTGGAAGGATCAACAATTTCAACCTTATATCCATTTTGTTGTTGATGAAATTTTTGCAATGCAGAAGCCGCTTTTTGAAATGAACTTGGAGCAACAATTAGATAATCAATATTGGTATTAGCAAATAAATTTTGATTACTCAATGTATCAATAGAGATGACCGTTTCAAAAATATTTTGTTTTAATGCATAAAAAGCTTGATTAGAAGATCCGATATTTGAAAAACTTAATTGATTGTTCCTATAATTGGTAGACATAGCAAGTGGTTGCAAGGGATTACTTACATCCCAAACCAATGAAGTAGCATCAGCACCCTCAAGTTCATATAAATAGCTTTGAGTATCTTCGCTACCATGAAAATAAAGCGCATTTTTGCTAGCAAAATTTAGAGATTTTGTTAAGTGAAAGGTGATAAAGTCTAGCCATCCAGTACTACCCATTGGCGCATTATATTGTAAATCAATTTTCGTATTTGTAAGACTACTTTTTGTTGGCCAAAAAGAAAAACTATCTAAAATCATATTAGCACTTGCATCATATACTAAACCAGAAACTGGATTGATATAAGTAGACTTAATTTTTGAATCAGCCCAAATGAAATCAAATTGCGCTTTTTGATTATAGTGAGTAGAAACATATTGTGCGTTTGCAACTACAGGCAAAGATTCTACAAGATTTGCCGTATTTATGTTGGTTGAAATTGAACTAAGTTTTCCTTGACCAATCCCCATTGGTTTTCCTAACCAAAGCTTTCCACTATTTAAAATATTAAGACTATCAAGTTCCCAAAGAATATGTTCTTGATAGGTGTTTATTTTTTGACTACCATTTGAAACTGTTTTAGCCGTTTGAATTCTTTTACCATTTTCTCCAATCGTTAAGAAATAATAGCTCGTGTCAGCATAATGTAGTTTTTTATGTTTCCATTGAAGCCCCTCTCCCCATTTTTCCCAAAAAATATTTCCAGGGGCATAAAAAATAAACTGATCATTTTCATTAAAGATGCCATCGCCTCCATCTTTGACCATAATGGATATTTCTTGGTTACCCACTGGAACATTGGCAGGTACTTTTTCAGATAATTGGTTGAGATCAAATCCAAATAATTGAAGCTTGTTGGAGCTGAAGGGTAAAGTAATACCCAGTTGCTTTAACTGTAGGCCAGTGACTTGATAAATGGCTCTTTGATTAGTAGCTATTTTGAACCACTTTCCTTTACTAAAATCAGCGGTTTGACATACTACATTAGTATGAATAGTAAGGGTCAGGATTAAAAAATAGACAAGACGCCGTCTCATGATCTAAAATTAGGGTTTTACTAACATAAGAAATACTATATTCGCAAAGTATTTTAAAACCGATTTTGCCTAAATTATATATATGAATTTTATATACAGCATTTTACTGTTTTTTACTTTTTTAATAGTAGGTCCCTCCATCGTTTCTATGGAATCCAATGCTAATTTTCAAAGCCTTCGTTTTACTCCACCTCCAGAAGATCCTTATGAGGGTACTGTCTTGGTTAAAGGAGGTACATTTGCAATGGGAATGGATGAAGAAAGTGTAATGGGCGATTGGAATAATAATATCAGAAGAGTCACGGTAAGTGCTTTTAGAATTGATCAATACGAAGTAAGTAACAAAAAATACAGAGATTTCACCAATTGGATAAGACTGGTATATAAACCATTTGGCAATGATTCTGTATACAAATCGGTCCTGCCTGACACCTTGGTTTGGAAATCAGACTTGGCATACAACGAACCAATGATTGAAGGTTATTTTAGATCTCCGGCATTTAACGACTATCCAGTGGTAGGCGTAACTTGGGAACAAGCCAATGCTTATTGTAGATGGAGAACGGATAGAGCCAATGAAAAAGCGTTGATCGCAAATGGATTAATTGATGCTAAAAATCCATACTTAGGTAAATCTCAAATTGATTATGACAGATCAGATTCGGTTCGAAAAAATAACACCATTAGAAGACAAAATAGAAATTTGGGTGAATACGTATTGATTCCTGATTTTAGATTACCTACAGAAGCAGAATGGGAATATGCAGCTAAATTGAGTTTACAAAAAACAAGACCTGGTGATAAAGCTTCTAAAACTGGACCAAGTGCAAGTACAAAAGGCATCATTGATCCACTAGATGCTCCTTACCCATGGGCTTCTTCTGGAAATGAAAATATCAGATATACAGATAAAGGTAAAGGAAAAGAGAAAGGAACAGTTGGCATGTATAAAGCCAATTTCAAAAACGGAACGGGTGATTATATGGGCATGTCTGGCCGGGCAAATGATGGTGCTGCTTTACCGAGTAAGGTGAATAGCTTCAACCAAAGTCCTTTAAATATTTACAATATCAGAGGTAATGTGAACGAATGGGTATTAGATTTATACAGACCAATGAGCACCATAGATATGGATGATTTTAATCCTTATAGAGCCAATTCGGTTGCAGATGGAGATGATTCAACAACTGCTGTTTATCAAACTGGTATCAATACTTTAATCTCTAACAAATCTAGAGTGTATAAAGGTGGTAGTTGGAAGGATGGATTGTATTGGTTAAACCCAGGTACAAGAAGATTTTTAGACCAAGATAAATCTACTAACACCATTGGCTTTAGATGTGCCATATCTGCATTTGGAATGGATAATTACACAAAGCCAACAGAAGGTGGTATTGTGAATTGGTTTAAAGGAAAATTTAATAAAAACTAATGAAGTTAAGAATAGGATCAGGCATTGATTTTCATCAATTAGTAGAAGGAAGAGACCTTTGGATTGGTGGTATTAAAATTCCTCATACAAAGGGTGCTTTAGGACACAGTGATGCAGATGTTTTATTACATGCCATCTGTGATGCTTTATTAGGCGCTCTTTGCTTAGGTGATATAGGCACACATTTTCCAGACACAGACAACGCATTTAAAAATATTGATAGTAAAATTTTATTAAAAAGGACATACGATTTAATTACTAGCAAGGGCTATCAAATTGTAAACATTGATAGTTCTTTATGTTTAGAAGCTCCGAAAATTAAACCACATGTAGCTGCGATGCAAGCATGTATTGCAGAGATTTTACAAATTGGGGTGGACGATATTTCTATTAAAGCAACCACCACTGAAAAAATGGGCTTTGTAGGAAGAGAAGAAGGATTAGTAGCTTATGCTACCTGTTTATTAGCTGCAAAATAGTTTTATGCAATTACCCTCTATTGCCTTTTTATATGAACTTTTTGAAAAGCACCCAAGTGTTCAAACAGATACACGTAAATTACTATTTGGAGATTTATATTTTGCATTAAAAGGGCCCAACTTTAATGGTAATACATTTGCCGTGGCTGCATTAGAAGCCGGTGCAAGTTATGCCATTGTAGATGAAGCTATTCCTAATAGTGAATTGCTAGATAACAAAATATTAAAAGTAGATGATGTATTAATAACATTACAAGCATTAGCAAAACACCATCGTCAACAATTCACTATCCCTTTTATTGCTATCACCGGTAGCAATGGCAAGACTACTACCAAAGAATTAGTATCCACTGTTTTAGCGAGTCATTTTACAACCTATACCACCAAAGGAAATTTAAACAATCATATTGGTGTTCCCTTAACTATTTTAAGTGTTGGCAAAGATGCGGAGATGGCCGTGATCGAAATGGGCGCTAACCATCAATTAGAAATTGCAAGTTATTGTGCATACACTTTACCAACGCATGGCATGATCACCAATTGTGGTAAAGCACATTTAGAAGGATTTGGAGGAGAAGCAGGAGTGAGAAAGGGAAAGGGAGAACTATTTGATAGTTTAAGAAATCATCAAGGAACTGTTTTTGTGATGTCTGACTATGATTATTTAAATGAAATGAGTGTAGGTATACAAGAAATTATTACCTACGGATCTTTTTCTGGCCAAATTCAAGCTTCCGCTATTGACCATAATGGTATGTTAAGTGTACAAGGCACCAAAGGATTTGAAGAAAGAATAGATACTCAATTAGTAGGCACATACAACCTTCCCAATATTTTAGCAGCAATTACCATTGGGCAATACTTCAAAGTACCCATGACTAAAATAAAATCTGCTATTGAAGGATATATTCCAACTAATAGCAGATCACAACTAATGCATTGGCATAATAACCAAATCATTTTAGATGCTTATAATGCCAATCCAAGTAGCATGCAATTAGCCATTGAAAATTTTGCTAAAATAGACTCTACCCAAAAAATTATGTGTTTGGGTGGCATGAAGGAATTGGGTGAAGACAGTTTATTAGAACACCAAACACTGATTCATTACATGCAAAAATTTGTATGGGAGCAGGTTGTTCTAGTGGGTGGTGATTTTAAAAACTGCCAACATAATTATTTATATTTTGAGAACGCAAAAGAGGCAGGAGAATGGTTAAAGGCACAAAACTACTCACAAAAACATATACTCATCAAGGGTTCTAGGGGTATTCAGATGGAGCAAATGATTGCAGACTAATTATACCTAATAATTTGGTATCTTTGCGGCCATGAATTTACAATTCTTTCTAAGCATTTTAAACAATCGTTGTCCCAGATGTAGGGAGGGTAAATTGTTTGCAAAAAGTAATCCATATAAGTTTTCAGAGACGACACACATGAACGAAAAATGTCCAGTTTGTGGACAACCAACAGAAATTGAAGTGGGTTTCTATATTGGAACAGGTTATGTGAGTTATGCATTGATGGTCGCTTTTTTTGTAAGCAGTTTTGTGGCTTGGAAAGTATTGATTGGAATGACCTTTGATTTAGATGATAATAGAATATTCTACTGGATGTTTGGATCTATTGCATTGGTCATATTATTACAACCAGTCTTCATGCGTTTATCAAGATCTATTTGGATAGCAATGTTTGTAAAATACAATCCGAACTGGGAAAACGAGCCATTGGAATATAACGAAAGAATGGACGAACACATGAAAGAAAAATAGAGAGGTGTCCGAGTGGTTGAAGGAGCACGCCTGGAAAGTGTGTATACGGGCAACCGTATCGAGGGTTCGAATCCCTTCCTCTCTGCAAAAGAATAATTAGAAATTAAAACACGCGAAAGCGTGTTTTTTAGTTATACTGCAAGACATAAAGCTTGCTTTAATGTCGAAGCAGGATGACTAAAAAAACAAAAGAGGCATAGCGCCTCTTTTGTTTTAATTTCTAATTATTCTTTTAGCCCACCCCAGTTGGGATGACAGCGAAGTGAAACGAAGCTGTCCATCCAACATAATGATTGTAAAACAAGCATTATGTTCATGGGAAGTCGGCGTAACGAAGTGAAGCCGACCATCCTACATCTTAAAAATTCGCATTGCATTCTTACTCGTCATCTCCCCTATTTCATGCAGTGGTAAATTTTTAATCTCCGCTAATTTCTTCGCTACTTCAATCATAAAACTAGGTTCATTTCTTTTCCCTCTATATGGCACAGGAGATAAATAAGGCGCATCTGTTTCCAATACCAAAAACTCCATCGGAATATCTTTAACCGCTTCAGCAATACCTGCATTTTTATAAGTCAATACCCCACCCAATCCTAATAAAAAACCCATGTCAATAATTTGCTCTGCAGATTCCTTGCTTCCACTAAAACAATGAAAAATTCCTTTCAAACCTTTTTTGGCAAAAGGCTTTACCATTTCAATGGTTTCTCCCATGGCATTTCTTGTATGGATATTAATGGGCAAATCATAATCCAATCCCCATTGCATTTGTTTTTCAAAAACCAATTGTTGTTCTTTCGCAAAAGTTTTATCCCAATAATAATCCAAACCAATTTCACCAATCGCAGCAAATTTTCTTTTAGGCAACCACCCTTCCACAATCGCTAATTCTTCTTGATAATTTTCTTTTACATAACAAGGATGCAAGCCCATCATAGGAATACAAATACCCGGATACTTTGTTTCCATATCCATCATTGCATCAATACATGTACTATCAATATTGGGCATATAAATTTTTTCTATACCACTCAACTTTGCCGAAGACATGACCGAGTCCATATCTTCCTGAAAACCGGTATCGTATATATGAGCATGAGTGTCTATAAAACGCATAAGAAATAGATTATGTACAAAAAAAGGATATTTTTCTCAGCTCGCATACTAAAATGATGCATTTCAACGTTTTATGCTTGAATAAAAGGATTATCGTAATTATTACGATCAAAATTTTTGTTTTTTATAGGGTACGGATTATACGGCCGAGGTTTCTACCTTGGCCTACTTTTTTCTATAAAGCCCTAAACTGAAAGCCTTTTTGGGTAAAATAATCCAATGTAGCAGGCAGGGCAACTTGTAATCTATCCCATGCTTTCGCACTGTCATGAAAAACTACGATCGATCCAGCTTTGGTATGTTTCAAAACATTGCTTAAACATTGCTGACCATTAATGCTTGTATCAAAATCTCCACTAAGCACATCCCACATAATGATCTCTTGCGGTAAAGATTTATCAGCTCGAATTTTTCTTATTTGACTTCTTTTTATTCTACCATAAGGAGGTCTAAAAAAATTACTTTGAATAGGTGTTGAAGCTTGAGCAATATTTTGCAAATACAAATCATCTTCGGTTTTCCAACCATTTAAATGATGCATGGTATGATTCCCCACAGTATGACCTTGCTGTATTAATTGCTGAAAGATGGCTGGATACTCTACAACATTTTTACCGATACAAAAAAAGCTTGCTTTTGCATTGTATTTTTCCAATTGTTCTAAAACAAATGGTGTAGCAATGGGATGTGGGCCATCATCAAAACTCAGATAAATCACTTTTTCATTAGCAGACATTTTCCATACACAGGATGGATAGAATGCACGCAATAAAAAAGGGGTCTTGATCAAATACATACCCAAAGATAAATAGTTCTTTTGCCCATTTGAATATTATCTTTGTAAAAATTGAAGAACGAATGGAATCAAAGGTTAGAGTACGTTTTGCCCCCTCTCCTACAGGTGGTTTACACTTAGGTGGTGTTAGAACTGTTTTATTTAATTATTTATTTGCTAAACACCATGGTGGCGAATTTGTGTTAAGAATTGAAGACACTGACCAAACCAGATTTGTGGCAGGTGCAGAACAATATATACAAGATACTTTAGCTTGGTGTGGATTAATCCCTAATGAGAGTCCATTACATGGTGGACCATTTGCACCTTATAGACAAAGTGAGCGTAAAGCGATTTACAGAGAATACGCAGAGCAGTTAATTAAAAATGGTCAAGCTTATTATGCTTTTGATACTGCCGCAGATTTAGAAGCAAAAAGAGCAGCTATTGATAATTTCCAATACAGCAAAGCACATAGAATGGAAATGAAAAATTCTATTGCATTGTCTGCAGAAGAAGTTGACACATTGTTAAAAAACAATACCCCTTATGTTGTTAGAATAAAAATACCTGATGGGGCCGAAGTGAAGTTTGAAGATATGATCAGAGGAGAAGTAAGTTTTGATGCAAGCACTGTGGATGATAAAGTATTATTAAAAGCAGACGGCATGCCTACCTATCACTTAGCGGTGGTGGTGGATGATTATTTGATGAAAATCACACATGCTTTTAGAGGAGAAGAATGGTTGCCAAGTGCACCGGTACATATATTATTATGGGAATATTTATTTGGTTTAGATAAAATGCCTAAATGGGCTCATTTACCATTGATATTAAAACCAGATGGACATGGCAAATTGAGTAAGCGTGATGGCGAGCGATTAGGATTCCCCGTTTTTGCAATGGATTGGACAGATCCTAATACCAACGAAACCACTATTGGATTCAAGGAAAAAGGATTTCTTCCAGAAGCGTTTGTGAATTTATTAGCCATGCTTGGATGGAATGATGGAACCGATAAAGAAATTTATAGCATGGAGGAATTGATTGCTAAATTCTCTCTAGACAGAGTACATAAAGGGGGTGCTAAATTTGATTATGAAAAAGCGAAGTGGTTCAATGCAGAATGGATGAAGAAAACTGCCAATGAAAAATTAGCGCAACTGGTACAGCCTTATTTTGATAAAGCCGATATTGAAGTGCATGATCCAGCCTACTTGGTTAAAATCATTGGACTGGTAAAAGAGCGTTGTGTTTTACTCCCTGATTTTATCACACAATCTGTGTTTTTCTTTCAGGCGCCTGCAACAATTGATCTTGCATCCATTCAACCAAAATGGGACTCAAAAAAGCAAGACTTCTTTGTTGAACTAGTAAAAATCTATACAGACAAAATTGCTCAAGGTTTTAAAACATTACCTGCAGAAACATTGGAATCTGATTTTAAAGAATTAGCAACAACACAAGGTTTAAAACCAGGAGAGCTAATGCTGCCTTTTAGAATTATGTTGGTGGGTGGTAAATTTGGACCAGGGGTATTTGAGATTGTCGAAAATATTGAATTGCAAGACGCGCTGACAAGAATCAGCCATACCTTATCACAACTTTCATCAAATTAACTTAATTTAGATTAGATGAAACCAATTAGAGTACTAGTAGCAAAAGTGGGATTGGATGGTCATGACAGAGGCGCTAAAATTATCGCCACTGCATTAAGAGATGCTGGTATGGAAGTAATTTATACTGGCTTAAGACAAAGCCCAGAAATGGTGGTTCAAGCCGCATTACAAGAAGACGTTGACGCTATTGGAATTAGTATTTTATCTGGCGCACATATGACGGTGTTCCCCAAAGTGTATCAACTCATGCAAGAAAAAGGTTTAACCAATACCCTATTAACAGGTGGTGGTATTATACCAGAAGAAGACTCAATAAAATTAAAAGCATTGGGCATTGGAACTTTATTTGCTCCTGGCACCAATACAGCTGATATTGCTTCTTATATAAAAGAATGGGTGGCTGCGAATAGAAAATAATTTTTAACGATAAAACTAAATGGCATGTCTTTCCAAACTTTATTTACAAAAATGGAAGATCACACATTGATCATTACCATCAATCGTCCAGAAAAATTAAACGCATTAAATAGCCAAGTCATGCAAGACTTGGACGATGTTTTTGAAAGAGTCTATAAGTTTCCAGAAATCAAATCAGTCATCCTTACTGGTGCAGGTCTAAAAAGTTTTGTAGCAGGTGCAGATATCAAAGAATTTGAAACATTAACTCAAGAAGAAGCCACTGCATTGGCCAAAAAAGGTCAATCCATTTTTGCTAAAATTGAAAATTCTCCAAAACCGGTCATTGCCTGTGTGAATGGATTTGCATTAGGAGGTGGATGTGAATTAGCCATGAGTTGTCATTTTATTATTGCATCTGACAATGCCTTATTTGGACAACCAGAAGTAAATCTAGGCATCATGGTCGGATATGGTGGCTCACAAAGACTTACACAGAAAGTTGGAAAGGCTAGAGCTATGGAACTAATCATTACTGGAAATACCATTAATGCAGAGCAAGCTTTAACTTATGGCTTAGTCAACTATGTAGTTCCTCAAACTGGCCTCATAGACAAAGCGATGCAAATATTAGCAGCTGCACATACCAAAGCGCCAATGGCTATTGCGAATTCAATTAAGGCAGTAAACGCCGCTTGGGACGAAAACCAAGATGGCTATGCCGTAGAAGCTGATTTATTTGGCACTTGTTTTGTAACAGAGGATTGCAAAGAAGGTATTCAAGCATTTATTGAGAAAAGAAAGCCCCATTTTAAGGGACATTAATTCTAGCTTTTTGGCCATATTTTATTTGTGCTGTCTTACCTTTGCGGTATTAAAATACTGCAATCATGGAATACAGAATTGAGAAAGACACGAT
>JACCDH011018745.1_pt1 | contig 18774 bp, 20 predicted proteins | sample 7442481 | NCBI WGS metagenome assembly JACCDH01 (sample SAMN15323433, study PRJNA562643) | freshwater metagenome | isolation source: river surface water | place: USA:Blue River Watershed | collected 2017-08-15 | reverse complement strand
GCTCACACCCAGGCCGCAGGCTTCGTCGGCAATGCCCAGGCGGTCCAGAATTTCGAGCGAGCGCTTGGCGTAGCAGACCGCCCGTGAGCCGACCGACACCGTCTTGTCGTCGTCCAGCACCAGCACATCCAGGCCCTGCAAGCGGGCGTCGATGGCAGCGGCCAGGCCCACCGGCCCTGCGCCAATCACGATCAAAGGTTTGCGCTGAGGTGGTGTGGACATCAGGTCGACGGGCGACTTGTAGGGATAAATCGGGTTGACGTAAGCACCCATGTGACACGCTCCAAAAGGGTCAAAAAGCACCTGGCGGTGCCCAAGCCGTAATTTACCATTGATAAATGGGTTTACCTAAACGTAATCACATGCGATTTCAATATGGGTTGACCTGTATAGGTCTCCTTAGGGAACAAAGGGTTTTCCCTATATCAATATTCTTAGGGGGCGAAGTATATTGAGTTCTTTGGCCAGCTCCATTGAGGATTCTTGAATGATCACGCACGAGGACAATCTGTTGCTGTGTCAGGTTGAAGGGCAAGCACCTGCAGGGCAGATGATGCGACAACACTGGATTCCGGTTTGCCTTTCTGAAGAAGTAAGCGAATCCGATGGCACCCCAGTCAAAGCCAAAATCCTGGGGGAAAACTTGGTGGTTTTTCGCGATTCAGAAGGGCGCGTCGGTGTCGTTGACGAGAAATGTCCGCACCGCGGCGCTTCTTTGCTTTTTGGTCGAAACGAAGAAGGGGGCCTGCGTTGCCTCTACCATGGCTGGAAAATGGACGTTGAGGGAAATGTCCTCGAAATGGTGTCTGAACCCGCCTCCAGTGGCATGGCCAACAAAATCAAACACAAAGCCTATCCTGTCAAAGAATGGGGATCGTTTGTGTGGACGTATTTGGGTGAGAAAGAGACTCTGCCCGAGTTTGTGCCACCGCGTTGGGCGCCGACACAGGACACCCGGGTGAGTGTGGGCAAAGCGGTTTTGCCTGTTAACTGGGCGCAGATATTGGAAGGTGCTATCGATTCGGCGCACAGCTCCAGTTTGCACAGTTCGGACATGGTGCCTGCCAGGGTTCACGGCGCGCAAGCCACAGATAAAAATTGGCTGCGCCCCTCCACGGACAAAGCGCCACGCATGCAAGTTCAAAAAACTTCTTATGGTTTTCGCTATGCGGCCATTCGCCGGCCTATTTTTGATGCCCAGACGCACGACTACATCAGAACCACTGTGTTTGTGGCCCCATGGACCGTGTTGATACCGCCCAATAATTTGTACAACGTGGCGAACGTCAATATTCCAATGGACGACACGCACACCTGTTTCTATTTCATCGCTTGGGGTGATGCCAGTCAAACCCCCGAAACAGAAACCTGGCGTAAATTTTTAGGCATGTCTTTGGGCATCGACCTGGACGCTTATTACCAGCCCTTGCGCAACTACGACAACCGCTTTTGGCAAGACCGTCAGGCCATGAAGGCAGGCAATTTCACAGGCATTCAGGGCATTCCTAACCAGGACATGGCCATGTGGCTCACGATGGGGCCCATCGCTGACCGAACTCAAGACCGTTTGGGCGCCAGTGATTTGGCGATTGTGGAGTTCCGCAAACTGATGGTGCAGGCCGTGAAAGATTTTCAACAGGGCGCACCGGCCATCGGCACAGGCGATCAACACATCCCTGAAACGGTTTGCTCTTTTCAAAACGTGATTCCCAAAACGACGGATTGGCGGGAATACAAAGCCCATTACATCTGGAAAGACAGCCCCGTCAATCCAGAACTCGACACGGCTTATTCTGTGAGCAAATGATGACCACAAACAAACTCCAAATTTCGATCGCCATGGGCGATTACGACCGCAACCGTGCTCTGTACGACGGACGCGTGCAGATCGACGGCTGCGACCCCGTCTACATGCTCTTGAATCCTGAGGAGATGTTTTTCCGGGCGATGCGCAGCGGCGACTTTGACATCACAGAATTGTCTTTTTCCAGCTACCTGGTCAAACACTCACGCGGTGAATGCCCGTACATTGCTGTTCCGGTTTTCCTGTCCCGAGCGTTTCGCCACACATCTATCTACGTCCGCAAAGACAGGATTCGCCAAGCCTCAGACCTCAAAGGCAAGCGCATTGGCGTCCCTGAATACCAACTCACCGCCATCGTGTGGGCACGCTCCATTTTGCAAGATGACTATGGAGTCAGCCCGGAAGATGTGACATGGGTCCGCGGCGGAATTGACACGCCCGGACGGCCTGAGAAAATCAAACTCGACTTGCCACCCGGCGTTAAGATTGAAAGTGCACCCGAAGGCAAAACCATTTCGGATTTGCTCAATGATGGGGAAATCGACGGCTTCATTGCACCGCGCCCACCCAGTGGTGCCGCCATGCACAACCCCAATGTGGGTTGGTTGTTCGATGACCCCACCGCAGTGGCCAAAGATTACTACCGCCGCACGGGCATTTTCCCGATCATGCACGTCGTGGGCATACGCAAGGAGTTGGCACAACAGCACCGCTGGTTGCCGGGTGCGGTGTTCAAGGCCTTCAGCCAATCCAAACAAAAAGCACTGGATTTGCTCGAGGACACCTCGGCCACCAAAGTCACGTTGCCATTTGTTGAAGAGCAACTCAAAGCAGCGCGTGACACACTGGGCCACGATTTTTGGTCCTACGGCGTGGAAGGCAACCGCAAAACATTGGATGCTTTCTTGCACCACCACCATGCCCAAGGCTTGTCCAGCAAGCGAATGGCCGTCGAAGAGTTGTTTGACCCCTCGACTTACGAGTCATACAGCATCTGAAGTACCCGTCTCAGCCAGCATCGCTTGGGCCTCTGCCGTGACCAGATTTTCAATCATGGTCAGCAGCGTGCTTCGCAATTCACCAATCGATGCTTCGCTGATGCCCTCGACGCTGATGCGATTGACCTCTTCGGCCAAAGGCACCAGCTCTTTCTGAAGGGCTCGTCCTGAATCGGTCAAAAACACGTGCATGTTTTTGCGGTTGCCAGACATTTGTCGTCGCTCGATCAGGCCCATGCCTTCCATCGCCTTGACCGCACTGAAAGTAGTTGGCTCCATCACCCCGGCCAAATCGCTCAACTCTTTTTGAGTCAAACCGTCTTTGATCCAAAGGATGCGCAAAAAAGTCCAATGGCCAAACGACACACCGTGAACGCTTAACCTCAGTTGCAAGGCGCGCATCTGCGCACGCCCCACATCCCGGATCAGGTGGGCCAATCGGTCATTGGGCACCGATTCGCGCCAATGCTGCAATAGTTTTTGGGTTTCATTGGGTCTGGAAGACATGGCTCAAACCGGTAAGTCAGGGGCAATTTGGTGCTGCATGGTGATCAACTGGCCTTGTTGCGCAGACGCCAGGATACCCAGACACACTTCCATGGTGGCCTTAGACCAAGCACCACTGTGCAATGGCCTAGCACCTTGCCGTGCCACCGACCACAGCTCATCCACCACTTCTTGACGGGGCACCTCCATGGCGACGCAAGGCACCAACTGAATGCCATTGACATCATGCACCTCCACACCTTGAGGGGTCAGGCGCAAATCGGCCTGGTTGCAAGACACCAATACAGGCCCAAAATGTTGAAAGCCTGCTGGCGCTTGCAAGGCAGTTGGTGTGTAAGAGGAGCCGCCGTAATTGCGCTGGGCCTTTTGTGTCACCTCAACCATTTCATCGTTAGCACCCATGCGCTTTTGACGGGTTGCCTGATGGGTCAAAGCCTTCTTGACCTGCCCCAACTCCCCCACCTGATCCATCCACAGATCTGAATCAAAAAAACCATAACCGTTGTAATGGACCTGCGCAAAAGCACCCGACTCAAAATTCAAAATAGCGCTGTAAGCACCTTCTGTGGCTCGGGCACTGTCCCAAGCGCCTGTGCGGGCATAAACAGAAGTCACCAAGCCGCCAGCCAACAAGCGAACCACGTCAATTTGGTGCGCGGCCTGGCTGAACACAACACCGCCGCCCTGTGCGGTGTCCAGCTCTTCTGGGCGACGTGGGCGGTATAGAAAGTCTGTGAAATTGAAAGCCAATATCGATTGGACTTGACCATAGCGACCACTTTGAATCAATGCCTTGGCCACGCCGACTGGACTGTCAAAACTGTGGCTGTGACCTACCAACAAATGGGTGCCTGCTTGCTGCGCCGCATGAATCATGCGGTCGCACTCGGCCAGACTCAAGGCCATGGGTTTCTCGACCAAAACATGCTTGCCATGTGCCGCCGCCAAAGCTGCATGCGCCACATGAAAGGGGTGGGGTGTCGCGATATAAACCCACTCCACATTCGGGTCCGCGCACAAGGCCTGTGCACTTTCATGAATCTGCGCGCCAAATTCCGTTTGAAAAAGTGCGGTGGCACTTTCATGTGGGTCACAGCAGGCCACCAATTGGATGCGAGGGTCTGCGGCCAGTGTGGGCAGCATCAGCGTGAAGGCACGACCCAAACCCAAAACCCCCAACCGCAGTGGCTGATAGCGACCACTCATAGGTCGAGAACCAAATGGGGGCTGCAAGCCCTAGAAACACACACCATGATGTGCTGACTTTTTTCATCGTCCAGCAAGACCCAATCGCGGTGATCGGCCTCACCCTCAAGCAAGCCGACTTTGCAAGAACCACAAGTACCGCTTTCGCAAGAACTGGACACCACAACGCCTTCGCCTCTCAAGGCGTTCAACAGCGTTTGACCAGCACCCACCCGAACCGTCTTGCCTGTCTTTGCCAATCCAACCGTGAACTCACGATCGTTCGGCTGCACTTTAGCGACCGCACCAAAACTCTCAAAATGCACGGCTGAGCTGGCCCAGTGGCCCGTCATGTCCTTGACCTCGTCCATCAGCCGTTTGGGACCACAACAATACACATGGCATCCTGAAACAGGCTTTTCCAACAACTTCCACAAATCGAAGGCCTGCTTGGCATCCCCTTGATCATGGTGGATAAGCACCCGACTGGCCCATGCGTCAGACCTCAATTCGTCCAGAAATGCGGTACTTTCATGATCGCGCGTCAGATAAATAAGTTTGAATCCTCGCATGGCTTCAGACTGCAATTGTTTCAACATGGCGCGCATCGGCGTGATGCCGATGCCTCCAGCCACCAGCAAAAAGCTTTTGGCTTTCGCATCCAAGCTGAAAGCATTGATGGGGGAAGAAACCTCCATCCAATCACCGACGTTGGCGTCATCCGCAAGACTCACAGATCCACCACGTCCCGCAGCCTCACGCTTTATGGCCACTTCATAACGATTCACATTTTCAGGGTCGCCACACAAGGAGTAGGGACGGTTGACGCCATTGGGCATCTTCATGGTCACATGCGCACCGGCTTCAAACTTAGGCAACGCTGTACCGTCAGGGTGCTCCAAAACAAACCAATACGTGTCCTTTGCGATAACGCGTTTTTCAGTGATTCTGAGTTGCATCCAACCCGATGTGGGATCCATGTCTCAAGCCTTTCAACGAAGGTGGGTAAACACCATTGACAAAGCATCAATGATTTATTGAAATCAGTTTATCTTAGATTGCTAAGAAAAAGATCGTTTTTGCCCCCAAGTCTTATCATCTGAATCAAGGATATGAACATGAAACGTCGTGCACTCGCAGCCATGGCATTGGGTATGGCCCTTGCGCCCTCCTGGGCGTTGGCTCAAGGTCAAGCCTTTCCCAACAAGCCCGTCAAATTCATCGTTCCTTACGCGGCTGGCGGACTCCCAGACTCCGTTGCCCGCATCGTGGCTCAAAAACTCACCGAACGCCTGGGTCAACCATTTGTGATTGACAACAAGCCCGGTGGTAACGGGGTCGTGTCATACCAAAACCTGGTCAGCGCTCCCAACGACGGTTACACATTCATCGTGTCAGACGGGTCTATGCTGTCCATCACGCCCCAGATCAATAAAAACGCTCAATACACCGTGGGCAAGGAATTGATGGCCGTGTCGTTGATTGCACGCTCGCCTTTGTTTTTGGTGGCTCACCCTAAAAGTGGTGTCAAAAATTTGCAAGACTTCTTGGCCAGGGTGAAGGAAAAGCCAGGCCATTACACCTACGGCTCTTCCGGGATTGGCAGCTCTCACCACTTGACTATGGAGGCCTTAAAAGCCGAAATGAAACTGGATTTGCGCCATATTCCTTTCAGAGGCTCTGGTCAATCGGTCCCGGCCTTGGTGGGTGGGCAAGTTGACTTTCTGTTCTCTGCCTTGCCATCGATGCTGGGTTTCGTCAAAAACAACCAAGTCACACTCATTGCCAGTAACGATTCCAAGCGATCTAACCAGGCCCCGGATGTCCCTGCCATCGCGGAAGTGGTGCCCAAGTTTGACTTCTCCGTCGCCATTGGCGTCTTGGCCCGTGCGGGTACACCGCCCGACATCGTCAAAAAGCTCAGCGATGAAATCGCTCAAGTCGTCAAAGCACCTGAGGTGATCGAAAAACTCACCACCGCAGGCATTGAAGCGGTAGGCTCCACGCCCGATGCCTATGCCAAAGTCATTGAACTTGAAAACGCAGCCATGGCGAAAGCCGGGAAAGCGGCCGATCTCAAAGCCGACCAATGAGCTTAGAGTTCAGCCCAGCACAAATCGTGCTGTGGTTGTCGTGTGCTTTGTTTTTCACGATGGGGGGGTTTGTTAAAGGCACGATGGGTGTCGGTTTGCCCCTCGTCGTGGTCCCTACCCTCAGCCTTCTCATACCGGCGCCCCAAGCCATGGGCCTCTTGGTTGTGCCCGTGTTGATCTCTAACTTGTGGCAAGCCTTAGAAGGCGGAAATGTTCGCTACAGCATTCGACGTTTTGGCAGTTTGATCTTGGTTCAAATGGCCATCACACTGCTGACCGTCAAATACAGTTCCGGTTTAAGTGTCGACAACTTGAACTTGCTGATCGGCGTCAGTTTGTTGGTGGCAGTAGGATGGATGGGTCTGAAACCCAACGTCCATGTGCCACCGAAATTCGAGCACATGGCCTGCATTGTCGTGGGCGCTTTAGCGGGTCTCATGGGTGGGTTGTCCTCACTCACAGGCCCTTTCATCATCACGTTGTTGATGGCACTCAAACTGAGTCGAGAGCAATTCATTGGCAGCATCAGCATCGTTTACCTGGCTGGTAGCATTCCCATGTATGGGGCCATGCTGTGGTACGAACGGTTTGGATGGGCCGAAGTGGGACTTTCCGCCTTAGGCCTGATTCCCATGTTTCTCGGACTCAAAATGGGCAAGGCGCTACGGCACCGCCTCTCCGAAGACATGTTTCGCAAACTGCTGTTGCTCTACCTGTTTGTGTTGGCCATTGTGCTGACCCTGAAATAAACCACCATGAACACCACGAATACAAGCATCCACTGGACGGATGATTTTCTTTTGGGCTTTGGCCCCATGGACGAAACCCATCAAGAATTTGTCACCTGCATTGCTGCCATTCAAAACGCCGAGCCGAAAGATTGCCTGGTTTTGATGGATCAATTGTTGGAACACGCCACCGCACATTTCAAGCAAGAAGACGATTGGATGATGGCAACCGAATTTCCACCCCGAACTTGTCACATGGACGAGCATGCCGCCGTGCTGGCCTCTATCACGGGCGTGCGCGCGTTGGCCCTCCAGGGCGCAACCGAAAAATGCCTGCACTTGGCCAATGAGTTGGCACGCTGGTTCCCATCGCACGCCGACCACCTGGATTCGGCGTTGTCGCACTGGATGTGCAAAATCAAATACGATGCCAAACCACTGGTTTTCAAACGTTCTGTCGCCCAAATCACCTCTTGAAAGGGGTTCAAGCCTACTGAAACCAGCGTCTTAGATACGCCCTGTATCGACTTGCATTGGCCTCCTACTTATGTCACACAATCCCTCGTTTTTACTGGCTGGCGTCATGGGATGGCCCGTCATGCACTCACGCTCACCGCTGATGCACAACCACTGGATGGAGCAACACCAAATGGCTGGGGCGTATGTGCCTTTGGCCATTGCACCAGAAGGCTTGGCGGCTGCATTGCATTCCCTCAAACCCTTGGGTTTTGCTGGCTGCAATCTCACCATACCGCACAAACAAACCGCCATGCTGATCGTTGATGTTGTGGACGATGCGGCCCAACGCATCGGTGCGATCAGCTGTGTCACCGTTCTTCCAGATGGTTCATTGGCTGGGAGCAACAACGATGCAGCAGGCTTCATTCGCAACCTCAAAGAGGCCCAGCCTGACTGGCGAGCTGACAAAGGGCCGGTGGTGGTGATCGGCGCAGGTGGTGGCTCCAGGGCCGTGTGCTATGGACTCATGCAAGAAGGCGCGCGCGAAATCCGCTTGGTCAATCGGCACTTTGAACGGGCTGAGCAATTGGCCACCGAATTCGGTGGATGCATCACCGCCTACCCCTGGTCACAGCGGCATGAACTTCTGGCCGATGCTGCGCTGGTTGTGAACACCACCAGCCAGGGTATGGTCGGTCAGACCGCACTGGACGTCTACCTCCATGACCTGCCACTGTCCTCTTTGGTCGCCGACATTGTTTACATCCCGCTGGAGACCCCATTTTTGGCCGAAGCCAGATTGCGGGGCAATACCACTGTCAATGGACTGGGTATGTTGCTGCACCAAGGCCCGCTGGCTTGGAAAGCTTGGTGTGAAATGGAGCCCGCCGTCACACCCGCTTTGCGCAGCTTGCTGGAAAAAAGCATCACTTCAGCTTTGCCTTGAAGTGATCCCAAGCCCGCTTGAACAACGTTTCATTCCAAAGCTTCTCGCGGCACATCGCCAGTTCATGGTCATTGAAAACGTAAGGCTCACCAATTTGCATGGCCATGTACTGGCGGTACGCGTTCTCTTCCATGTAGTTGGCCAATACAAAAGCCTCCACAATGTTCGGCCCCACCGTCACGGCTCCGTGGGCTTTCATCATGGCGGCTGAACGGTCGCCCAAAGTGGCCGCCAGACGGTCGGCCATCACCTTGTTATTGATAGAGTTGGGTGAGTCCAAAACCGGCATGGGATAAACCAGAGAACCTTGGCCATAAACCGGCAGGTAGGGTTTTCCAGCCATGCTCAAGAAGGTCGACCATTTGGGGTGCGCATGCACCACCGCTTTCACATCTGGCCTTGCACGGTAAATGCCGGCATGCAAATGGAATTCGAGTGGTGGCTTGAACTGCCCCCCGTCGACCACCTGTCCTTCCATGTCAATCGTGCAAATGTCATCCACGGTCAAACAGCTGCGCTGACAGGAACTCGCATTGATGAGCATGTGACCATTGTCCAACAGAATGCTGGCATGCCCGTTGTAGTCGATGATGTCCGATTGCTCCAGCATGCGGATGCAATCGACGAGTTGTTGCTTGAGTGCCTGATTCATATCACCACCTTGGTCATCATGCTATTGGGGGAAGTTTTTCGGGGGGAGGTGAACTGCTGGTGTGCAATTCCCTGCTGGAAAGTGTACAGGGCGACCTGCTCCCAAGTGTCTCGGTTTTCCTCTACGCCAAATGGAAAAGCGTCAGCTTCAAATATGTCAAAGCACCTGAAGTGCTTTTGTACGCCTCATGAAGCTGCCTGATGTACGTCTCTTGCTTCATGGATTCAACCGCCACATGTTAAGGCGAACCCAAACGCAGGGGCAGCGTGATGCAGCTGCCCGGGGTTCTTTTTAGAGTCCTCTACAAAGCTTTTATAAAAGGTCATTGGGATTGTCCAAAAACCAACCAGCCCAAGGCGCTTGCCCCCAACGACCGTTCTTTAGCCTGCAAAAGTGCATAAGCAACCTGGCCTCTCAAACCACACACCGTGCAATGCGCAGTGGCGGTGAACCAGACGGTCAGTGCTCGCCAGTTTTGATTTTTTGCTTCCACAACTGCCATGGCCGCTCAATTTGCAAATCGTTGATTTCCGAAGAATTGAAGGCCTCATCGTCGGTCAGGTAAGTCACTTCACCGAGCATCATCGACTGAGCTTGCAAGCGCGCATTGGACTCTGTGTAAATGGCACGAAACACCGCCTGCTGTAAAGACTTGCCTACCGTCACGCTGCCGTGCCCACGCATCAATGCTACGGCACTTTGACCCAAGGTTGCGGCCAAAGACTCGCCCAAAGCTTGGTTCCGAATCAACATGTCGCTCGATTCACCGGCCGCATTGCGGATTTCAAAGACAGGTGTCACACTGCCCAAAAAACCACTCATGTGACAGATTGGACGCAAGCGTGCACCCGTCACACCAAAAGGAATGATGGCTGGTGAATGGCTATGGATCACCGCCATCACATCAGGCCGCGCTTTGTAAACCGCACTGTGAATGAAGCGCTCCAAGTAAGATTTTCGGTCTTGTGCATCGTGCACATTGCCGTCCAAATCGCACGCCAAAATGTCTTCTGCTTGAACCATGGACGGGGGCAAGCTGCGCGAAATCAAAAAGCGGTCAGGGCGGGTTTCATGACGAACCGACACATGGCCGAAACCATCGAATACACCTTCGTTCACCAAGATATGGTTGGCACTCACCAGGTCGTCGAGCAAGCCCTTCGAGACATTCAACATTGTGTTCACTTTCATTCAAAACTGCCATTTCACCAAGAAGTGTTGCATCCAACGCCTTTGCTTTTTTTTCTGCTTCACCCACCACGAGGTTGAAGCCGTCATCATCAATTCGAATTCCTTCAAACTGGATTTGACCTTCCTGTTGTGGGTGGTCGACCCAAACCGTTGATAAGCGCTTGCGCGGAGGTAGAGATCTGGATCTCTACCTTCAAGACACAGTACTTGCCGATAAGCATCCATTTGGCATCAAGCTTTTGCCAGCGTTGTGGCGACGCAATACCTGCTTTAACGCCTTGTGTGAATTGGTCTCCTTCGCACGCATGACTTCAATCTTTTGGGTTTCAACAACCCGAATCATTTGTTCCCCTATTTGGAACTTTGATCCGCATAAAGGTACAATTTGAATTAGGCTTGAACTACTCGATGAAGTCAACACGTTTGGTTTCGGGTTTTCCCTTGTATGAATTTGTATTTTTGAAAGTCACATTGCTTGAATGTTCCCAAAAAGAACAAGTATCTAATTCTTTTATAAAGAACGATGTTCTTTAAAGTGGAACCTGAGTATGATGATGTAAAAGCTTTTTTCTTTTTATATGGAACCCAAAATTTCTCAAAGTCCCCGCCTGTCTTCCGTGACGGCGGCTGTGCGTGTATTGAAGTGCTTTTCAGAGGTGGAGACTGAAATAGGGATCAGCAGCCTAGCCAAGCGGCTTGATTTGGCCAAAAGTACAGTTCACCGCTTGGCAACCACACTGACCAGCGAGGGCTTGCTGGAGCAAAGTCCTGACTCAGGGAAATACCGGCTCGGTATCAACTTGTTCGTGATGGGCGCATTGGTCCGCCGTCGATTGGATGTGTCGAACATGGCGCAGCCATTTTTGACCCTTTTGCGAGAACGAACGGGTGAGACTGTGCTCTTGGCTGTCATGACTGACACCAACATCATTTACCTCTATAACCTTGAAAGCCGTCAAGCGATTCGCATGAGAAGTTACATCGGCACCATCAAGCCTGCAATCTTTACCTGCGAGGGCAGGGCGATCGTGGCGTTTTCAGGTGAGGTCGTGATTGACAAGATTTTGTCTGGCCCCTTGGTTGCGCGAACGCCCGCCACAGAAACAGATCCGGTGAAGCTTTCAAAAATGCTAGATGCCGTAAGGCAAAACGGTTTCGCCATCGACGATGAAGAATCTGAACAAGGCATGCGCGGCATCGGTGCCCCGATCCGAGACATTTCAGGCAAGGTGGTTGCCTCCATTGGCATAGGCGGCCCCAGTCAACGCTTGACGCTCAAAAAACTACGTAGCTTGTCAACCGAACTGATCAACACAGCAAACGCTATTTCTACGCAATTGGGTTATCGCCCTTAAAGGCTTTTTGCACAACGGCCAACGCTCAAACATATGTCCCATTCATCTCTACGCATTCACATTTCTGGCAGTGACCTGTCGTTCTCTTGCCAACCCGGGGACACCATTTTGCGTGCGGCTTTGCGTGAAGGCTTGGCCTTTCCCTACGAATGCAATGTGGGTTCATGTGGCAATTGCAAATTTGAATTGCTGGAAGGTGAGGTCAACTCTTCTTGGGTGGACGCACCGGGTCTAAGCGAAAAGGACAAACTCAAAAACAAATGGTTAGGTTGTCAGACGCAGGCCATGGGCGATTTGCAAATCAAGCTGCGTACTGCCGACAAATACAAACCCGTGCACACACCCTTGAAAACCGAGGCTTGGCTCAGGGATTCACGCACCATCACCCACGACCTGTCCGAGTTCCGTTTTGAGTTGGCCCATCCCATGACCTTTGCGTCTGGGCAATACGCACTGCTTCAGATGGCAGGCATTCAGGGACCGCGTGCCTACTCCATGAGCACGCAAGGCGGCACCGCGAATTTCATCGACTTCCAGGTGCGCCGCACGCCCGATGGTGTGGGCTCTTCAGCGCTCTTCAACTTGCCTTTGGGTGAGCGCGTAGAGATCGATGGACCTTATGGAATGGCCTACCTCAGAGAAGATGCACCACGGGATATTTTGTGCATTGCTGGCGGCTCGGGCTTGGCACCCATGGTGTCTGTCGCGCGGGGCGCATTGAACAGCCCCAAATTGATTAACCAACGCCTGCATTTTGTCTATGGTGCGCGCACCACTCGGGACGTCTGTGGGCTTGACATGCTGAAATCACTGGACGCTTGGTCTGCAAGAGGCCAATACCAAGCCGTTATTTCTGGTGGCACTGCAGATGCACCCCTGCAAGAGGGGCAATTGCAAGGTTTTGCGCACGATGCCGTCAATGACATTTGGGGCGAACGATTGGCTGAAATGGAAATTTATTTTGCAGGTCCACCACTGATGGGGCAATCCTTGATCAAGGTGTTGGTCGACCGCAGGGTGCCCATGGACCAAGTGCACTTTGACCAGTTTTATTGATCTTTTGAATCCTTTTGTGACTGTCAGATCCGTTTTTCCATGAACCTGCAAGAAACCCATAAGACCCATTTTCAATCTGTGCAGGACATCCATATGGGTAAGACTACAGCCAAGGTTGAAGCGTTCCCTACACTGAGTTTCATTTTTCACAAACACCCGACGTGCCGTAGACCTGCGAACTTCAGGATCTACGTTTTATGAGTGATATGCAGACTAAGAGGAGGATCCCCGTTTACTTGCTTACCGGGTATTTGGGCAGTGGCAAAACCAGCTTGCTGAAGTCTTGGATGCGCTCACCCCTGTTACAAGATGCTGCGCTGGTCATCAATGAGTTGGGCGAAGTAGGTTTGGACCATCAATTGCTGAGCAGTGCCAGCGAAAGTTCGGCGGCCTTGATCGCCAATGCCTGTGTTTGCTGCACAGGTTTGCCTGGCTTGGAACAATCACTTGAAGATTTGTTTTGGGCGCGTCTGGAGCGACGTATACCTCGCTTTCCGGCATTGATCATTGAGACCACAGGTTTGGCAGAACCCGGCCCCGTCAGTCGAGTGATGCTGAACAACGAGTTACTTCAGGAACGTTATCGACTGGCTGGCGTGATCACCTGTCTGAGTGCAGCCACACCAGACCAAGTTCTTGAACGCCATGCAGAAGCACGCGCACAAATCCAAGGGGCGGACTTGCTGGTGATCACAAAAACCGACATGGTCAGTTCTGAAGCGCTGCGTGCATTGACCCTGAAAATTGAGCACCACCTGTTGCATTGGGCTGGCCATGAAGCACTTCACACACAAGTCGCCACATCAGCCAATTCCAATTTCAGTGCCGATCAGATGCTGCAAGCTTTGGGCAAAGCTACGGCCCCGACGTTAGAAAAAAAACATGTTCATGAACATGTTCATGAGCAGGGTCACGCACACTCGGCCGAAGCCTATTTCTGGCCCATGCCCGAAGCCTTGGCGCCACATGCTTTGCCTTCGCGCATCAACGATTTGCAACAGTGTCTTGGTGATCGTTTGTTGCGTGTGAAGGGGAGGATTGAAACCAGCGAAGGTCCGCGCTTGGTACAGCTGGCGCCATTTGAGCCCTTGCCCAGCATCACGGAAGATGACTTGTCAAGCCAGACACGGGAACCCAAAGGACTGACCTTGATCATTGCGCTGCCCTTGAGTCCAGAGCAGCAGCACCGACTGCAGCAATTGTTGCGGTCCTGAGATCACCCCAAAAAAATTCAGGTCCGAAAACCTGGCTCATACCCGCTGCGGGCCAACCGCACCTCATAGCCAAGGGTCAATGGTCATATGAATCGCATCGGGTGCGCCTTCGCCCACCAGCGTGCGCAAGGCGTATTCGGTCTGGTCCAAGCCAAACGTGTGGGTGCTCATTTCTTTGACGTTATGACGGTTGCCCGCAATCAGTTGCAAAGCCAACTCGACCGACTCGTAGCTGTGACCCCGCATGCCTTTGACCGTCAGGAACTTGGCAATGATCATGTCGCTGTCAAACATGGGCACTTTTTGACGCTTGATGCCACCCAAAATGACGGTCCCTTTTTTGCGTGCCAACTGCAAAGCACTGACCACAGAAGCGGTCCCCCCAGAAGCGCAGTCGATGACCAGATCCGCCATTTGTCCACCCGTGATGTCCGCCACGGTTTCCAGCAAATCCTGCTCGCCAATCGCCACGGTGTGGTGTGCGCCCAAACGCTTGGCCAAAGCCAATCGTTTGAGGTCGGTGGGGTTGTTCAACCCGGTCACGATGATGTTGGCCACACCCGCTTCGCGGGCAGCAATCACACATGACAAGCCTTGTTGACCAGGCCCTTGGATCAGCACGGTTTGCCGGGGTCCTGCACCGCCTTGCAGATAGGTCCACTCGATGCCGTTGGACATGGGCAAAGCCAATGCGGCGTATTTAGGATCGACGCCTTGGGGTACTTTGTGAAAGACCGTGTTCATGTGCAGCTCTTGGTATTGAGCAAAGCCACCCCACAAACCAGAGCCCACACTCAAACCTGTTGCACCATACCTTGGACCACCCAAACGCCAGTCGGTGGCGTTACACAAGCGGAAATCGCCACTTCGACAAAACTCACAGTGCCCACATGGCAGGTACTCCTCCAAAGCGACCAAGTCACCCTCTTTGACGCCCCACTTGGGACCGGCAATGGCACCCACCTCTTGCACATGACCCACGGTTTCGTGACCCAAAATGGTGGGCCCCTTCATCTTGGGCAGGTCCTGGAAAAACATCCAGTCACTGCCACAGACACCCGTGATCGCCACCTTGAGCAAGCCCGCATTGGATTTAGGTTCGGGGGTCTCGAAATTTCGAATTTCGATGCGGCTATCTTGTAGCGCAACAGCGGCTTTGAAACTCAGACCCATGGGAAAGCTCCAGTTCAAATGTCAGTTCAAACAGTGGCGTGTGGTTTGCCGGGTTCGGCACGGAACGCTTCTTTGGCAGCCTCTTTGAAGACCAAGTCCCGCTTGAGCAAAATCGCCACAGAGCGGATTTTTTGGTGCTCAGGATCGAGTCCGGGCAGTTTGAAATCCGGATCGGCTGCCAAGGCTTTGGCCGCTTTCATCAGACGTTGGCGGGTCATGATGATGCCGTTGTCTGTAGACACCAAGTTTTCTTTGGTTCGATCTTGAATGGCACCCATGCTTTCCTGAAGGGAAGCGTCTTGCATGCCAATGCCCTCGATGCCACTGTACAAGCTGCCTTCTCGCTGAGCTTGGCGGTCCATGAGGTAGTCGTTTTCGGCTCGCTGGAATGGCACATAGTTTTTATCTACCAAGACGTGGATGCCTGCGCCACCGATCATGGCTTGACGTTCAGCATCGGTCAAAGGCCGTGTTGGATGGTAGTCAAAGCTCCATGTCCAGCAGGTGGTGTCATTGATGGGCACCCAGAAATGACCATGCACAGGGTGATCGCCGCGTGGGGGCACCATGGTGAAGCAAGGCATGATCCATGGTGTCACACGCCAGTAGTACTGGTCGTCTTCGGCATTGCGGCGCGCACCCACCAGCAGACCGCCATCGGCTTCCACCACTTCAAACACCGGACTTAAATCGTTGAGGTTGTACTGGTTGCCTTTCGCGCCTTTGAACAAGGGGTCACGGCTGAGTGAGGCACTGTGCAAAAAGGACACGTGGCTGGAATCGATGCCACCTTCCAGGGCCTGCAGCCAATTGCTGGCCTGCAAACGCTTGGACATGTAAGAGTGGGACAAAGGCAAGGTGGCGAACTCCCACTCAGGCAAGGCAGGCTGACGCTCAGGTGGGCCCATGTAGACCCAAATCACGCCACCACGTTCAACCATGGGATAGGACTTGAGCTTGATGCGATCGGCATAGCCACTGTTCGGCTCAGAGGGCACCTCGACACACTGGCCTGTGATGTCGTACTTCCAACCGTGGTAAGGGCAACGGATGCCGCCTTCTTCGTTGCGGCCAAACCAAAGCGACACACCCCGGTGTGCGCAGAATTCATCAACTAAACCCAGACGCCCTTCGGTGTCACGGAAAGCCAACATTTTTTCGGACAACAACTCCAAACGCACAGGCTCACAATCTGGCGTCGGCAACTGCTCGGACAGCAAAGCGGGCAACCAATAGCGACGAAATACGTCACCCATTGGCGTGCCAGGGCCGGTTTGCGTGACCAAGTCGTTTTGTTCTTTTTTCAACATGCTGGTATTTCCTGATACTTAAAAAACGGCATCCTTTTGGGGTGCATTCGTGAGAAAGTGTTCTTCATGAAGGAACGTGTTTCTTTCATTCGAAACAAGGTTATCATTGCCATCTTGATGTTGTCAACCGGAGATTCACTATGACAGGCCCATGCAAATATCTCTCACTCTGCAAATCATCCGAAGTGGCGCCAGGCAAAGCCATCAAGATTGAGAAGGATGGACTGACGCTGGCCGTGTTCAACATTGAAGGCGAGTTCTTCGTCACCGATGACGTTTGCACGCACGGGCCTGGATCTTTGTCTGAAGGTGAAATCGACGGCGACGTGGTGGAGTGTGATTTCCACAATGGTTCATTCAACATTCGGACAGGTGAAGTTGTCGCCCCACCTTGCATGATTCCATTGAAGACCTACAAAGCACGCCTCCATGACGGCGCAGTAGAAATCGAAAACTAAAACCGACGTTGTCACCCACAAAAAAACGGCCCTGTAGGCCGTTTTTGCTTGGCGTCAAAACCCCATCAATCGGTTTTGACTTGCTTCACCATGGGCGCCCATTGTTTGATCTCTGCGGCGATGAATTGGTTGAAACGAGGCACATCAAAATCAAAAGTTTCCATTGAAGTTTTGAGCAACTGTTCTTGCGCCTGTGGAGAGCTCATGACCTTTCGGACGGCGGCGTTCAGGCGTGCAACCAATTCGGGTGACATGCCAGGAGGACCCGACAAAGAGAACCACGTCACGCCCGTGAGTGTGGGATAGCCCAACTCTGTAAATGTCGGCACATCAGGGAAAGCTGGCAAACGCTTTGAAGAAGATGCGGCAAGCAAGCGGACCTTGCCAGACTTGACCTGAGTGGCTGCAGTGCTCAAGGTGGTGAAAGAAGCAGGGATGTGTCCAGCCACCAAGTCCGCCACCGCAGGCGCAGCGCCTTTGTAGGCGATGTGTTGCATAGGGGTCTTGGTCAAGACTTCAAAGGCCTCGCCGATCAGATAACCGTGAGTGCCTTGACCGGGTGATCCCCAGCTGATGCCCTTGGGTGTGGCGTTGGCCATGCTGATGAAGCTTTTGACGTCGGTCGCGCTGACACTGGCGTTCACAGCCAATGCGATCGGTGGACCACCTAAAATGGCAATGTGTGTGAAATCCTTGAGAGGGTCAAAGACTTTCGGGTTTTCCAGTGGCGCAATGACGTGCGAAGCGACGCCTGACACGACCAATGTATAACCATCGGGCGCTGACTTCGAGACAATTTGGGAGCCAAGAACGCCGCCAGCCCCCCCCTTGTTTTCAATGATGAAGGTCTGCTTGAAGATCTCACCCAAACCATTGGCCACCAATCGGCCCAAGGCATCGGAACTGCCGCCAGCCGCAAACGGAACAACGATTTTGACCGGCTTATTGGGCCATGGTGCGTCTTGGGAAAAAACCGACATGGGCACACAAGCGATCGGCATCATGACCGCCAGCAAAAGATTCTTGCATCGAAAATTCATTTAAATCTCAGGGGTTGAATGTGGATTTGAATTGCTGAAATTGCTAGATTCAGCGCTGATTCATTTTGTGTGCAGGCCAAAGAGTGTCAATAGGGACACTACGTAGTAGCGCGCAGCCAAATCACAGAAACTGGATAAAGTTCATTGTGATTTTGATGTCCAATGGGTGGGTTTGCAGTAAACGCAGGAATACATCCAGAGTTTCACTTCCCACACCAAACACTGAGGGTGTAAAGGGTTTTGTGTAAACGGGGCTGCGATCAGTCCTTGGGCATGCGGCCTTCGAACTGAACGGTAAATCGGGTTAATGCGGCTGACCGATACCGTCTTGTCCTTGTCCTTGTCCTGCTGCACCCGCACGGGCAGGTTTTATCGCCGGGCTTCTATGGCAGCAACCCTCGCACTGATTTCATCCCTATGACGAACTTCGGTATGCGCTGCGGCTATGTTGTCATGGGTCAACCCTGAACCTTGAAAGACCATTCCTTAACGACACCTCTTTGACAGCCCCCTGCCGCACAGCGCGTTATGCTCAGCTTGTTTTTTGTATGACAACCCCATGAGTCAACACTTCACCCCCGTCTCCAGCGGCGCCCGCCTGTCTG
>JACCDH010298718.1_pt1 | contig 18774 bp, 10 predicted proteins | sample 7442481 | NCBI WGS metagenome assembly JACCDH01 (sample SAMN15323433, study PRJNA562643) | freshwater metagenome | isolation source: river surface water | place: USA:Blue River Watershed | collected 2017-08-15 | reverse complement strand
GGATCAGTTGACCGTTGGCCAGACCTACTACGTCGCGGTGCACAACATCAGCGGCCCGATGAACGCCAGCGCCAAGATTTGCTTCAACCACCTGAACGCTTCCTTGTGCGACCATTATTACAGCAACAACACAGGAATCTACAACAGTGTCTGCAATAGCTTCAAGGCGCAATACAGAGCCAATGCTGTGGCTTACACTTTCGAAATACTGTCAGCGACACAAAACAGCGTGAACCAAAACATCACGCCATGGTCCTATACCACACCAACATCGAGTACCGTGGTGGCACGTTTGGGAACACTGTTGCCTGCCAACCAGGGCTCAGCGAATATTGTGTACACGATGCAGGTACCCGTGTTGTATTCTTTGTTTGATGCGGCAGGAAACTTTGAGAACTTGTATGCACAAGCAACGGAGACCTTCACCACAACACTCAAGGCCGAACCGACCATTGTTTTGCGCAGCTCAGACCGTTGTCCAACCAACAAATCGATTTCCAGCACCATCGCGCCTGACAGAACAGTCTGTGGTGCCATACGTTACGATTGGGAGTTTACGGAAGTGTTGCCCACAGCGGGGACAGCGCAAGTCGTTCAGGGCGGTGCTTATGCCAGCGCCTTCTTCTTGAGCAACATTCCAGGAGTCGCTCCGGGCAAGACCTACAATGTGCGTGTACGTCCAGTTCACAGCAGCGGAAATGTGGGCAACTGGGGAGCGGCGCATTGTATGCGCATTGGCGCAGCGGGAATGGTATTACAGAGCGAGAGCGAGAATGAGAGCGGTGCCGGTATGGAGTATCGAGTCTCGGGTATTTCCATTTATCCCAATCCAACAGCGATAGGAAGTTTTGTATTGCAGTACAACGGCTCCCGTAGGGGCGAATCGATATTCGCCCAGGAACCAACCACCACAGAATCGAACTCCGCCCAAGAATCAACCACAACGGAATCGACCCAAGAATTGAAGATGTTGGACATCACCGGTAAGGTGGTTTACCAACAGCAGGTTGTCTTGAATGACAATCCTGTTGAAATCAAATTTGGTGATTTGGCAAGTGGGGTTTATTTGGTGATGGTAGGTGAGGAGCGGATGAGGTTGATCATCGAGTAGGAGCGTATGGCAATACGCCCTGACTTGTCCGCTCTGTTTCTGTTTTTCTTTCTGGAAATTTGTCTTGCAATACAATTGATTCAGACAAGCAGTAATAATTTACTACCTCATTAGTAAGACATCTCCAGCATAGGATTGCGTGGTATTGTCGGGATAGGTGACCTGCAAAACATAGTAATAGGTACCCTCGTTTAATCCCTCACCCGTCCAATCATTCTTGTAATCTTCTGAGTGGTATACACGATGTCCCCAGCGATTGTATATGCTGAGAATAGAACCAGGATAGTAAAACAAGTTTTGCACAAAAAATGAATTGTTGCCAAGTGTGATGTCCAAGCTGTTCATCGATTCATCAGGCGTATAAATATTGGGAATGTAAATGGGACAAATTTCAAAGTCAACTACGGTGGGTGCAAGACTCCTCCAGGTGCATCCGTTGTTGTCGGTTACCAGAAGTTCATAGGTTCCCAGATCAGCAACAATGGAAGGAGTATTTCCAATGGGCATACCATCCTCTATCCAAGTATAGTCCACAAATGGGATGTTGGGAGCTTCTAACAGCGTAAAGGTATTCCATCCACAGAGAACGGTATCATTGAAGGAAATGTCAATGTCGGGATCATTCCATTGATTCATTTGAATGGTATCAATGGCATCACATCCCATGTCTGAAGTAACAGAAACCCAATACATTCCAGGTTCAGTGACATCAATCGTTGGTGTGGTTTCACCTGTGCTCCATTGATAGGTTAAAAATTCATCGTTGGTGGTGATGGTAAATGTTGAACCTTCACAGAGGTAGTCTTCGTTGTTGATGGGATCGGCTTGGTCAAAGTTGGAGAAGTATCCATAGCGACAACCCCCACCCCCACCATTGATGATGCCCAAGTGAAACAATCCGGATGTGTTTTCAACCACCGTAAATTGACCAGATGGAATATCTGTGGTAGAGAAGAGAATTTGCGTGGACATCCATGCCCCGTTTGTTCCGGGAACAGGTTGAAAAGAAGCGGCGGGAATCAAGGTGTTGGATCCATTGAGGGTGAATGCATTGATATTGGCGGTTTCAGTCATGATGTTCACACCAAAAGCACCGTCAACACTGCGGATGAAATATACTTTTTCTGACCCGGTGCATTGAATCGGAGGTAGAACAGCTTCAGCCAATTCGCAGCCTTCTCCTGTGGCATGAAGAACGTATGCTGGTTTGTCTGTTTTGATGTAGGTTGTATTGTTTACCAATGCGTAGTAAAATTGTTGACCCGTATTGATGGTCGCCGCAGCGGTGGTGTTGCCGTCAATGAAAATATTGGTATTGTTTTCTGTGGCCAAAATGAATACCCCTTCTCCCGCGCCAGGAGACAAGAATCCTTTCATGGCGATGTATTCTTTGCCGATGATATCTGTAGGAATCATTTGATCTCCCATAATATCAGCGCATCCTCCATTGGCCACTGAGTCATCTTTGATGGTAACCGCAATGGGCAAATTAGAGGTGATGTGAGTTCCTGCGGGGTGACCAATTCCTGCGGGATTGGTAGCCACCATGGAGTAGGTTTCTCCTTCGTTTAAGTTAACGGTGTAGGCAATTCCGGCAGGGTGACCAACAACGTCAACAGTAGGTGTTATGGTAACAATGGTGTTGTTATTTGTTGCAACAATATCTACAGAAGCTGTGGGTTGAGGTCCATATCCACCATTATTCCAAAGGGTTTGGAAGGGAGTATAAAAGGATGTGCCCAAAGCATTTTTTCCCTTTAGAGCAAAAATTTCAGGATTGCATTGGCAAGACGTGATAATTTCATAGTATGCTGTAATTTCAGCTGTAGAAACAATCTTCAGTCCTTTGTTGAGCACAGCATCGCCAGGAATGTTTTCTAAACTCGCCAGAAATGGGGTGAGGTCAACGGCTGTAGCCGAGTTTGCAGGGATATTGCTGATGATGGGTACAAAAGCCGGATTAGCGGGTTGCGATATGGTGACAGTAGCGGGCTGACCAAAGGCAGCCATGCGCAAGGAAACAGGCGCATCGCCATGACCCGATGTGGCTTCGGGTACAGCGAACCAGAAGGTTTTGTCGATTTGGCCCCACGTTTTAATCACCCCAGAGAAGAGGGTTACCATCAGTACAAGGGAATACACTATTGTTTTCATCGCTTAAGATTGAGGTGAAACAAAAATAGGTGTAATTTATATCGAAAAGGGATAATTATTCGGAATCTAAACCTACCCCTTCACCAAAGCCTCCAGACAATCTACCCAAGCTTCTGAATCATTTAAGCTGGGGACGAGTTGTACTTTATGACCTCCATGTTCCTCAAACAATTCTTGGTACTCATCACCAATTTCAATGGTGGTTTCTAAACAGTCTGCGACAAATGCAGGAGAAAAGACCAATAACTTCTTGGCTCCTTTTTTGGCCAAATTTTCTATAACATGATCAGAAAACGGCTCTATCCATCCTTTGCCCAATCGACTCTGAAACCCTACGGTGTACCGATCTTCAGGGATGCCCATACTGGCCACAATGCTTCTGGTAGTAGCGTAGCAAGTGGCTTTATAACACAACTTGTTTTCGTCGTTGATTTCGTGCTCACAACTGTGGTTGCGGCATTTGTTGTCTGCATAGATTTTATCCAATTGCCTTTCTGGCAATCCGTGATAACTGAACAACACATGATCGTAATCCTGCCAATTGAACTCTGCTGCGCGCTTGTGCCAAGCTTTTAGAAACAAGGGATGATCGTGGAATTGTGATACAATTTTAATCTCGGGAAAAGTCCACCATCCACTCATCAATTTCATGACCCTTTCAATGACACTTCCCGTAGATGCTGATGCATATTGCGGAAACAATGGTATTACGACCAATCGCTCAGGACCCCATTCCTCAATGGCCTTGAGGGCCGATTCCAAAGATGGATTTTGATAGCGCATCGCCAAAAAAACCTTGGTGTCTTTTTCGTCAAAACGCGCTTGCAATTGCTGTTGGTTGGTCTTTCCAAAATGAATCAAGGGCGACCCCTGCTCTGTCCACAACTCTTGGTATACCTTGGACGATTTGCGGTGCCTAAAAGGAACAATGATGCCATTGACCAAAATACTGCGCCCAATGGCGTTGATGTCAATGACCCGAGGATCATTCAAAAATTGCGTCAAATAGCGATATACGGCCCCAGGATAAGGATTGTCCGGAGAACCCAAATTGACCAACAAAACAGCAGTTTTTTTCATACTGCAAAACAACAAAACTTTAATCATACACAAGCCATTATCTTTGTGGCAATGAATAAAAATTTAAAATCCATGACCGGCTACGGCAAGGCCGAAGGGATTGTCGCTGATCAACGCTTGGTGGTTGAGGTGCGCAGCTTGAACAGCAAACAACTGGATCTGAACGCCCGCATTCCTTATTTTCTTCGGGATCAAGAAATGGCCTACCGCTCAGCTGTGGCTGAAGCGTGTGTCAGGGGTAAGGTGGATATTTTTATTCAATCCGAAAATGTAAAAGGCCAAGGTGCACCAGTATTGAACACCACCTTGATGAATCAATATGCTGCCTTGCTCAAGAATTTTGTACAAGAGCAGCAATTGTCCGATGCAGATGTTCTTTCCGCTGTATTGCGGATGCCAGAGGTATTGAAATCAGAGGAGACAACCTTTGCGGATGAACAACTGAAAGAAGTACGCGTTTTGTTGGAACAAGCCATTGCGGCTTTGGGTCAATACCGCAAGCAGGAAGGCGATGCGCTGTTCAGCGATATTTGGCAAAGAGTACAATTGATTTTGCAATACAGGGATCAATTGGAGAAGCCAGTTCAAGAGCGCGATGCCAAAGTGCGTAACCGCATCAAGACCTCATTGGAAGAGCTCATTCCTGCAGACAAAGTGGATGAGAATCGTTTTGAATCCGAATTGATTTATTATTTGGAGCGATTGGACATCTCCGAGGAGTTTCAACGATTGAAAACCAATTGCGATCATTTTTTGGAAGAGTTGAATGGTGGTGCGCAAGGAAAAAAATTGGGCTTCATCGCCCAAGAGATGGGTCGAGAAATCAATACCATCGGGAGCAAAGCCAATGATGCGGACATCCAACGTTTGGTGGTGATGATGAAAGATGAATTGGAAAAAATCAAAGAACAGCTGAACAACGTGCTGTAATTTGATTATTTTCGCGTATGGGTAAAGCGATTATTTTTTCAGCCCCCAGCGGCGCCGGCAAAACCACCATTGTTCATCATTTGATGACCGTACCGGAATTTCAATTGGCCTTTTCTGTCTCTGCTACCAGCCGCCCTCAGCGCGGAAGTGAGGTGGATGGCAAAGATTATCATTTCCTTACGCCAGATTCGTTTTTGAAAAAAGCCCAAGCAGGTGATTTCATCGAATGGGAAGAGGTGTACAAGGACCAATATTACGGGACCCTCAAATCTGAAATAGAGCGGATTTGGGCAGATGGAAAGAACGTCATTTTTGATGTGGACGTGCAAGGCGGAATGAATTTGAAAAAGATTTTTGGCGAAAAAGCCTTGTCTGTTTTCGTCGAGCCCCCGAGCATTGAGATCCTCACTTTTCGTTTACGCAATCGAAGTACAGAAAGTCCTGAGAAGATTGCCATGCGGGTCAACAAGGCCAGTTCAGAAATGAAGTACGCTCCCAAATTTGATGTTCAATTGATGAACGATGATTTGAGCAAAGCATTAAAAGAAGCTGAGCAATTGTTGCATCAATTTCTACAACCTTAGATGGTCATTGGATTGTACTTTGGGTCCTTTAATCCTGTTCATGACGGACATGTTCAGGTGGCCAGGGCATTCCAACAACAATCCGGAGTGGACCAGGTCTGGTGGGTGTTGAGTCCACAAAATCCTTTCAAGAAAATCAATGAGTTGGCCTCGTTTGAACACCGTAGCGCCATGCTTCAATTGGCATTGCCCCAAGGACATGAACTTTGCAGCATTGAGCAAACCTTGCCCCTGCCGTCTTATACCATCCAAACCCTTTTGGCGTTGGAACAGCAATTTCCGGAAAATCAATGGGTCATTTTAATGGGAGAAGATAGCTGGAATGCCCTGCCTACCTGGAAACAAGGAGCAGAGATCGAGTCCCGTTTCCCCATTTGGGTCTATCCCAGACAGGGTATGGAGAACCAAGCGGAAATGATGCGACAAGGGGGATGTCATGTGTTGGATGGTTCTTTCATTGATGTGTCCAGCACTGCGGTGAGAAAGGCCATGCAAGCGGGCCAAGAAAAACCGGCCGGTGTCCCGCTTGCGGTCTGGGATTACATGCTGCAACACTACTTGTTCAGCAGCCTTATCTGAATACACTTTAAATAAGCAAGGAAATTTTTGTTTTTCGGTATTGTGAATACCATCCGGTGTTATTTTCGTGCCGAATAAAAAGATTATGGCAAAAGGAATATTTAAATCTTCGTTAACCAAGAAATACACCATGGCAGCCACGGGCTTGTTCTTGATTTCTTTCTTGGTGGTGCATGCGGCAATCAACGCAATGATTTTCTTCAATGATGGAGGAAAAACCTTTAATGAGTGGGGTCACTTCATGGGAACCAATTTGATTATTCGCACAATGGAAATTGGTTTGTTTGCTGGTTTGATTTTGCACATTGTAGATGGTTTGGTTTTGTACTTTCAAAACCGCGCAGCGCGTCCTGTGGCATATGCCTATGAGAAGCCCAATGCCAGCAGCAAGTGGTATTCCAGAAGTATGGCCATCTTAGGTACCTTGATTTTGTTTTTCTTAATCATCCATTTAAAAGATTTTTGGTTGAAGACCCGCATCACTGGATTAACCGGTGAGAAGCATGTTTTTGTGAATGGTGTATGGATGGAGAATTTGTATTCTGAAATGCGTTTGGTGTTCACAGAATTGTGGGTGGTGATTGTTTATTTGTTAGGCTGCTTTTCATTGTTCTGGCATTTGTTGCACGGCTTTAGAAGTGCTTTCCAATCTTTGGGTTGGAACCAAGGACAGTATGGTCAAATCATTGCCTTTTCAGGTGATGCGTTTTCTGTTTTCATCAGCGCATTGTTTGCCTCAATGCCAGTAGCCATGTATTTAAATCTTGTACATTAAAAAATTGACTATGGAACTCATTAATAAAATTCCAGATGGTCCCTTGGATCAAAAGTGGACCAAGTATAAGAATACTGCTCGTTTGGTCAATCCAGCCAACAAGCGCAACATTGATGTAATCGTTGTCGGAACAGGATTGGCAGGAGCTTCGGCTGCCGCCTCATTGGCCGAAATGGGTTATAAGGTGAAGGCTTTGTGCTTCCAAGATTCTCCGCGTCGTGCGCACTCGATTGCGGCGCAAGGTGGAATCAATGCTGCCAAGAATTACATGAACGATGGTGACTCTACTTATCGTTTGTTTTATGATACCATCAAAGGGGGTGACTACCGCGCTCGTGAAGCCAACGTATACCGTTTGGCAGAAGTGAGTGCAAACATCATCGACCAGTGCGTGGCCCAAGGTGTTCCCTTTGCCCGCGATTACGGTGGTTTATTGGACAATCGTTCATTCGGTGGTACGCAGGTTTCTCGTACTTTCTACGCCAAAGGCCAAACAGGACAACAATTGTTGTTGGGTGCTTATTCAGCGTTGAGCCGTCAGGTAGGTAAAGGAAACATTACTTTGCTGAACCGCCACGAGATGTTGGATGTGGTGGTTATCGATGGCAAAGCGCGCGGCATCATTGCCCGCAACTTGGTGACTGGAGCCATTGAACGCCACTCGGCACATGCTGTGGTATTGTGCACCGGAGGATACGGAAACGTTTTCTTCTTGTCCACCAACGCCATGGGATCCAATGTCACTGCAGCATGGAGAGCGCACAAGCGCGGTGCCTTAATGGCCAATCCTTGTTTCACTCAAATTCACCCCACCTGTATTCCAGTAAGTGGTGACCACCAATCCAAATTGACTTTGATGTCAGAGTCGTTGAGAAATGATGGTCGCATTTGGGTACCCAAATTCAAAGAAGATGCAGAGGCCATTCGTGCCAAGAAATTAAAACCAACCGATTTGGCTGAAGATCGCCGCGACTATTATTTGGAGCGCCGTTATCCAGCTTTCGGAAACTTGGTTCCACGCGACGTGGCGTCACGTGCGGCCAAGGAGCGTTGTGATGCAGGATTTGGAGTAAATGCTACAGGTGAAGCCGTTTATTTGGACTTTGCCAGTTCATTTGAGCGTTATGGAAAACAACAAGCTACCGTTAAAGGCTTGCACAATGCTACCCACGATGAGATTATTGCCATGGGTAAGAAAGTAGTGGAGCAGAAATACGGCAACTTGTTCCAGATGTATGAGCAAATCGTTGCTGAGAATCCATATGAGACACCCATGATGATTTATCCAGCGGTTCACTATACAATGGGTGGATTGTGGGTAGATTATGAATTGATGACCACCATCAAAGGTTGCTACGCTTGTGGAGAAGCCAACTTCTCTGACCACGGTGCCAATCGCCTGGGTGCATCCGCTTTGATGCAAGGTTTGGCCGATGGATATTTTGTACTTCCTTACACCATCGGAAATTATTTGGCTGATGAAATCAGTACCGGAAAAATCTCCACGGATGCTCCAGAGTTTGTTGCTGCAGAAGACAACGTGCGTAAGCAAATTGAATCTTTGTTCAACAACAACGGAACTGTTCCTGTCGACCATTTCCACAGGAAATTGGGAAAAATCATGTGGGACTATTGTGGCATGGCCAGAAGCGAAGAAGGGTTGAAATTTGCCATCAGCGAAATTCAAAAAATCAGAGAAGATTTCTTTAAGAACGTGCGCATCCCGGGTGTTCAAAACGGCATGAATCCTGAATTGGAAAAAGCTTTGCGTGTAGCAGACTTTATCGATTTGGGAGAGTTGATGTGCAAGGACGCTTTGGAAAGAAACGAGTCTTGTGGAGGTCACTTCCGTGAGGAATACCAAACAGAAGAAGGAGAAGCTTTGCGTGTCGATGACGTATACAACTACGTTGCTGCATGGGAGTTCACAGGCAATCCATCCACACCAATCTTGAATAAAGAACCATTGGTGTATGAAAACATTAAAGTACAATCACGTAGTTATAAATAACAACATGGAAAACGGAATGAATTTGACATTAAAAGTATGGCGCCAAGCCAACGCAGAGGCCCAGGGTCAAATGACAGAATACAAATTGGGTAACGTCTCTCCAGACATGAGTTTCTTGGAGATGATGGATGTACTCAATGATGAGTTGATTCGCAAGGGAGAAGATCCCGTGACGTTTGACCATGACTGTCGTGAAGGAATTTGTGGAATGTGCTCGATGTTCATCAATGGTGAGGCCCATGGGCCGAATCGTGGTGTAACAACCTGCCAATTGCACATGCGCTCTTTCAAAGATGGCGATACCATTTATATTGAGCCATGGAGAAGCGCTGGTTTCCCTGTCATCAAAGATTTGATGGTGGACCGTTCCGCTTTTGATCGCATTCAACAAGCAGGTGGTTTTGTTTCTGTAAATACTTCAGGAAGAACTTTGGATGCTAACGCGATTCCCGTACCAAAGGCAGACGCAGACAAGGCTTTTGATGCCGCTACATGTATCGGTTGTGGTGCTTGTGTAGCCACTTGCCCCAATGGTTCCGCCATGTTGTTTGTGGGTGCCAAAGTTTCTCAGTTTGCCTTGTTGCCACAAGGACATCCTGAGCGTCATGAGCGTGTAGAGAACATGGTGAAGCAAATGGATGCAGAAGGTTTCGGAAATTGCTCCAACATTGGTGCATGCGAAGTACAATGCCCCAAGAGCATCAGCATCGAGAATATTGCCCGCATGAACCGTGAGTACATGGCGGCCAACCTCAAAGGTTAATCCAAGAAATTTTTGTAGGCTGAACTTCAATCCCATCGGATTGTTGTTCAGCTATGCATTTGTTATTTCCTCATCAGCTTTTTTATCCCTTTCCTGAGGAACAAGAAATTGTTCTCTGGGAACATCCCCTTTATTTTTCTCAATATCCCTTTCACCAACAGAAGCTGGTCTTGCACCGCGCATCCATGAGGGCTTATGCCGACGCATTACAAGCCGCAGGCAAAAAGGTGACCTATTGGAATTTTAACTCCAACGAACCGGAGTTGTTCTTTGGTGCAACAAAGGAAACAGTTACCATGTACAATGTGGTGGATGATTACTTGGAGAGAGCGGTTCGTGCAGTTTGCAGGGAATTGAGCATTTTAGACACCCCGAATTTCTTTTTGCGCCATGCGGAAGTGATAGAGATTTTTGGAAAGAAGAAGCGCTTTTTATTGTTTGATTTTTATAAGCAGCAACGCAAGAAGACCGGTTGGTTGATGGCTGGTGAGGAGCCGTTGGGAGGGGTTTGGTCGCTGGACGCTGAGAACAGAAGAAAATTGCCCAAAGGCCATGTGGCTCCTCTGCCTTGGTTTCCTTCGGAAGATGATTATGTAGCGGAAGCTAAGGAATACGTGGCCCAACATTTTCCAGATGCCTTTGGTGAAGTGAAATCCTTTTATTTCCCCATTCATCGGAAAGATGCTCTGCAGGTGCTGCAGGATTTTGTGGAAAATCGATTGGCGCATTATGGAGAATATCAAGATGCCATCGATGGAAAACAATCCTGGGTATACCACAGCATTTTAACCCCTGCCTTGAATATTGGCTTGCTCAGTCCACACGAAGTTTGTCAAACCGTGATTGACTTTTATGACAAAAATTCCCACTTGCCTTTGAATGCGGTGGAAGGATTTATTCGTCAGGTTTTGGGTTGGCGCGAGTACATCCGTGCCATCTATGTGGTCAAAGGTAGAGAGGAACGGACCAAGAACTTTTGGCAATTCAAACGAAAAATTCCAGCATCATGGTGGCAGGGTACAACTGGCATTCCTCCTGTCGACGACGTAATCCAAAAGATTCAGCAGACGGGTTATGCCCATCACATCGAGCGCTTGATGGTCTTGGGCAATTTCATGTGCTTATGCGAATTTGATCCCGATGAGGTGCACGCTTGGTTCATGGCCTTGTTCATTGATGCCTATGATTGGGTGATGGTGCCCAATGTCTATGGCATGTCGCAGTATGCAGATGGCGGAATCATGAGCACCAAGCCTTACATCAGCGGTTCCAATTACATTCATAAAATGTCCCATTATCCCAAAGGCGCTTGGAGCGAAGTTTGGGATGCTTTGTTCTGGCGATTCATCTTTCAACACCGGAGTTTCTTTTTGTCCAATCCCCGTTTATCCATGATGGTAAGAACATTAGAAAAAATGCCCGAAGCAAAGCAACGGGCATTCATTGATCAAGCAGAACAATATTTGATTAACCTTGATTCAGCAGGCGAGATAAGCTAACCTTTTTTGCAATGATTTCATGCAAGGCATCTATGGCCACGCGCTCTTGCAACATGGTGTCGCGGTCACGGATGGTGACAGTGTAGTCTTCCAAAGTTTGGTTGTCAACGGTGATGCAATAAGGCGTTCCGATGCTGTCTTGTCTGCGGTATCTTCTACCTACAGCATCTTTATCATCGTATTGCAAATTGAAATCGTATTTCAAAAGGTCAACAATTTCTTTGGCTTTTTCGGGCAAACCATCTTTTTTAACCAGAGGCAAAATGGCCACTTTCACCGGAGCCAAGGCAGGATGGATAGAAAGCACTGTGCGCTCCGCTCCTTCCTCACCTTCTTTTCCAGGAACCATTTCTGTGCGGTAAGCATTGCTCAATACGGCCAAGAACATGCGGTCCAAACCGATAGAAGTTTCTACTACATAAGGCACAAAACTCTCGTTGGTTTCGGGATCGAAGTAGCGTAATTTTTTACCGGAGAATTCTTCGTGCTTGCTCAAGTCAAAATCTGTGCGGCTGTGAATGCCTTCCAACTCTTTGAATCCCATGGGGAAATTAAACTCGATATCGCAAGCGGCATTGGCGTAGTGGGCCAATTTTAAGTGATCATGGAATTTGTAGTTCTCTTCGCCCATTCCCAAAGCATTGTGCCAAGCGATGCGGGCGTTTTTCCAGTAATTGTACCATTCCATCTCTGTGCCTGGTTTGCAGAAGAACTGCATTTCCATTTGTTCAAATTCGCGCATGCGGAAAATGAATTGGCGCGCGATGATTTCATTGCGGAAGGCTTTTCCAATTTGGGCGATACCAAAAGGAAGTTTCATTCTTCCCGTTTTCTGCACATTGAGGAAGTTGACAAAAATACCTTGCGCGGTTTCAGGACGGAGGTAAATGATGCCAGCATCTCCGGATACAGCACCCAATTCTGTTTTGAACATCAAATTGAATTGACGTACTTCTGTCCAATTGCGGGATCCGGATTCGGGACAAGCAATCTCGCACTCGTCGATGAGGTTTTTGAGGGCGATCAAATCAGAAGACTCCAATGCAGCCTTCATTTTGGCCTGCACGTCATCAATTTTGGTTTGACTGCGCAGGACATTGGGATTGGTCGCGCGGAATTGTTCTTCGTTGAAGGCGTCGCCGAATTTGTTTTTGGCTTTATCGATTTCCTTTTGGATTTTGGCTTCTGACTTGGCCATGTAATCTTCCAAAAGGACATCTGCACGGTAGCGCTTTTTGCTGTCTTTGTTGTCGATGAGGGGATCGTTGAAGGCGTCCACGTGACCACTGGCTTTCCAGGTGGTGGGGTGCATAAAGATGGAGGAGTCCAAACCCACGATGTTTTGGTGCATGCGGGTCATGGCGGTCCACCAGTAATTTTTGATGTTGTTTTTTAGTTCTACCCCCAATTGACCGTAGTCATAGGCGGCACTGAGTCCATCATAAATTTCGGACGATGGAAAAACGAAGCCATACTCCTTGGCATGTGAGATGACCAGTTTCAGTTTATCTTCTTGTTGCATGTTGCAAAAGTAAGCTTTGTTGAAAGTGAGAAAAAATGAAAGTTGTATTCACAAAGGAGTGTTCATTATTTTACTTTAGTTTAACACAAGAGGTGGGGTTATATCATTTTTATACCCTTATTTTTGCGCACCTACAAATTCTTATTGGAGCAAAAATCTTGTTCCATCAATTGAAGTGCTCAGCGAAAAAATGCTGTTTTACATTGAGTTATGAATTTTAACACTTTGAATTGTAACCATAGTCACTGATGTGCGTAAGAGGACATAAATATTTATTAATTAAACTCCACCGAGTATGAGAAAAGAAAGGTTAACAGTTGTTGACCCATCAAAGAATGGTCACAGCTTCATAGGGATGAAACTGCTTTTAATGGGTTTCTTGAGTGCCTTGAGTTTCTGCGTTTCCGCGCAGAATTTGTTGGTGAATGATGGTTTCAATGGGTCTTCTACCCTCTTTCCCACCATCACCAATGGTACTTATTATACCACGAATTCAGCAGCGAACGATCGTCCAGCGTCTACTCCAGTTTATACGGAGGGCACAGGAGCGATAGGGGTGACGAACACCACGCTAACGATGACTTCCCAAAGTTTTAACTCTACCAATTGGTGCACAGGGCAAGTGACTTTTCGGGTAGGAGCGTGGTCTATAGGAAGCAACTCCAATGGTCCTGATGGTGCCGATTATGTCATGGTTGAGGTTAGCCCTGCTGGCGGTACCACGTGGTTCAATACAGTTACTGTCAATGGGAACGGCAATGCCTTTTGGAGCTATGCGAATGGAAACGGCAACGCTTCGACTCCTTATGATGGAAACAATACGACCACGACCTTTGCACCCACTGGTGGTGGTGCAAGAACAAGTGATGGTTATAGTACTATAACAGTGACCAATCTTCCCAGAGTAGCCAACATGAGAATTCGGATATCAGCTCGAAATGATTCGAGCAATGAACGTTGGACCATCGATGATTTCCGTTTAACCTATGTAGAAACTTTGGGCTGGGTCAACACCCAATTTCCGGGTACAGCCTCCATATGTGAAGGTCAGTCAACGGTGGTTTATGGTAGAGTATGGCAAAGTGGATTGACCAACGCCTCCGGACAAGGTGCGGGGGTAACGGGTCAATTGGGTTATAGCACCACCAATACCCCTCCTGCAACCTGGACCAACTGGGTGAATGCCACCTACAATGTCGACCAGGGCAGCAATGATGAATACCAAGCTACGTTATCCGGTTTGAGTGCAGGGACTTATTATTATGCTTACCGGTTTTTTTACAATGGTTGTGTGCAGTTCGGAGGTTATTCATCCAATGGTGGAGGATTTTGGAATGGGTCCAATTATGTCAGCGGTGTTTTGACTGTAACGCCAGGATTAGCCATGAGCAGTGCGGCAGGAACCAATGTCCAGACGGTTTGTGTCAACAACGCCATCACCAATGTCACTTACAATTTGCCTGCTGGTGCAACGGGAACCACAGTTTCAGGCTTACCAACAGGTGTTACCTCATCTGTTTCTGGTTCGGTTTTAACCTTGTCAGGAACTCCTTCTGTTTCTGGAACCTTTAATTATACTGTAAGTACAACGGCCGGATGCGGAGCCATCACCAGCACGGGTACCATCACTGTTTCTCCTTTGATCGATTGGGGAAATTTGCAATTCCCTGCCAGTGGAGCAGTTTGTCAAAATGTGACTTTCAATGTGTACGGAAGGGTTTATGAGGCTGGCGTTACCGAAGCGGCCGGTCAAGGTGCAGGCATTGCTGTTGAATTTGGATACAATACGTCCAATACCAATCCAAATACTTGGAGTGCGGGAAGTTGGAGTGCTGCTACTTTTAATACACAGTCTGGAAATAATGATGAGTATGTAGGAACCATCCCTACGGCTGTCGCAGGAACTTATTATTATGCTTTTCGATACCGTTCTGCGGGATGTGCATGGCAATATGGTGGTTATAATGTCACAGGTGGTGGATTTTGGGACGGAGTGAGCAATGTGAATGGACAATTGACAGTGAATACCATATTCACACCTTCTTTGACCATATCATCGGATTTAACGAACGCCTCAGGTAGCGTTTTATACGATATGACAACCGCTGCACCAACCACGCTATCCAATGTCACTGTTTCCGCTGTGAGTCAATTGAACTCATTTGGTGCGGTTGGTATGATTAGCGGCGCATCTTCTAGTTTAGGATACACAGGTGCATCTGGGGGGAACAATGCAGCCATCGTTTCCAATGCTGTTGCTTTGAATACGGCATCAACACCTTATTTTCAATTTTCGATCACGGCAGCGAGCAATTACGATGTTGCACTGACCGGCATATCTTTTGGTTCAAGAAGCACGGGTTCTGGACCAACGCAATATGCCTTGCGCTGTAGTGCTGACGGATATGCTACCAATTTGGCAACAGGAACGATGTTGACCAACAGCACTTGGGTTTTGTTTAGTCATACCATCCAATCCGTATTGACCAATACCGGATTGAACGGAACAACAACTTTCCGCATTTATGGTTTTGCCACCAATGCAACGGCTACTTCTGGAACGGCCAACTGGAGAATTGATGACATGACTTTGAACATGACTGTAACCAACGGACAATGTTCAGGATCACCCATCACCTTTACTGCAACTCCAACCAACGGAGGTACCACTCCTGCTTATCAATGGACAGTGAATGGAACCAATGCCGGTAGCAATAGTGCAACTTTTTCCACCTCTTCTTTGACCAATGGAGCATTGGTGCTTTGCACTATGACTGCCAATAACGCTTGTCAAACTGCATCCACTTTGACTTCCAATACCATAGAAGTACCCATAATTACCACCCTTACACCAAGTGTGGTGGTCACCTCAAGCGATGCCGATAACAGCATCTGCTCAGGAACGAGCGTTACTTTCACCGCTGCTCCAACCAATGGAGGAACCACACCTGCTTATCAATGGAAGTTGAACGGAACAGATGTGGGTACCAATGCGACAACTTATACGACGACCACCTTGGCCAACAATGATGTAGTAACGGTTGTCTTAACGGCTAACAACATCTGTCAAACCGCTTCAGCAGCCAATGGCAATAGCATCACTACTGCGGTGATCAGCAATGTTACACCCAGTGTGGTCATTGCTTCCAATGATGCAGACAACAGTTTTTGTTCTGGAACCAATGTTACTTTCACCGCCACCCCAACCAACGGAGGAACTACGCCTGCTTATCAGTGGAGAGTGAACGGAACCAATGTAGGTACCAATAGTGCGACTTATAGCACCACAGCTTTGACCAATGGTCAAATCGTTACTGTGGTGATGACAGCGAACAATGCCTGTCAAACAGCCAACACAGCCACAAGTACTGGGATTACCAATACCGTGATTACAACGGTCACTCCAACTGTGGCCATTGTGTCCGATGATGCCAACAACAATTTCTGCGCAGGGACCAATGTGACTTTTACCGCAACTCCTACCAATGGAGGAAGCACTCCTGCTTACCAGTGGCAGGTAAATGGTGCCAATGTTGGAACCAATAGCAATACTTACAGTACAACAGCCTTGACCAATGGTCAAACAGTGCGTGTGGTGATGACAGCGAATAATGTTTGTCAATCGGTCAATACAGTGAACAGCAATACCATCACCAATACAGTTGTTGCTTATGTCACTCCAAGTGTGGCCATTGTTTCTAGTGATGCAGACAACAGCATCTGTGCTGGAACAAGCGTAACCTTCACGGCTACTCCCACCAATGGAGGAGCCACACCTGCTTATCAGTGGACTTTGAATGGCGCCAATGTGGGTACCAATTCTACCACTTACACCAATGCGTCATTGACCAATAATGATGTGGTAACGGTTGTCATGACGGCCAACAATGCCTGTCAAACCAGCGCAACAGCCAATGGCAATAGCATAACCACAGCTGTAATCAGCAATTTAACACCTTCTGTGAGCATTGGGGCCAGCACAGCCTCTGTTTCTGGAGAAGTTGTATGGAACATGACGTCCATTGCTGCTGCTACCACAATGACAGGTGTTAGTATTTCCAATATTTCTGTTGGCAATAGCAACAATCCTTCAACCGCCTTTTTGGACAATACTCAACCTTCAACGGGATATACAGGAGCTAGTGCAGGAAATTCTGTGGCCATGTCTGATGGTGGTGGTGCCTTGAGCACTGCAGTTGGAGGTTCGGTGTATTTCGAATTTACTGTGACTCCACAATCAGGGTATTGGTTTTCTTTGAACGCCATTGGCTTTGGATCAAGGAGCAGCAATGGTAACGGCGGCCCCACTGCTTTTACATTGCGCACCAGTTCTGACAATTATGCCACAAGTTTGTATACAGGTGCGTTGAATGCCAGTTCTGCTTGGGACTATATCTCTTTCGGAATCAACAATACCTTGGCCAATTCATCAAGCCCCATCACTTTCAGAATTTATGGTTACAATGGAGCAAACAATACCAGTTCTGTGAACTGGAGAGTAGATGATTTGTTGTTGGAGATTACAACCAACACGTTAACTACCACAACATCCCCAAGCTATTGCAATGGCGCTACACCTTTATTCATTGCTGCACCGACCAATGGTGGAAACGCGCCAAGCTATCAATGGAAATTGAATGGTGTCAATGTGGGAACCAACAGCACCACTTATGCCAATCCCAATTTGGTCAACAATGATGTCGTGAGCGTGGTCATGACAGCCAACAACGTTTGTCAAACAGCTAGTACAGCCACTTCAAATAACGTCACTGTGGTGATTCAGTCTTCTACTTTATCTACAACAGGAACATCCAATTGTGGGTCTGGAACGGTAACCGTATCCGCCACAAGCTCATGCGGATTGCCTGGTTCTTCTATTGCTTGGTATGCTGCGGCAACAGGCGGTGCGGTTTTGGCAACTGGATCAAACTATACCACAACGGCTTCTGCTTCATCCATCTTTTATGCTCAAGAAAATTTCGTTGGAGGAGAAATCAACTACGGAAATTCCAGTTCCGGAACGACCAATCGCGGATTGCAATTCAATTTGAATGCGGATATTTTATTGAACTCTGTTAATATTGAATCCAGCGCCGCAACCACCATTACCATTCAGTTGTGGAATGCCACTACTCAAGCGGCTATGGTCATAGGTGGAAATACCATGTCTGCGAATAGGAACTTGGTAACCGGAAACAATTTGGTGAATTTGGGTTGGAACATCCCTGCTGGTTCTGGATACCGTTTGGTTGTAACTGCTATTTCTGGTGGTGCGAATTTGACCAGAACAAATACTTATTTGTTCCCTCAAGCCTTGACAGGTGTGGGTATGATAACTGGAAACGTAGATGGGGGAGCAGCGGATCGATACAACTTCTTCTACAATTGGAATTATAGTACAACTCGTGTTCCCGCTACCATCACCATTACCACCCCACTTGTTCCATCTGTAGTGGTCACCTCTACCGATGCCGATAACAGCATCTGCGCAGGAACGAGCGTGACCTTCACGGCAGCTCCAACCAATGGCGGAACCACACCGGCTTACCAATGGAAGTTGAATGGAACCAATGTGGGAACCAATGCACCCACTTACACCAACACTGCACTTGCAAACAATGACGTGGTAACGGTTGTCTTAACGGCCAACAATACTTGTCAGACCGCAGCTACAGCAAACGGAAACAACATTACCACAACGGTGATCAACAATGTGACGCCAGCGGTAGTTGTTACCTCTAACGATGCAGACAACAGCATCTGTGC
>JACCDH010609674.1_pt1 | contig 18782 bp, 18 predicted proteins | sample 7442481 | NCBI WGS metagenome assembly JACCDH01 (sample SAMN15323433, study PRJNA562643) | freshwater metagenome | isolation source: river surface water | place: USA:Blue River Watershed | collected 2017-08-15 | reverse complement strand
GATGAGAATCTAGAACCTATTTTGTTAGACCTACTCTACACACCCAATCCCTATCCCGAAACACAAGAAGTTCCAATAAAGCACCCATGGCTAATCACATCTGGTGATGAGGTTACAATCACAATGCCAACATTTGATGCCATTCTAGGAGATAAATTAACAGCTTTCGCCCCTAAAACAACCGGAATACTATACAGTAAAAACAGACCGGTAGAAATCATAAAACAATTATACGACATCGCATTTCTATTCGACAACATAACTGATTTAACAGTTGTAAAAAACAGCTACAACAAAGTAGTGCAAGAAGAAATTGGGTTTAGAAAATTAGACATAACAGCAACTGAAGTTTTAGAAGATACATGGCAAGCTTGCTATAGATTAGCAGAACGCGATATAAAATCAGAAGAGTTTAGTCAGCTACAATTAGGTATTCGCAATTTTACCAACTTCACAATTGACCGATTCAACATAGACGAAGCCATAACAGCAGCAGCTAAAGTGGCTTACCTAACCAAGCTATTACATTCTAGTGAAGAAGTAAATATAGAAAGGTTTAAAAACCCATTAGAAATAAAAAATTGGATAATTGAAGACCAAGAATACAACAAACTAAATAAATTAAAAAAGAACAACCCGGAAGCTTTTTACTATTGGTTTAAAGCTTTCTAACAAAATAACTAGAATGATTAATATCAAATACCAAACCAATAAAGGAAAAATTATTGAAGGTAATTCAATAGAACTTTTGAGCGGTAAAATGAAGAAAGAACTTCTAGGTAAGGTAAATTTAATTATTACCTCACCTCCTTTTCCATTAAATAATAAAAAACAATATGGGAATGAAAAAGGAGAAGAATACTTAAAATGGTTTATAGATATGGCTCCAATTTTTTCTGATTTATTATCAGAAGATGGATCTCTAGTCATTGAAATTGGTAATGCTTGGGAGCCTGAAAGACCAGTACAATCATTATTGCATTTAGAATGCTTATTTGGTCTTGTAAAACATCCTGACGCAAATTTAAGGTTAATACAAGAGTTTATATGTTACAACCCTTCAAAACTACCATCACCAGCTCAATGGGTTACAGTTAACAGATTGAGAACTGTAGATAGTTACACGCATGTCTGGTGGATAGCTAAAAATGACTTTCCTAAAGCGGATAATAGTAAAGTGCTCAGACCTTATAGTAAGAGTATGCAAAGCCTGTTAAAAAAGCAAAAATACAATGCAGGAAAGAGACCTTCTGAGCATAATATTAGTGAGACTGGATTTTTAAAAGATAATGGTGGTAGTATAGCACATAACTTTTTTGAATTAGAACAAGTTGATGATAATAGAGAAGTAAGATTACCGCACAGTGTACTAAGCTTTTCCAATACGAATTCCAATGATTATTATCTGAAAATATGTAGAGAAAAAAACATTAAACCACATCCTGCGAGAATGTCTGGTGGCTTAGTTAATTTCTTCATTGAATTTCTTACAGATGAAGATGATTTAATTCTGGATCCATTCTCTGGAAGTAATACTACAGGATATTGTGCTGAAAAATTAAATCGAAAATGGGTTTCATTTGAAGTTAAAGAAGATTATATAAATCAAGCTATTATAAGGTTTAATAACCCTAATTTAAAATCTCTATCAAAACAGCTATAATTATGGAAAACTTGAGAGCCGAATTTGAAAAAATTGCCAAGACCGATATTTTTGAAGTCGCAAAAGACTCAAAGAATTTTGTAGGGAATCCTTTTAAAATAGATTACAACAAAACAAGTCTGCTAACATGTGATGACTGGAAATACAAAGTAGGAGGTATTGCTCAAGGTTGTTTTCTGTTGGCATTCTATGAAAATGACTTTGGGGAGGAAACAGTACACGAAGCGTTATTATTAAGAGCATTAAGACCTTGTCCTATTCCAAGTGATAATAGCGTAATTAGTTCCAGGATAGAATACTTCAAAGAAGAACTTAAGACAGCTGGTAAGAACAGGCAAATTGATCAATTTACAAGATTTGAATTTAGTTGTTCAGGTATGGAATGCTCCATACTTGGAACATTTTATAAAACATCTGACGGGAAAGTAGAGTTTGGTGCTGATTTAGAAAATTTTTATTCTCCTCATTTATATAAAGTTTATAAACCATCAGGTCAATATCTTCAATATATTGTAAATCTTAGAGATAATGATGGTCCGTTGAAACCAGATTCTAATTTTCAGATAGGAACTGTTCGTTACAGTTCAAGTAGAAAAAACTATACTGAAAAAAATGGTAATGATGAAAAAGTTTATATGCATACCAAAGATATATTAGGAAAAAGGACGGCTTTATTTGGTATGACTAGAACCGGTAAATCAAATACAGTTAAAAAATTAATTGAGGCTACTCAAGAACTTTCAAGCAAAGCTACAGTTAGCACTGTAACAGGAAGCTTTCAGGAAGACATAAACCCATATACTGAAAATGAAATTCCCAAAGCAAAAGTAGGTCAAATCATTTTTGATATTAATGGTGAATATGCAAATAAAAATTTACAAGATGGAACAGCAATTTTCGAAAAATATGAAAATGATGTTACTAGATATAGCGTACTTGAAAAGGCTGGTTTTGAAGTATTAAAAATTAATTTTTATAAAGATATCCCAGCTGGGCAAGAACTAATGCGTGGGTATTTTAAGCAGTTTGGGAAACAATCTGATTATGTGGAAGATTTCTTAGGAGTTAGTCTTGAAAAAGAGGGAGAATTACAAGGTGGAGAAAAAATTAGATATGACAGAAAGATTGCAGCTTATAAATGTTGTTTGAAATTAGCTGGATTTACTCTAGCAGGAAGTGATAAACTTTACTTTGAAGGATGTAAAGAAATTAATGACCAGGTAAAGGAAGGTGGTATTGATCCCAAAAAAGGGATTTCTTATGATGAGGCGATAATATGGTTTACTCAGGTTTGGAAAAATTACGATACTTGGGATTACTTGAAAGATTATGAAAATAAAAAGGGAAAGCAATGGGCTGACAATGATTTGAAAGCAATTATAAGGTTTCTAACTCAATATAGAAATTCAGGAGAGAAAAGTTACATAAATAGCTACATAAAGCTTAGACCTCTTTTAAAATATCATACTAATTCAGTAACAGAATTGTTTGAAGATAATATTTGTAAGCTTGTCAAAACAGGAAAAATTGTAATTGTAGATTTATCTCAAGGAGATCCTGAAATTCAAAATCTATATTCTGAAAAAATTTGTAGAGCAATTTTTAATTCATCAATGAGCAATTTCATAGATGCTAAGCCTAATAATTTTATACAATTTTACTTTGAAGAAGCACACAACCTTTTTCCCAAAAAAGATGACAAAGATTTAAGTCAAATTTATAATAGAATTGCCAAAGAAGGAGCTAAACTTAACTTGGGAATGGTGTATGCTACACAAGAAGTGAGTTCAATTAGTTCAAATATTCTTAAAAACACACAAAATTGGTTTATAGCTCACTTAAATAATGATGACGAAGTGAAAGAATTACGTAAATTTTATGATTTTAGTGATTTTGCAGATGCGTTGATTAAGTTTAGTGCGAAGAATGATAAAGGATTTGTCCGAATGAAAACCTATTCTAACCCTTTTGTTGTTCCTGTACAAATCGGACTTTTTAAATAACAAAATATGTCAAACGATTACACAAATAATAGTTTTGAGCGAGGCAGTCGAATTTCACATAGTCACATTATTAATGATGATGAGGTTAAGCAATATTTGAACAATTGTGAAATTCCTGTTGAAGCAGAGGATGTAGAATTGAACGATGCTCTTAAGCATGATATTGTTTATCCAGAAAAAAACACAATTGAATTTATTGTTGCAGTTGATGGAGAAAGCACGACAATTCCTGTCAAAAAAAGTTTTCCATCTTCACTAATTACTTTTTTTCAATTTGGTTCACTTCTTATCAAAGGTTCTGATTTGGATGAAATGGTAAAGAAGCCGTTTGTGTCTCCTTCTGATATTAATAAACTGAAGAAAATAGAGAGAGAAAAGTTTGTTTTACCTACTAAGAATGTTGCTCTTAAAAAAGATATTGATTTTAGAACTACAGTTAGAGAAGCTATTCACGAATTTTTCAAAAAGAAACATTCGGGGACAACATCTATTCTAGAAACATTGTATTGGTTCATATTTGAGCAATATAATCTTGCTTCAGATAAAAGTAATTATAAGCTTTCTCAATGTCCACATTGCGGAACAAATGACATTCTTTTGAATAAAAATCAAATTGACTTTAAGAATTATTCATGGAAATGTACAAAGAGTAATTGTGAAAAAGAAATATTGATTACTGATGTACTAAGGTTATTTGAGAAAGTTGATAAGTTTGAAAACGCTGATGCATCGGGAATTATTACTTATTTAGAAAAGGCTACAGAAAGTTTCTTTATAATCCACACTATCAAAAGCTTAATGGAAATTCAGGATGGTTTAGTAGATAGATTTTTATTTGTAAAAGATGGACCTTTAAGTTTTGGTGGTGAAACTGCTAATATGCATAAACCAATGCAGGCGTTGTTAACTTATCTTAACAAGAACAATAAGGTTAATTTGATTGGAGTAGAAACTTCGGGAGCTTTTGTAGATCATGCAAGACAAATCAAAGATAAACTGAATCCTGGTCAGGTTTTTCTATTAAATAACGAACATATATATACTTATATTCAAGTAGGTAATCACAAAGAACAACAATATGGTAGTACATCATATTACAGTGGGAAGTTTATTTATAAATCTTTTGACGAAAGAGTGTATGTTTTAACATTGCCAGTTGAAAATCACAAAACATATTATAATCAGCCCGAACTGACTGACTTAAAGAATATTCAGGAAATACTAATGAATATTGATAAATTAAGATGTGATATTTATGAAAATGCATTGATTCCTGTTGCTGTAGCCAATAAACTTATATCACTAACAAACCATCCTAGCTCAAACATATTGGAAAGGTTTGCTGAAAAATCTATGAGAAGATGATTAAGATAGAAAAACAAAAAGCTCCTGACTTTTTAAATTCCTCAACAGTTGATTTAGCCATTGAAAAAATGGAAGAATTTTTCGCATCTAAAAACAGAAGCCAAAAACGTTACGATTGGCCTTTTAATGCAGTAATAGATAAAGAGCTTAAAGGACATTTACATGAAGTGTTCCATGGAAAGTGTGGTTATTGCGAAATTAAAATAGATTACCCAGAATTGGGAACCGTTGATAGATATAGACCTAATAATGGAGTACGGGATAAAAATGAATTTCATCAGGATTTATATTGGTGGTTAACCTTTGAATGGGATAATTTGATTTATTGCTGTAAAGAATGTAATCAGTATAAAGGAAATTATTTTCCAATTAAAGGAAGACGAGCATTAAATGAAAAAGATGATTATGAAAATGAACATCGGATGCTTTTAAATCCTTATCTTGATGAAACCGATAAACATTTAAACTATATACATAGTAATGATGGTCATATTGATGCATTGACAGATGAAGGGAATCAAACCATTGAATTATTGCGACTAAATAGAACAAATTTATTAGAAGGAAGAAGAAAGGCTAGAAAAGAGATAATCGAAGCAGTGGAATCTTTGATTGATGAGAAGCAAATGAAAAAGTTTACAGTTGTCAGGCTTCTTACAAGCATTTATGAACTAGACGATCCAAGTATTGAATTTCTTTCATATAAAAGATTCATATTGTTAAATGAGTTAGATACACAACCCTTTTTAGGTCAAATAATCGGTTTAGAGGATTTTCAATCAGATGAGGAATGGTTTAGAGAAAAAGAAAAACCAACTAAACGAGAAGGATTATGGAAAGATCTTATAAAAAGTGACTACTTCCCAATAGAGTACATTCATATCAAAAATTTTAAATCCATTGATGATTTAAGAATTGACATTAAAGAAGATGATATAAATAAAAAATCATGGTTGTTTTTACTTGGAGAAAATGGAGTTGGGAAAAGCTCTATTCTTCAGGCAATTGCTGTAGGTCTAAAATTAGACAGGAAACTTATTAATGAAGATAGAATTCGTTCTCTTATCAAGAAAAGAAAACAAACCTCTGAAATTATAATTAAAGAAAGAAATAGCGAGAATATTGTACATACAAAATTGGTGCGTAAAACAGGTACTGTAGAGCAATCAGGTAATTTTAATTCATATCTAATTGGGTACGGGTCATTGCGACTTTCAGTTGACGAGACTGAAAACAATTCTCAAAAAGATACTTCAAAAATAAGCTATGAAAACTTATTCAAACCAACTAAGGCATTAAACGATGTAACTAAATGGCTAAGATCAATACATAAAAATGATGAAGATTTTTTTGATCGCATAGCTATATCTATAAAACAATTATTACCACATGATAAATCAGATACTAATCTTTCTGTAAAAAATGGAGAAATCGTTCTCGGAGATTCTGACACACTATTTTCAGAGTTAAGCGATGGATATAAAAGTACAATTACCTTGGCTATTGACATTATGATGAAACTTTCCGATGCACAATCAGACATGAAAGTGATGTCAGGAATTGTATTAATTGATGAATTAGGCAATCAGTTACACCCAAGGTGGCAAATGAGGATTGTTAGACAGCTCAGAGAAGTGTTTCCTAATATCAATTTTATTATTTCTACCCACCATCCACTATGTTTAAGAGGTGCAGAAAGAGAAGAAATTTTGTTGCTTAGGAATTTAGATAATCAAGTTGTTACTAATACAGAATTACCTGACCCTTCTTCTTTAAGAGTAGATCAAATCTTAGCATCAGAATTTTTTGGTTTAAGTAGCCTTGTAGATACAGAGATAGAAGCTAAGTTTAACCGATATTATAAGCTGTTAGCTAAAAATAATGACATTAATCCAAACGAACGAACAGAAATTGATAAGTTGAAGGATTTTCTTAGAAATAAAAAACAATTAGGTGCTTCTTTAAGAGAAGAATTAATGTATACTGTAATTGACAGGCTTTTGGCAGAAAAGGTTGCATTTAACAAAAATGCTTTTGACCGAGAAAGTTTAAAAGAAGAAGCTGTGAAAAGAGTAAAAGAGGTGTGGAAAAATCTAAATCTAAATACAGATGATTAATGTTAAAAGATCGGATTGTCCAGACATACTTAAAATAAATGCAACTCCTCAAAGTTCTGGTGAATTGGAAACAAGAGACGCGATTGAGTATTATCGGGATATTAACAATCACCAAGAGAAATATAAAAAAACCGGTACCAATGGAGCTAGAACAAAACAAGGATATTCAATTTATTCAGATAAAAGTGTAAGGAAGATACTTTTAAAAATGTTTCATGGGAAGTGTGCTTATTGTGAGAGTAAAATAACCGCAATTTATAATGGAGATATAGAGCATTTCAGACCTAAAGGAAAAATTCAGAATGCCAATCCTTCCAGACCAGGTTATTTTTGGTTAGCTTCAGATTGGGAAAATTTATTGTTTGCTTGTCCTTTCTGTAATCAAACGAATACACATGAATTTAGAAATGGAAACAATATAGAAGAAGCAGTTTTTGGTAAACTTGACCAATTTCCATTAGAAACAGAAACTCACCGTTTAAAATATACTCACGGAATAGTATATTTTACGGATAGTGTGACCTACAAACAAGCATTTGATTTAGAAGAATCCGAAAGACTGTTACTTAATCCATGTAATGATGAAAATGTTGAGAAGTATTTCAAATTTGCTGATGACGGAGCTATTATTTCAAATGATGGTCTAACCGATTTTGAGGAAAGGAAAGCCCAAACGTCAATCATTACATACGCATTACATAGATTACCGCTAACGATAGCACGAGAAGAGAAAATTATACTGGTTAAGGCTCAAATTCGAAGAGTAGAAATAGCTATTACTAATTATAATAAATACATGGATAAATCGGACGAAGAAAAAGTTTGGTTTGAAGGAATTATGAGAGAGGAAATGAAAATACTGAGAAAATTTAAAGATGCTGACCAAGAATATTCGGGATTGGCCAGATATATTATTGACAAATATTTTGATGATGCAAGTTTGTTATGACCGGAAACTATTTAAATAAAATATTATCTTTTAATGCTAAACATGCTTTGTATAGAGAGGATGGAAAATGGTATCATAATCTTACCCAGTTTCCTGGAGTGTTATTTGATAAAAATGGCTATATAATTTTTAAGAAAGAAGAAGATTATATTAATAACCCTAAACTGCAAATAAAAAAAGACTTACACATAATTAATGGTATAGAAAGCCTTGATAATTATTCAAAGTTCACAGAAAGAGAAAAGGAATTAATAAAAGGTATTGCCTTTGGAACTGAGGGTAAAGATGATAATGAAGAGAGTACAATTCGCGTCATTAGAGAAATTGAAATCATTCTTCGCAAAAAGAATTTAGTTGATAAGATAAAAAAACTTTATAATAACACTTGTCAATTATGTGAAAACCAAGTTGTAATTGGAGAAAATAAATATTATTCTGAAGTCCATCATATCATTCCTTTGGGAAAACCTCACAACGGAATTGATTCTTTAGAAAACATGGTATGTGTTTGTCCAAACTGTCACATAAAACTTGACTTTAAAGCTATTCCTTTGAATGAAGATATTCTAAAACAGAATCGTCACAAAATTTCATCTAAAAGTTTAAAATATCATAACTCATTATTTAAAAAAATGCATAGTAAATATTAATCCTATAATATGTTTTAATGAAAATTAGTGATATGATTCCAAACTATTATGCCTATAGATTAAAGACTAATGGAAGAGATTTATCCGAAGAACAAAGAATTCATTTTTTTAATAGTATCAACAAAATTTATCGAAATAATGATAAGTTTATATATCGAGGAGATAAAAAAGAAAAGCTATACCCAATCTATGGATTAAGCCAAAAAAGTTCTGACGAACAATTTCAAGATACGTTATTCATATTAGGGGCAAAAGCAAGTATGTTTCTTACAAAGCTGCCAGGTATAAATGAAATAAATATTATTGACGCAAATAATAGTGTGTTCAATCTCATTTTCAAAATGTTATCCAACTTGCTTAAGAGGGAGTTTCCTTTTGGTTCAATTCGAAGATTTGTTGGTGATTTTAAAAAAAGAGAATCAGGTATAATTAATTTTTTTAGTAATCAAAATAATGAATACCGTTTCATGGAAATTATAACCAAACTTAATCTAAAACAACAGATTATTGTTCGGGATTATTATCTTGGGTTACTTCATCACATAAGCAAAAGTGAATATTATGCTTCTTCTTTTATGTTAAGTACCAGTATAGATTTTTCTCAAGCTTATAAATTTGCATGGAGCAAAGAGGTTAAGAATAGTGAAAATCCACTCATCATTTTTGGGTGGATTCCACATAAATTTGAAGGCATTTTAAGTGTTCCAGATTCTAGAATTCTGAGGGATAAGATAGATATGGAAACTATTGGTTTACCTGTTTATGAAAAAAGCTTTTTTCCTTATCAAAAGGAAGTAACTTTAAAAGGAGGTCTATTACCACATTACATTCTAGGTTATTTACATACTATTCAAGGAGATGAAGTATTCCATGTTAATCCAACATTATTTGAAACAGATGACTTATGGAATGGAATAGAATTGCCAGTGGATCAAAGTACATTTCATCAACGTATACAAAATACTATGTTTGGTCGCTATTTTACACTTGAAGAAGATAATAATGAATTCAGACAAAACGATATACTTTAGAATCTAGAAAAATTACCTCTTATCAATAAAACTCTAAAAGTTTTTAATACATGAATTTGTCACATTCAATAAAGAAAGTATGAAGTTACAAAAATTTATATAAAGCCTAGTTAGATATCATAGATTTACTTGATTAATAACTGGTTTCTTTGATAGACAGCAATCTTATACTCATTTGTTTCTCTTAGTGAATGAAGAAAATAATGAATATGTTCCAAACTTAGTTTAGATAAAATGTCATAACTTTTCTTATGGCATTTTCTATACTTTTTACCACTTCCACAAAAGCACAAGGAAACTCTATCTATTTTTTTTCCTTCTATAATTTGGTTCAATCCAAATTCAATATTAAAGATGTTATTGGTCATAAAAGTTTCTTCAAAAAACTCAATCCAACCTTTGTTGCCATGTGACCTTTCTTTTAAAAAATACCCATTTTGATTTCTAAAAATTTGGCTGTAAAAATAGTTTTTAACTTGATTGTCTATAAAAGAAAGTAAAGTTATACCACTGTTACAAATAATGATTTCTTCTGGAGGTGAAGCAATACAACAATTACCATTATCTTCAAAAATATGCCAATCTACATTTCTGGGGATACGACCTCCAGTTTCAAATACCATTGGGAAACTATTTGGGTAATCAGGCATGGCCTTAATTTCAATTTGATAAGTATCTTCAATACCTCCATACTCATTAATCAAAACTAAAGAACCAAAAATACAAGGAATGCCATCAACATTTTTATAGGATAACTCCTTGTATTTTTCAATAACAGTGGGTACTTGCTCTTCAAAAATAGTATAGTCATTCATATTTTATTTTCCCCAGGGTCTAGATAAAGCAGCTCCACTTGTTGTAGCAGCACTGCTATTCGTTTGTTCATTTTTATCTTCTCCATCAGGAAATCTAGTACCTAAATGTTTTTGCCATAATCTGCTTGCTTTTAGCTGATTTGGCTCTTTTAAAGCTGCTTCAGCATCAGCAAGAAAACTATCTAAATTGTTTAGAAAATTATTTTTCCGCGTGGTATCATAATCTGCAAACAAATCATCCTTTGGAGTTACAGGTACAATACATTCAAATTTTTGAGCTAAAGCTTTTTTAATTTCCCTTAAAACATCAGTCAACAAAATATCATCCCTATCATTAAGAACAATTTTTCCTTTAGCATTTATGGCTAAAATAGTCATTGCAAGACCGCTAGGCATTTTGTTTCTCTTATGGTCACACCAAGCTTTTAGTTCTTTAATTACTTTTATTATCTTACCATTGGCATCTTTGTTGTCGTTAAACCAATCAATAAGTGCTTTTGGGTCACTATCTTCCCATCCATTGTTTTTTACGGCCAATTGATATTCTTTCCCATCAATCTTATAATATACAGGGATGTCAATTTCATAATCTCCTGAAAAAATATTCCGAATACATTTTTTTCTGTGTTCCGGTGAAGTAGAGGTATAACCATTTACTGCATCCCAAACCCAATTCTGTAATGTAGTTGCACTAACATCAGGAGTTCTGAAAAAGTAAACACCATCATCCAAATCACAAATATCATCTTTAGTTCTAATACCGGTTTTCATTTTATAAGAACCTTGTATATAAAACTTCGGGATATAAGCTGGATGATGTTCCTTAAAGTGTTTTCTAATGCGTTCTCTCAACCCATCTTTAGAGTTGGTCATCTTTGTTTTTTTGCTAGAAGTCAGAGAAATTTCTGTATTAAATGCTCCGAATAAGTGGTGACAGTTTGCCATAGTATTATATGTTTTTATAGTTTTTAATTGATTTAAAAAAAGCTAAAATCTCAGGATCTGTAGCGTAAGTATTTCCATTTTGTTTTCCTAAGGCATGTATAGTTGAAAGAGTCTTTTTATCAGTTCTATCCATAGTAATTATATTCATTTGCGTAGGAGATAACTTAGGCGAATCAATTCTAATATAATTCCCTTTAGGTCGTATTTTAGGTATTATTTTTTTTAAAAAATAATCAGTAAAGTAAGACTGTCCATCCATAGCAGTTTCAAACAATTTTTTATTCCACCCAATTATTGATTTTGATTTATTATTGGTTGAAACCCAACCATTAGGTGTCGTAATACTTGATATTGATAAAATACTATAATGATCATAGTCTTTACCTTCACCTACATAGTAGTCAATAGCTTCAAGTAAACCACAAAGCGAGGGATTGTTAGCCCAAACACCACCATCTGTATATAAAAATCCATTATGCTCATGAATAGGAAAATAACTTGGTGCTGCAGAAGTAGCCAAAGCAATATCTACAAGTTTAATAGATTCATCAACAAAATGTTCGGTCTGAACGCCAGATTTTTTAAAAACTTTAGGTTGACCATTCGTTAAATTAAAACTGGGGATACAAAGTAAATTATTGGCATCCTTCATTGTTTTTTCTTCAAACAACTCTTCTAATATTCCTCTCAATGGTCTAACCGAATGTTTATTAGAAAATAAAATTTGCTTAATAGTTTTATATGAATTTTGGAAACGCCTAATTAATGCATTGTTTGAAGTAGGAAATATTTCTGAACCTTTTTTTACATACAAATCAACCAAAGATTGAGCACTCATTCCACTAGCAAGTCCAATAGCAATTAATCCACCGGTAGAAGTCCCACAAATCATATCAAAATGATCTGTAATCCTTTTACCCGTTTTAGCCTCAAAAGAAGCTAATATGGATGCACTATAAAGCCCTTTTATTCCACCTCCATCAATGGATAATATTTTAAACGTTTTGCTTTCCATAAGCTGTATTTAATAATGCAATCATAATTCCAACAAAACCAATAAATAAACCCTTTAATAACTGATCACTTTTGATTACATTATGCTGAACGTCATTACAGAAACTTTCACAATTATAGTTTATCAAACTATATGGTTTTCCTAATTTACTTAAAGCTTTCTCTACTAATTTTCTTCTTTCAAAATTCTTCCCTTGAAATTTTTCTATACGCGTCACACTGATTACATCTTTAAAAAAATCATCAACGCGAATCAAACGTACACCAACACCAATCATGTTTTCACAAATAAGATGCTCTCCTAAGTCATTATATCCAAGATATAATGCATGATGCTGTATAATACAAAACAAACTTTTAGGGACTACTATTCTGTCTCCAGGTTCTAAATTAAATTGTCTTATTAATTGTAATTCTCTATTCATATATTTCACTTTATTTAATTGCTTTCATTGATATTAAATTATCTAGGTTATCTCTTGTCGTAGCATTTGGTTCACTCCTCAAATACTCTTTTCCAAATGCTTGAACATATGTTACTTTACTTTTTATAAACCATCCGGGATAATTCCAAACTACTGTTCTAATAATATTTCCTTTCTTTAATAAAGCTATTACACTAGCTGCTGTTGTTTTTTCACCCATATTCCATGAATCTCCATCATTGACTGAATGTAACATTACATGTGTAATGTTGTCATCTGAATTTTTCCATACTCCAGATATTACATAATTTGCGGTCTTACTCATATTCTTTTTTATAGTTAATCAACTTGTATACATTGTAATGCTGTAAAAATTTCATAAATTGCCATCTCTATGGAATTTTTTTAAAAAAAATAAGCATTACTGTATAAATGGCATCTAATAATAGAAAAGTTGCAACCTTTGAAGAAATTTGTCGGGCAATTCAAGAAGTGTACACTACTGAATTCAGCACGGTATTATTCAAACATGCTGTTGTAAGGCTTTGGTCAGTTTTTAAAATAAAGTACAATCCTGAAAAAGGTTTCAGAGGTATTATGGTCGAAGATATAATAAATGACACTATTGAGTCTTTTATAAAAGAAGGCGGTCGTAATTGGTATATGGACAAACATCCTGATTTTCGGACGCAAATAATTAGTGCTCTTGATAGTGTAATTTCTAATACTCTAACTAAAGAACTCGAAAAAACGTATGATACATTTGAGCTTTTAGAAAATGATTCAGAAATGTATTTTGATGATTCAGATTACCAAAACTTATTGGCAGCATGTCATGATGAATTGGAGTCTATGGGAGCAACTGACATAGAATTGTTGTTGTTCGAACCATATATCATTAATGATATGAAACGAAATGATTTGTCTAAGTTACTCGGCATAAGCAATGAGGAACTTACAAACTTAAAAAAACGATTAGATCGAAAGTTACCTTTTATAAAGGAAAAATTGAAAGCATTGAATTATGAAAAATAACGTAATCAAAAAAATTGACGATGCCATTATCTCACAAATAATTGAAGGAGATTCTAGTGTTTATGACGAAATTCTCAAAGAACAAGGTTTCAATATTAATGATATTGAAAACTATGCAAATAAGAATTTTAGAAGACATTCATTTCTTTTAAAAGGAATCATAAATAAACAAAAAGATTCAGTGCTTTTGGAGAAAGCTTCTACATTATTGCATGATGCTATTGTAAAAAATATTGATAAACCAATATGTTATTTAAAAAATCTAATTGCTAATAATCAATTTCAGATACAATATCGAAATCTTGATAATCTTGATATTGAGGAAATAAAAGAAATAATTAAGGACCAAAACTTATTAGAGTTATTGGAACAACTAGAAAATGATCAAAAATAAAAAAGGTTCTAACAAGGCCAAGATGTTACTTCAGGAAATCGGTTTTGATGAAATAACAGAAATACCGATGGATATCTTTGTTGCCGCTCTTGGTGCAACACTAATTGAAGAATCTCTTCCTAATTCTGATGGCAAAATTATCCGTGGCAATACCAAAACTTTAATAAAAGTAAATTCTGATATTAAATTTGAAGAAAGAAAGCGTTTTACTATTGCTCATGAAATTGGTCATTATCTTCTTCACAATAAGCTTGAACTAGATGTGCATAATGAAACTTCTAATTCTTTAAATTGGTTCAACTCTACTGAACAACAAGCTAAAAAAGGAATTCAAGAATGGGAAGCAAATGATTTTGCTGCAGAATTATTAATGCCCGAAGCATTAGTTAGAAAAGAAACCTTCCGCAAAAAATTTTCGCCTGATTTAGTTAAACATCTTTCAACAAGATTTAAAACAAGTATAACATCGATTATCTATCGATTATTATCTTTAGATATATATCCACTTTTTGTTGTCTTTATAAGTTCAGGTATTGTTAGGTATTGGAGTAAATCCAATAATTTTTGGGTAAGAGTTCAAAATATTACAAAACTTCCACCTCCCAGAAATTCTGTTGCAGAAGAATATATTGAAGCGGGGTATGAATATATTTATACTGGTAATGATAAAGCCCAAACTATCGATAAATCAATCTGGTTCGATTTAAAAGATGACGAAGATGATACTGATTTTTTTGAATATTGTATTCCAACAAAGCAGTACCAAACAATTATTTCTGTAATCTGGGAAGAATAAAAAGACTTATTTTATTCAAAGCAAGTTCTGATTTCCAATTGCCACTTCTTGCCAACGCTCCAAAAGTTTTTGTATGCATAAGTTAATCGCTCCGTTAGATAAATGGTGCAAGGCAACAAAAACTTTTCCCAAAGCTTAGTTACATAATGTGGCATTATAGGGCATTAAAAGCGTAGTTATTGTTTTTTTGGTTTTTCAATGCCCTATAATAACATTATGTAAAAAAGCCGCTCGGCCAACGCTCAAAAGCCCCGCTCCAGCCACACATTTTTGGGAGCTTTCCTCGCACCACCCAGCTACCAAAAACACGTGGCTTCGCGGGTCTTACTTCGTGTTTTCATAAGAACGTTTATCCTTTGCTTGAAAGCCTTTTTCCAAAGGTCGTTTTACCTATTTGTTTTTATCAACTAACCGCTTAAATAGGAAGTATTTGCATTATCTTTTGAAGGTGCTAATCACTTTTCAAAACAACTTTTAAACTTTTAAACCTTAAACATTTAAACTATCCAAAAGCACCCTCAAAAGATAAAATTGCCCAGCAAGAGTATGTCTTTTTGATTTGTCAGGAAAGCAGTAGTAATTGCTTTCCGGTTGCTGATGCTTTAAGAGTTTCTAAGAAAATCATTCAAACTTTAAGCCATTACATTTAATGATAAGTTAAGCATCAGCACCCAAAAAAGCAATCAGAAAGTAAGTACAAACAAATCAAAAAAACATACACTTGCTTTCGCTACTGCCAACACACTAGGTAGTATTTGCATTGTTTTTTGAAGGTGCCATCCATCTCCGAATCAAAACCATCTAACATTCAATATCAATTCACTTGCTGGCACCCTCAAAAATCAAGACGCTGTGCCAGTAAGAGTTTCAAATTTCGTGTTCGGATAAAAAGCGTTTATATTATTTTTTGGTTTTTTTATCCGCTCCCAAAATTTGAAACCCTTACAAGACGACCCCAACTCCGAACGAGAGTCAAACCGTCTTCGAAAAAAATCCTTCTAAATACTTAAAAAAAAGCGGAAGTATTTGCATTGCTTTTTGAAGGTGCTATCCTTCTTCCAATAACTGAACACTAAAAACTGTAAACTGAATACTAACTAGCACCCTCAAAAACCAAAAATGTGCCAGCAATAGTTTCAAATTTCGGTTCTGGATGAAAAGCGTTGTTATTGTTTTTGGTTTTTTCATCCAGCCCCAAAATTGGAAACCCTTGCAAGACGACCCCAACTCCGAACGAGAGAAAAACCTGCTCCAAAGAAGAAATAGCAAATTAAATCCCTGCAAATCAAACAATAGCGAAGCTATCAAAATCGGTAAAAATCAGCGTTTAGCTCTAGCTAATCCGTTCAATCCGCATTCCAATGAAGAAAATCGAAACTTACTTCTCCGAATCAAAAATAATAAAATAAAAAAAGAGAGCAAAGTTAAGTTCCGGGTTATCAAAAAAGCAAGTTCAAGCCCTGCGGGTTTTTTAAAAAATCTCCACCACCCATACCTCTCCGAATCACGATTTAACTAATTCTCTTATTCATAAGACGATTTGGGGTGGTAGTATTTTTTAAAAAAAACTTGATTTTTTTGAAACCCTCCACTTGACGAGAGTGCTTTCTTTTTTTCTTTTTTTTCTTTTCAAAAAATTTTAATGGAAAAGTGTGTCTAGTCAGTAATTCTTTAAACGCCACGTTATGATAAATTTTAAATTGAAACACCACCGAACTGGGGAAACCTACTCAAACCCTCATTTTTTCATTCTCAACAAAGGAATGAACACAGGGAAGCACCTAGAAGCTCCATGCCCGAATTGCTTTGTAATTTCGTTCTATTGCTCCGAAGATTGCGAACACATGAAAGCCATCGTTTCATCACTTTGGAGGATAAAATTTTGGCATCAATTTCTAATCGGTTCCGTTATTCCATATATCCGAATCCATGATTTTTCTAAAAACCTGATGTTAAAATCAAATGAAATGATGCAAGATTTTGAGCAGCACAAAAAGGACATTGCCACTCTTAAACTTTTGGAGCAAAAAGAAGACCAATTTTACAAAAACATCAATTTAATAAACGATTTAAGGAGAGTAATTCTATATCGATATATAAAAAAATAACCCTGATGAATCAGGGTTGTTTTTTGTGGACAGTCAGGAGTCGAACCTGAGAAGTTAACTGCAATATGTTCATTCTTAGCTTTAAATCAATTAGACTTTTTTACTTTTTGGTCTGTCCGCGTTAACTCCAATCCACCTTTTCAAAAAAATTCCAATGTCATTCATATCTTCTAGATTTTTAATATAGTTGTAAACTGTTATTCCACCCAGTACAAACTGGAAAAATGTTGCTGGAGGACATCTAAAAAGAGTAACCGATAAAAAACTAAAGACTACTAGTATTCATACATTAGTTAATTCAAATATAGTTATAAAATAAAAAAAGTCAAGTCTTTTCAGACCTGACTTTCATTTTGTTTAACCCAAAGGTCACCACAACTAGGGCTAAACTTATTTTTTGTGCTTCTTATTAAGGCTTTTAAGCAGTAACGAAATCGTAAAACTGACAACGGCTCCAACAGTAGCTAAGATAACCGTTTTGGCAATATCATCAGAGGAAAGATTAGGTACAATACTTAAAAATGTGCCTCCGGCAGTTCCCATCAACGTGGGATTATTTGCCGTCATCAGTTGTAGTAAGCTGACTTGCAGCTGACAAAACTCCTCCGGCTACAGCTACATAACCACCTACTGTCGTTACAATGGCAGGTAAAGCTATCGGTGCAGCTAAAATAGTTCCACCAACGGCAGCCAATGCCAACCCAACAGTTCGAAGCACTTTGAAAAATTTTGGAGTGGGAGCTTTTGCTCTATTAATGATTTTTTTCATAATCTAAAATTAAGATAGGATAATTAATTCAACACTTTCTTTATTGTCCAAAGCTTTGTAAGCAAAGTCTTTTAGCTTCGTAAAAGCTTTTCTAGACATCAAACCTAAACCAGGTCCAGAAAGTTTAGTAACAGGAGCAATACAACCTTGCAATTCTTTTTGTGCATTATTAGCAGGATGAAAAAGAATAAATTTTCTATTGGGCACATCCACCAATTCTAAATGCCATTTGTATTTTGCACTGTATCGCTTTCTAATAAAATATTTCCCTTCTGGAATGCAGGAAACCTTCGTTTCGTTCATCTTCCATGGCAATTCGATGGTTTTACAAATCAATTTGCCTTCGCATTCGAGTTTACCATTCGTTCCTTCAGGGAAATAAGTTCTAGTTAAAAATAAAACCATTTTTTAACCTTTTTTGTCAGACTGAGCTTGTCGAAGTCCATTACACACCGCTATCAACTTTCGCAATCGATAATGGGTTAAAAGCACCATTTTTCAATGGATACATTTGCCCATTAATTTCTTGGTAGAACTCAACACCTAAAGCCAAAAATAATGGTTTTGTACTTGCAGGTGTAACCTCATTCACTTGATTAATTGGAGCAGTAGCAGTTCCATCCCAAGGTAAAATTGCAGTTTCAGAAGTAGCAACCACATAAGTTTCAGCTTCAAAATCAATTTCAGCTCCACCAGAAATGAT
>JACCDH010884281.1_pt1 | contig 18790 bp, 13 predicted proteins | sample 7442481 | NCBI WGS metagenome assembly JACCDH01 (sample SAMN15323433, study PRJNA562643) | freshwater metagenome | isolation source: river surface water | place: USA:Blue River Watershed | collected 2017-08-15 | reverse complement strand
GTTTCTGCTTTATTTACAGCTTTAGATATAAATAAAAAGAAGGTTAAATTCAAGGCAGATGGTCCACAAAAATTAACAACTGCAGGCGCTGCTGAACAATTTTTGAATGAATGTAAGGGTGCAAAATATACTGTAAAAGACGTTACTGTTAAAGACGGGAAACGTACGCCATCAGCACCTTTCACAACTTCTACCTTACAACAAGAAGCTTCTAGAAAATTAGGATATAGCGTTAGTAAAACTATGTTGCTTGCTCAAAAATTATATGAAAGTGGTAAAATCACTTACATGAGAACGGATAGTATTAGTTTGAGTGAAACAGCCATGGATGCAATTAAATCAGAGATCAATTCAAGCTTTGGCGAAAAGTATTATCAACCTAGAAAGTTCAAAAATAAAAACGAAAGTGCACAGGAAGCACATGAAGCCATTAGACCTTCTTATATGAATGAATCTAAGGTAGATGATGCGGATACCAATCGTTTATATGAATTAATTTGGAAGCGTACCATTGCTTCTCAAATGACGGATGCAGCATTTGAAAAAACCACTGCAAAAATTGAAATATCTACCAATAAAGAAACCTTAACCGCAAGTGGTGAGGTAATGAAATTTGATGGTTTCTTAAAAGTATATTTGGAAGGTAAAGATGATGACGATATCGAAGAAGAGGACGAAAATGCTGAGGCAATTTTACCTCCATTAGCCAAAGGTCAAGTCCTTGACTTTGTGAGCATGACTGGGCTAGAACGCTTTAGCCGCCCAGCTTCAAGATATACCGAAGCTAGCTTGGTAAAAAAATTAGAGGAGTTAGGTATTGGCCGACCTTCCACTTATGCCCCTACCATTACGACTATTATGAAACGTAATTATGTAGAGAAAAAAGAGAAAGAAGGTATTAAAAGAGTGTATCAAATTTTATCACTGAATAATAAGGATGAAATTTCTACCGAACAAGCTTCTGAAATTACAGGTGCAGAGAAAAACAAACTCTCTCCTACCGACCTTGGCTTGGTAGTGACCGACTTCTTAAAATTAAACTTCCCTAAAGTAATGGATTTTGGCTTTACTGCTAAAATTGAAGGAGAATTTGATGAAATTGCATTGGGTAAATTAAAATGGAGCAAAATGTTAGAGGCGTTTTACAACCCCTTCCATGAAACCATTGAACATACCTTAGAAAATGCGGAACGTGCTAAAGGAGAAAGAGAATTAGGTTTTGATCCAATAAGTGGTAAAAAAGTAATTGCAAGAATGGGTCGTTATGGGCCAATGGTTCAAATAGGCCACCAGGATGAGGAAGAAAAACCAAAATTTGCCAAATTGAAAGCTTCTCAAAGTATTGAAACCATCAGTTTTGAAGAAGCAATGGAATTATTCAAATTACCAAGAACACTTGGCTTGTTTGAAGACGCCGAAGTAACTGTGAATATTGGTCGCTTTGGTCCTTATGCGGCGCATGATAAGAAGTTCTACTCCCTCAACAAGGAAATGGATCCTTATACCGTTAGCTTGGAGGAATTGTCTCCAATGATTGCAGAGAAACGCAAAGCCAAAGACGAAAGAACCATTAAAGTTTTTGAAAAAGAAAAAATTCAACTATTAAGAGGCCCTTACGGTCCTTATATCAAACAAGGATTACGCAATTTCAAGTTAACCAAAGAACAACAAGAGAAAGTTGAAAACTTAACCATTGAAGAAGTGAAAGAAATTATTGAGGAATTAAAAAAGAATCCCCCTCGTAAAACAGCAAGAAAAAAGAAAGCTTAAACCGAATATAATTTATCAGTCATTTACAAAGGCGTAATAAAAAAAGGATATCAATTGATATCCTTTTTTTATTTTCTAAAGAATGCCTTCTTTAAAATAATGAAGCTGAATAGATTAGGCCAAACTTGGCTTACTCATAAGCTTTACATAATTAAAGTGGGCCTTAATAGCACTTAATACGGTAGGATATTCAATATATTTTAGTTTGAAATCGGCACATGCTTCTTTTACTATTTTTGAGATAGCTGGATAATGCACATGGGATACTTTGGGGAATAAATGATGCTCAATTTGAAAATTCAATCCACCCACCAACCAACTTACAACCTTACTTTTTGTTGCAAAGTTAGCCGTTGTTAAAATTTGATGTGCAGCAAATTCATCAGGCATTTTATTTTCAGGTTGAATTGCCAATGGAAAATTAGCATCCTCCACGGTATGGGCTAACTGAAATACAATACTCAATACAAAACCAGCAAACAAAGTTGCCAATAAAAAGCCTACCAACCAGCTAAGCCATCCTACCATATAAATTGGCACAATTACGAATGCAGCGGCATGATATACTTTTACTGCCCAGAATTCAATATGTTCTCCCATAGACATATCACTTAAATGTATAGCGCCAATTTTTTTAGAGAAGTATTTTTTATAATCTGCAAAGAAAATCCAGAAAATGTACAATAACATGTAAAGAAACCAAAAATAGATATGTTGAAAACGATGCATCCCTAAATATTTTTGGGTAGGTGCCATTCGCATAAATACGCCCACTTCAATATCATCATCCACCCCATCGATATTTGTATAAGTATGGTGAATGGTAACATGTTTCATGCCCCACATATATCTACTAGCGCCTAAAACACTAATTGAGGAGGACGCCAATTTATTAAGCCAGGCATACTTACTAAAGCTTCCATGGCTACCATCATGCATGACATTAAAACCAATGGCAGCAATTAAACCGCCAAAAAATATACTTTCTACAACGGCCCATACAATACTGGGGGTGAAAAAAACCAAATGCACATAAGTAACAACAAATAGGGTCATTAAAAGGATGGCTTTGGAAAATAATTTATAGTTACCGGTAGATTTAATATCATGTTGATCAAGATATTCTTTTACTCTTTTTTTTAATTCAGCATGTAAGGAATGAGTCTTTACAGGGAACTTAGGAGTCGCCATTGTTTGATTTTGCATGGATCTTATTATAATATATAAATATACCCATTTAAGCGTATTAAGTCTATTTATTCTCAATTAATTACGCATAACGAAGAAGATTATAAATTATTATGTTTAAATCACCTATTATATCCACAGGTATGGGATAACTATTGCATGAACATGTCAAAAAAAATGTGTTGTTTTGAATAATTAAACGACTCCATTTAGTGAGCATGAACAAAGAAAAGGAAATAAAAGCTTTATTTAGCCTAATTGATGACCCAGACGAAGAAGTATTTAATACTATTCAAAACAGGTTATTGGTGTATGGCACCCCCATTATTCCTGATTTAGAACACTTATGGGAAAATACCCTAGAAGAAACCACTTTAGAGCGTATTGAAATAATGATTTATAAGTTAAGGCTTCAGGACCTTAAAGAAGCTTTTATCCTTTGGAAATCTAACCCCAACCCCTCCTTATTTGAAGGCGCCTTGCTTGTTACACAATTTCAATTTCCTGAATTGAATATAGATACCCTGCGCCATCAAATGGAAAAAATTAGACGTAATATTTGGCTAGAGTTAAACAACTATCTAACCCCTTTGGAACAAGCCAATGTGCTAAGGAATATTTTATTTAATTATTACCAAATAAAGGGCGTAGAAGTGAATTATGAAAAACCAGAAGAATTTTTAATTTCTGCACCCCTTCAATATAAAAAAGGAAATGCCTTTGCGAATACTATTTTATACGCTGAACTTTGTAATCAACTTGAAATCCAAGCGGCATTTATCAATATTCCAAAACAATGTATTGTAGCTTTTTATACTCCCGATTGGGATCCAGCCGAAAATTACCAACACCCGCAGGAATACATTCAATTTTACGTTGAGGGTACCACTGGGCATCCCTTTTCACAAAAAGACCTTGATCAATATTTTACCCGATCCAATATTGAACCCAAGAATGTGTATTATAAAAAGCTTTCCAATATTAGAATCATCAAAAAGCATATTGTAGAATTGGCTAAATGTTTTACGAGTCCAATATTGCAATACAAACAAAAGGATTTAACAGATTTAGCAAATTTGCTTGAAGCATAATGGAAGTACTCGTTCAACATATTTACCATAGCCCAATTGGTCAAATAAAAATCACGGCCGATGAGCAATGCATTACTGAATTAGTTTTCATTGAACCGGAGTCAGCCGATCCTTATTTTGAATCTGAAGAAGTACTTCCTGAAATCATACACCAATGCGTAAATGAATTAATGGAATACTTTGCTGGCAAGCGCACTGCTTTTTCTGTAGCAATACATCAAGAAGGCACTGAATTTCAGCAAAAAGTATGGAAAGAATTATACGAAATCCCCTTTGGCAAAACCCTTAGCTATGCCGATTTAGCAAAAAAGCTAGGGGATCCAAAATGTATCCGTGCTGCTGCTGCCGCCAATGGGAAAAATAAAATTGCAATGATAGTACCCTGTCATCGAATTATTGGCACCGATCAATCCTTGGTTGGTTATGCTTGGGGTAAAGCCAGAAAAAGATGGTTATTGCAACACGAATTTCGATTGGCCCATGGTGTGCAAACCTTATTTTAAAATAGCCCCGTCAAATCCAAATGGCAATAAATAACTTGCCGTTTTTAATACCATTACCCTCCCTTTCATACCGGAAAGAATAATTTTTATGGGGGCACCATACCTGTTTTCAAAATCTAAAAGGGATTGCCTACACATACCACAAGGAGAAATAGGCTCATTGGCGTCTTTGCCAATGGGTTGATAACTAATGGCCATGGTTGTGATGGATAAATCGGGAAATTGACTTCCTACACTATTTAACAAAGCCCTTTCTGCACAAACCCCTACTGGGAAACTTGCACTCTCCTGATTGGCCCCAATAGCGATTGAATTATTGGATAACCTTGCAGCTGCGCCTACTAAGAAATTAGAATAGGGCGCATAAGCATTTTGAGTCGCTTTTTGGGCAGCTTCTAAAAGTTCTTTGTCCTCAGTTGACAATAAATTAATATCCGCTAATTCCTCGTATTCAAACTCAAATTTATGTTGCATGCTTGTTATTTAATTAAATTAAATATCCTATTCCATCTAATGGAATTACTATAGCTAAACCAAATAAGTGCTGCACGTCCAACAATATGTGTTTCAGGTACAAAACCCCAAAAACGACTATCCTGGCTTCTATGGCGATTATCCCCCATCATCCAATAATAATTTTGCTTCACAGTATATGTTTTCGCAACGGTACCGTTTAATACATACTGATCCTTTACCTTTTCCAATGTATTGTTTTCATAAGTGCAAATTAAACGTCGGTATAATTCAATCGTACTATCATTCAATTCAATAATATCCCCTGTTTTAGGAATTCGAATGGCTCCAAAATTATCAATGGTCCATGGAAAATGCACTACATCATTAGGGAAAGTTAAGCCCACTGTATTTTCTTCATAAAAATCAACCGACTTAATCATTTTCAATTTTCTTAATTCATTTGCAGCCAACGGAGTCATATTAATTTTATACGTATTTTGACGTCCTTCTACTGCCTGAAAATCGGCACTACCTTCGGCAATATTAATCCCAATATTATTTTGTACATACTCATCCGGAATTAAAGTACCGTCTGTAACTACAATATATTCAGTTTGTGCATTTTCAGGAAAACTAGCAGGCTGACCATTTACCCATAATTGACTTTTCTTTATTTGAATCAGATCCCCTGGAATACCCACACATCTTTTGATATAATTATCGGTTTTATCAATTGGGTGGACAAGTAAAGGAAACTGATTGGTTAACTTTTCTCTATCTCCACCAAATTCAGGGCTTCGGAGTACATCGTAATAAGGAATTTTACTTCCAAACTCAGCCAGGTTGATAATCGTGTCTCCTGCTGGGAAATTAAACACCACCACATCGTTTCTATTAATACCTCTAACCTTGGGAAGACGGGTGTAATCTAACTGTACCCATTTTAAATAAGAAGGTGTAGTAATGGAACCAGGCATCGTGTTGTGTACAAATGGAAATGACAAAGGTGTTTGTGGAATTCGGGCACCATAAGTCACTTTATCTACAAACAAAAAGTCATTCACCAACAATGTTTTTTCCATACTCTCTGTTGGAATAACATAGGCTTCAAACAAAAAAGTTCTAATTAAAGTAGCAGCTACTACAGCAAATACAGCAGCATCAATCCATTCTCTTGTTGCGGGCTTATGATAATGACTTAATGCCTCCGCACCAAACCATTTAGTGCTTGCAGCGTTGCCTAAATAGGGCAAATAAATAAAAGGAACAAAAACGGTTAAAGTATGTTGTATGATATTTACTTTCTTAAAATGCATCACAAAAATGATGGAAATCCAAAGGGTCACAAATTGACCAAGCACAGGTATCAACTGAATCCAAAACCAATATTTTTTAATGCCACACAATTGAACCACTTCCCATGTATTGTAAATGGGGATGATGGCCTTCCACTTGTTCACTCCTGCTTTTAACAACAACATGTAAATACCAAAGTGCCAACCCAACCAGTAAATAATGAATACAACAATGCCCATAATTTATTTTTTATCTTTAACAAAAATATCCCTTTGTGAGGGATATTTATAAAAAAGATTGTTAATTCATAAAAGCAGGTATAAATGGTTGCAAATAAGGATAAACCTTGGTTTTGCCCCTTTAGCATTTGCCTTTATGGTTATTTGTACTGATGCAATACTTCTTTGACTAAGGCAACTGATCTTGCGACGTCAGGAATGGCCAAAGCAGTTAAATTAGGGGCATAATGCATAGGTGCATCCGCGCTGGTAATTCTACGAATAGGTGCATCTAAATAATCAAACCCTTCCTTTTGAATTCGGTAAGATAATTCTGAAGAAACCGAAGCAAAAGGCCATTGCTCTTCAATAATCACTAAACGGTTTGTTTTTTTAACACTAATCAATACTGTCATCCAATCCAAAGGACGAATAGTTCTTAAATCAATTACTTCCGCACTAATACCCTCTTTCTCTAATTCAGCGGCAGTGCCTAATGCCACTTTCATCATTTTATTATAAGAAACGATTGTTACGTCCGTTCCGGCTTTTTTAACATCGGCTAAGCCCAATGGGATATAATATTCTTCCTCTGGAACATCACTCTTATCACCATACATTACCTCACTTTCTAAAAACATAATCGGATCCTCTTCATAACGAATGGCTTGCTTTAATAAACCCTTAGCATCATATCCATTAGAAGGAGATACTACTTTAATACCTGGAATATTGGCTAAATAACTTTCAAAAGCGGTAGAATGTTGTGCACCCAATTGACCTGCACTTCCGTTTGGACCGCGCATCACAATTGGACATCCAATTTGACCACCACTCATTGCCAACATTTTACTTGCTGTATTCAATATTTGATCCAATGATAAAACAGCAAAGTTCCAAGTCATAAACTCCACTATTGGTCTTAAGCCATTTTGTGCAGCGCCAACTGCCACCGCTGTAAAACCCAACTCTGAAATGGGAGTATCAATAATACGCTTAGGGCCAAACTCTGCCAACATACCCTGACTCACTTTGTAAGCGCCATTGTATTCAGCAACTTCTTCCCCCATTAATAAGACTCTTTCGTCCCTTCTCATTTCCTCGGACATTGCTTCACGCAATGCTTCTCTAAAGGCTATTGATCGCATTTATTTGGATTTATTTTGAGTTGCAAAAATAGGTTTTATACTATAAAAAAGGGCATTTTTGGGGTAAAAAAAATCCCTCCCCGACAAGTCGAAGAGGGATTCTTAAGGCTAACCCACCTTAATGAGATATTAAATATTACAAAATATTATACGCAAAACTTACATAATACAATCCACCAATTGCTGGATTACCATATGCCGTTCTGTAATAATGATTGAAAATATTGGTTCCACCTACTTTCACCATTGACTTGATAGAAGGTACTTTATAAGTAAGTACTGCATCTACAGTTTTGAATGAAGCAACTTTACCTACAGAGAAAGTTCCCTCATAGATGAAATCATCTTGGTAGTGGAAATTAACACCAAATCCTAATCTGTCCTTCAATAAGAAACCGCTGTTGTTTAAAGCAAAATTTGCTCTGAACAATGGAGTATTAAAGTAAGAAACAAATCCGTTTGGTAAGCTTCCAATCTCGTCAGTGTATATACTTGCAGAGAAAGTAAAGTTACGAGGCATCATGTAATCAGCAGACAATCCCCATCCGCTAGTGAATACATCACCAGGAGCGTTGGTTGAAATACTATATGCAATACGCTTGCTTGGATCAGCTAAATCACTTAATTGAGGATTAGCCGCATTACGTGATTGTAATACAGTTACACCACTGATAAAATTGGTGTATTTTCCAGCATATGCATAAAAGTCAATCAATAATTTCTTGTTGATCAAAGTTTTGTATCCAACTTCAAATGAACTCATAGACTCAGGCTTGAACTCACCGAATTGTTGTTGAACAGGTGCGCCTGCCAATACACTTGATAATGAATAAGCAGGGTTCGTATTAAACTTATAATAATCTCTCAATTGAGGTAAACCTCCCATTAAACGAGTACCACCACCTACTAACAAATTGATCCATTGGTTTTGAGTGGTAGGGAAACGGTAAGCTTGTTGGTAAGAAACACGGATATTGTTGTCTTCCGCAATTTTGATAACCGCAGTGGCTCTTGGTGTGAAACGACCTTTGAAATTCTCATTTTTATCATAACGTCCAGAAAGAGATATTTTCAAGATATCACCAAAAAACTTTTTAGTTAATTGAGTATAAACACCACTTTCTTTAATACCAATATTGCCAGCTGTATCCGCAAATAAAGTTCCTTGTGAATTTAACATGTATTGCTTAAAGCTTCCACCAATTAATAAGTCAGCATCGTATTTTCCTAAATCAAATAATTCAGTTAAATTATATTGACCTTCTACTACACTCAATTCAGACTTGTCTAAGAAACGACCACCCCCTTGAGAAATAGGCACATTTGCTATTGACTTAAACAAAGGACTAGTACCAATATTTCCAGTAGGTCTTCCTTGATCAGCTACACCTCTTGCCGCATTTCCAGCAGCTGTTGCATTCATTCCAGCATTTCTGAAGTTTACATAAGCAGCAGTGTAAGTTGGGTACCAAGTAGTACTTGGCTTCCAAGCTTCGTTAAATAAACGAGTGGTGATAGTTGCATTGTAGGAGTTTCCGGCATCTTCGATTGTTTTGTATGCACGTGCATACCAGTTTTTTGACTTCAATTCAAATTTGAATTGACTCATTGATAATCCATTTAAAGAATAACGGTCACTTCCAGTATATACAGTGTTACCAGAACCTGTATAAGCACTAAATGAAGCTTCGGTCTTGTCGTTTATTTTATAGTGGATTGACCCGGTAATCTTAGTGTTTTTAACAACTGGATCAATAATATCTACCTCATTGTAACCTGTTCTGCTCACATTTACTCCAGTAAACATTCCCTTTGCTTCACCATATAAAAAAGGTGCGAATTGTGCTAAAGCTGGATTTGCCCCTGTTAAGAAAGCAGTATAAGTAGCTAAGTTAGAAGAGAAAGGTCCTGCTTGAGCAGCACCAAATAATTGACCAAAAACAGTATTGGCTGTAGCAGCATTACCACCATAAGCAGCAGTCAATGCACCTATTACACCAGTTCTTACTGAGTTGTAAATGGAACTTAATGGAGAAGTCGTTTCATCACCATATACGTTCACACCATCATAATTTGGATCAGACTCTCTCCAACCTGGAATAGTTTGACCATTAGGCGTTCCTGTATTTCTAGAATAGTTTGTAGTATTATTTGCTAACCAGTCCTGCGCTTCAGTATATTGAGCACTGATTTTGTAAGCAAAACGATCACCTACTTTACTTGCCCATCTTACAGTATAGTCCTGATAAGCAGCTTGTGGACGTTGATAATTGTCAACATGGTTCACCCCTTGCTTAATTTGGAAGCTTAATCCTTGGTATTTGAATGGATTTTTACTATTAATTAAAACAGTCCCATTCATACCACCAGAACCATATAAAGCTGAAGATGCACCTGGTAATAATTCCATATTATCAACATCTAATTCCGTTAAACCTACCATTGTACCCACGGCAAAGTTTAAACCTGGCGCTTGGTTATCCATACCGTCAATCAATTGATTTAAACGTGTATTACCAGATCCATTAAAACCTCTTGTTGTGATACTTTTAAAAGTTAAACTTGCAGCAACTACATCGACTCCTTTCAAATTTGCAAGGATATCATAATAGTTGGCAGCAGATGCAGATCTGATTTGAGCATTATTTACTCTTTCAATAGAAACTGGAGATTCCAGAATTCTTTCTGCTACTCTTGATGCAGAAACCACAACATCAGAACCTAACACATAGCTTGGTGTTAAACTCACTGATAACTTTGTATTTTTCTCATCAACAACCACTTCCTTAGACTCAAATCCAACAGAAGTAAACACCAAAGTAAGCGGTGCTTTTTGATTAGTTACTAACTTGAAATTACCTTTATCATCGGTAAATGTACCTGCATTTCCTCCTTTCACCGTCACTGAAACAGCAGAAAGTGATTCTGAGGAATTTGAATTTTTAACAGTACCTGTAATAGTACTAGCTGTTTGAGCTGTAGCCGAAATTGCCATGATCATGGCAAGACAAACTAAACCCATATGGCTTAAAAATCGTTTCATAAATGTTTGTTTTTAATTGAATTGTACTACAAAATAACAAAATATTAGCATTTAAAAAAATTATCGGGAATTAGCCTTAAAATTTTAATTTAGTGCTATGAATTTAAAACCATTCCCGCAACAAATTAGCGAATACCACGGCAAAGTTAGAGACGTTTATTATATTGAAAATCAATTACTTGTAATGATTGCAAGTGATCGTATTTCAGCTTTTGATGTCATTTTACCCAGGCCAATCCCCTTCAAAGGGCAGGTTTTGAACCAAATTGCGGCCTATATGCTGGAAAAAACAACCGATATATGCCCCAACTGGCTTTTGGAAACCCCCGCTCCCAATGTAGCGATAGGTAGAGAATGTACTCCCTTTAAAATAGAAATGGTCGTAAGAGGTAATTTAGTGGGGCATGCCTGGAGAACTTATAACGCAGGTGGACGAGAATTATGTGGTGTTATATTGCCTGAAGGATTGGTAGAAAATGACTTTTTCCCCACTCCTATCATCACGCCTTCGACTAAAGCAAGCGAAGGTCATGACGAGGATATTTCAAAAGAAGCCATTATTCAACAAGGGTTGGCCTCGGCCGAAGAATGGGTCATTTTAGAAAAATATGCTTTAGCCTTATTTCAAAGAGGTAAAGAAATCGCTGCAAAACAAGGGTTGATTTTAGTGGATACAAAATATGAATTTGGAAAAATCGGGGATACCATTTATTTAATGGACGAAATTCATACACCTGATTCTTCAAGGTACTTTTATGCAGCTGGTTTTGAAGAACGTCAAGCAAAAAAAGAAAAACAAAAACAATTAAGTAAAGAGTTTGTACGTGAATGGTTAATTGAAAATAATTTCATGGGCAAGGAAGGTCAAACAGTTCCCAATATGTCTGATGAATGGATTGACACTATTTCAAAAAGATATATTGAGCTTTATGAAAAAGTAATTGGCGCACCATTTAAGCCTGAGCCAAAATCCGAAGAAGAAACTTATAATTTAGTTTGTAATTCCCTTAAGAAGTTGATGTAGTATTTTTAAAATATAATTTCATTCTTCTCCGCTCGCCACTTAACGCTAAAAAACTAAAAATAAATCTAAAATTGTGAACTCGCTTCGCTCAGACATGCACAATTTTTTAACGATTCATTTTTAATTTTTCTTGACGCTATGGCTCGATGTTCAGAAGTGAAATAAATTTAAAAACACAGCAGTCCAAACTATTTTATTTCAATATCCTCACCTAGTCTGGGTCTAAGCCTTTGCTTGCTTTTGTTAAAAACCTGAATGCCATTTTTTTGGCCAGCCCTTAATTTTTCCTGTTCTTCAATGGGTAAATGGAACACTTCCTTACACTCGGTGGTACAACAACCATCAAAGGATTGGGCGCATTCGGCACATTGAATAAACAATAAATGACAAGCATCATTTTTGCAATTGGTATGGGTGTCCGCAGGCTTACCGCACTGATGACATTTTGCAATAATATCGTCTGTAATTTTTTCTCCCAATCTTTCGTCAAAAACAAAATTCTTTCCTTTGAATTTGCTTTCCAATCCAGCTTCTTTAATCTTATTGGCATAATTGATGATTCCCCCTTCTAAATGATATACATTTTTGAATCCCTGATGTAACATATAGGCACTTGCTTTTTCGCATCGAATGCCCCCAGTGCAATACATGATAATATTTTTGTCCTTTTTATCCTTCATCATATCGGCTGCCATGGGCAATTGTTCCCTAAATGTATCGGAGGGGATTTCTATGGCTCTTTCAAAATGACCCACTTCGTATTCATAGTGATTGCGCATGTCAATCACGATCGTATCCTCTTTATCAATAAGTGCATTCATTTCCTTTGCACTCAAATACTTCCCTTTATTTTCCATATTAAAGCTAGGATCCTCAATACCATCGGCTACAATTTTTTCACGCACTTTAATTCTCAATACCCAAAAACTTTTGCCGTCATCATTGACTGCTATATTTAATCGAATGCCTTTCAATGGCTTAAAAGAGTATAAATAATCTCTAAACACATCCATATTGTGCGATGGAATACTTACTTGTGCATTAATCCCTTCGGATGCGACATAAATACGCCCAAAAACTTTCATTGCATTGAAAGCGCGATACATTTCATCTCTAAATAATTGGGGATCTTGAATTGTAAAATACTGGTAAAAACTAATGGTGGTTCTGGGAAAAGTTTCCTCATGTAGTTTTTGTTTCAACTCTTGGTTGGAAACACGATTGTGTAATACAGACATAGCTATTAAATTTAAGCTCAATTACAGGTTAAGCAAATTCAATACAAAGATACTGAAATTATTTTTTTCTTAAATAAGCCCCTGTTAAGCTTGCAAAGCCGCCCACTAAAGCACCCAGGAAGGCAGTTACTACAATTAACAGCACGTAGGAACCTTGTAAAGGCAAAATACTAGCCACTTTAGTAGATAAAATATGATTGTTAGCGGCATCAATCCCTGTTGCCAAACCTGCCCAAATCGCTCCCACTCCTAAAGCCCCCGTTAAAAAATTTACCCAAGGTTTTAATGGAATGGCAATGGCAATAATAAAATTGGCCACAGCAAAACTCCACCATGGTAAATTACCATACAATCCTAAAGCAAAAGTTACTAATGCAGAAAGTAAAATGGAGATAGGTATTTTTAATGATTCTAATTTCATAAAGTTATTTTCTAGTTTGAAAAAATAATTGGAGGTTAGGCTTTGTTAAATTGTATATGCCATTTAGTTCTGCTGTCTGATTTTAATTTATCCAAGGGCAGGAACAATAAACGATAATATTTACCAGCTGCCCAAGTATCCACAAAACTATCATAGTAAGGACTTCCTGGATTACCACTTTGTCCTCCTGGATATAAGCCATAAGCTTCAATCTCATCGGTTAAATGCACTACCATTCTCCAGCTAGGGCCATGGTTCTCGGTTGTTGCATTGATAATATTTACCCCTCCTCCAATAGGCAAATTCAACCTACTTAAAGAAGGTGTTTTTGTTAAATGCAATACCCTTGTTGCTTTAAACTGCTCCCAGGTTAATTTATTATCTTTTTCCAACTCCTTCCATTTGATAGCAGCTTTTTCAATACCCAAATTAACTTGTTCTTTAAGCGTTTCAACCTTCCCTTTTGTGCGAATATCATCTGCTACTGAAAAATTTGAGTCCCTATTCATTTGATCTAATAATACATGCGCTTCTGGCTTAGTTAATGTAATGTCAGCTCCCGCCAATTCATCTCCCCAAACTGCATACTCTACACTATCCCAAATAATCTTAAAGGCGGTAATCCCTTTTGAATTACCATTATTATACAAATCCCAGTTATTCATTTCCTGTACCATTTTTTGTGCATCGTAACTAAGCTTAGCATTATCAATAAATTTAACCAATGCCGGCCTAGCCACTTCTGCAAAAACATTATAATTATTTGTTTGCAATTGTTGCATATCTAAAGCCGTAATTTGACTCATGGTTGCCAATTGCTTGTTAACACTTATGCCCCGATACAAAGGAAAAGAAGCTGCAGTTCCTAAGTAATATGGGTAAGTTGCCTCCACCGATTTTTGGTTAGCACTACTTACAAAACCCCTTAATGGATTTTTCATCATTGGATTTTCCTCGCTAGGTATGATACCTTGCCAGTCATAACTGCTATCCGCTCCTGGCATAATAAAATCTCCCTGACGATCCCATCTTGCTACAAAACTTCCTTGCTGCTTAATGGCAATATCCCCCGACTTGCTAGCAAATACAAAATTTTGTCCTGGGCATTTCCACAATGAAATCGCCGCTAAATAATCGTCGAAGTTTTTAGCTCTATTCAACTTATAAAAAGTCTCTACTCCTGTTGATGCATTGTGCCCTGTCCATTTAACAGCCAAGTGACGGCCTTTGGATTGCGGGTTTTGATAATGTGCATCAAACATAGCGGGTCCCCAATGGGTCATAGCGATATTCTCCACTACATCGGCACTGTCTTTTACTTTGATAATTTCTTGACGGTTAGTGGTCGCCTTCCATGCACCATTAAACCAATATTCTTTTTGTGTACTGTCTTTAAATTTTAGTTCATAATAATCCAATACATCTCGTCCTGCATTGGTCACCCCCCAAGCCAAACTATCATTAAACCCAATAATTACCGCAGGTGAGCCTGGGAAACTAGCCCCATAAGTACTATGGGTAGGCGTGGTAATTTGAACCTCAAACCACAATGAAGGTAAATTCAATCCTAAATGAGGATCGCTACATAATATAGGACGACCTGATTTTGTTTTGCTCCCCGCAACTGCCCAGTTATTGCTTCCATTATTTTTATCAGGTGCTTGGGGTGGAATACTAAAATTATTGATGGCCGTAACAGCTGTCTGCTTTTTTAAGTAGGCTGAATCTGCAGACAATGGTTTTTGAGGGACTATTGAAGGCTTAGCAAATAAAGTCCCTTTAGGAATAATTGGATCCAATGAATCCTGTTGATTGGTATATAATTTTTCAAATAAATCATACCCTAGGTAATCTCTTGTATTGGTCAATTGTAAATCAGCTGAAGCTGCGCGACCAGTTAAATCGTAGGACATAAACATTAAAAACAAATATGTTTTTTTAGCTGTCCAGGCTTCAGGGCTGTAATTCATTAATTTGTATTCAAAAGGCAAATCCTCAGGCGACAATTGTTTAAGATATGCGTTGACACCCGCTGTATAAGCATCCACCGTTGCCTTCATTACAGGGTTATTATCATTAATGTATTTTTCTGTTTCTTCAGCGCCATAAACCATACCAAGTCGTCTGAAGAATCGATCAATAGCTAATTTATCTGATCCTGCAATTTCACTTAACCTTCCTGCCGCAACACGGGTTTGAAAATCCATTTGCCATAACCTAAATTTTGCATGCAAAAACCCTTGTACAAAATAAGCATCCTCGTCTTGGTCAGCATAAATATGGGGCACCAATCGGTCATCCAAGTAAACATCCACCTTCCCTTTTAATTCACTAGCTACAATGGAGGCATCAAATCCGGCATCCACTTTTTCAGCATTTTTCCAAAATCCATGTTGAGGCGATAAAAAATAACCCAACTTAGGTGTTTTAGCTGTACCACTAGGTAACTGAATATTTAATACAGTCACTAAACCAACAGTAACAATAGCCGAAGCTACAAAAGGCAATATGCGCATAATCAAAATTTAGAGTCCTAAATTAAGTATTATTTGGCAATATGACTTTTAAAAAATTGAAGATGTTTTTCGAGTGGGAGATGCGGAAATTGTACCGCCAATTGCTGGGTTTTTTCCAAACAACTTAACAGAAATTTTTGATGTTCAGAAGCCCCTTCAAAAAAAGGCTTATGATTTATGGCTAACTGAATTTCCACCACTTGTTTCATTAAAGCCTGGGTAGCGGCATTCATATAAGTTTCAACAAGCCGTTCCCAAACATATTGAGTTGCCAAATAATTTGGATGCACCAAGTCCTCGGCATAAAAACGATAATCTCTTAAATCATCAATGATATATTCATAAGCTGGAAAATAAGTACAGCCTGGTTCAGTTTCCACTAAGTCATGTACCGTTTGAATTAATACTGCTTTGCTTCGGTTATTTTCCACTAAACCTTCCCTTAAATGTCTAACTGGACTAATTGTATATATAATATTTAAGTGCGGGTTAAATGCCTTTAACGCTTTTTGAATATCTTTTAAACGCAATAATAATTCGGCGGGCGTTAATAATTTTTTGGCAAACCAATTGGCAGGGGCTTTATGATTATTCGCTACCACCATTCCTTGGTTATTGCCCGCTTGCTCATTTAAGGTGTACAACCAAGCGGAGCCAAGTGTAATAACTAAATGATTGGCTTTCTTTAAAAAATCATGTGCTTCCGAAATGGAATCATTTATTTTTTGCAATGCTTCCTCCTGGGTGATACCCGAAAATCGACTATGGTGGTGCCAGCTATTCCAAACATCATTTAAGAAAAATAAGTCTTCTTTGGTATAAATCTTACCCTGGATATAATCCATTAATGCATTTTGAACACTTACTGGATTAAATAAAATTCCATGTGGATTTTGTACAGTTTCAAAAAGATGATATTGTAATTTGGTACCGATATTTTCTGTAAAACAGGAACCTATCAGCATAATTTTATCCGGATAGGCTATTGCATTTTCAGCAGGCTTTGCAGTTAAGCTTAATTTAAATTTGATGGCACTCATTGCTTTACAATTTTGCGTCAGGGAACATTCTTTGTTTCATGGCTTCATATAAAACAATGCCTGCTGCAACAGAAACATTAAATGAATCAAAATTTGTCGCCATGGGGATTTTAAAGAAATAATCAGCCGCCTTAGCTAAATAAGGTTGTACGCCCCTGCCCTCGTCGCCCATAATAATACAACTTGGCATATTAAAATCTAGCTCATGTACATTTTTATCCGCACGCATTTCACTGGTGAAAACCTGAATACCATTTAAATGTAAATCGTCCACCGCTTTCAATAAACTACTCACGCGAACCACATGAATATGTTCCAAAGCACCCGCGCTACTTTTGAAGGCTTCTTCATTTAATGCACCTACTCCTTTATCAGGAATAATCAATGCTTGCGCTCCACAACAATGTATGCTTCTACTAATTGCCCCAATATTTCTAACGTCTGTCACTCCATCTAACATAACAAATAAAGGAGTTTCTCCTTTTGCCACTACAAAATCAATAACTTCCTGTAAATCCAAATATTTCACATTGGAGATAAAAGCCAATACTCCTTGGTGATTCGCTTTGGTCATCCCATTTAATTTTTCAATAGGAACCAATTGCACCGGAATAGTATGTTCGCGGGCAAATTGCTTTATTTCAGATAAGCCCTCCCCTTGTGCATTTTTTTGAATTAATATCTTTTCAATATTAGCGCCTGACTCCAGTGATTCAATCAATGGCTGACGGCCAATAATAAATTTGCGTTCTGTAGTAAAACTTGGGCGTGGACTAAATCTTCTTGGCTTATTATTTCGTTCCTGCATAAATCAAAGGTAGGTATTTAAACAAAAAACCCGTCCTGAAAAATCGGAACGGGTTTTAATACAAATCACTTTATTATTTTAAACCGAAAGCTTTTTTCACTTTCGCAACATAATCTAATTTCTCCCAGGTAAACAATTCCACTTTCATTACTTTCTTCTTGCCGTCTGGAGTAGAGAATGTTTTAGTTACTGTTTCATTTTTACGACCCATATGTCCGTAAGCTGCAGTCTCACTATACATTGGCGTTCTTAACTTTAATCTTTGCTCAATAAAGTAAGGACGCATGTCAAATATAGATTCTACTAATTTACCAATTTGACCATCGGTTAATTTTACTTTAGCTGTACCGTAGGTATTCACGTTAATGGAAGTTGGCTTAGCCACCCCAATCGCATAAGAAACCTGAACTAAAACTTCAGAAGCCACACCAGCAGCCACTAAATTTTTAGCAATATGGCGTGTTGCATAAGCAGCTGAACGGTCAACTTTACTTGGATCTTTACCAGAGAAAGCACCACCACCGTGTGCGCCTTTTCCTCCATAAGTATCCACAATTATTTTACGGCCTGTTAAACCAGTATCTCCATGAGGACCCCCAATGACAAACTTACCTGTTGGGTTAATATGATATTTAATGTCGTTGTTAAACAACTTAGCGTATTTCTTATATTTTGCTTTAACTCTTGGAATTAAAATCTCAACAATATCTTTTTTGATTTTCGCTAACATCTTACCCTCTGAATCAAAATCATCATGTTGCGTAGATACTACAATTGCATCAATACGCACTGGTTCGTTTTTATCGTTGTACTCAAGTGTTACTTGAGACTTTGCATCTGGGCGTAAATATTTGATAGCCTTGTTTTCTCTTCTTAGTGCAGCAAGCTCAATTAAAATTTTGTGCGCTAAGTCTAAAGCCAATGGCATGTAATCATCGGTTTCGTTGGTTGCATAACCAAACATCATACCCTGATCACCAGCACCCTGCTCTTCTTTCTTTTTTCTGTCAACTCCTTGGTTAATATCAGC
>JACCDH010879538.1_pt1 | contig 18791 bp, 19 predicted proteins | sample 7442481 | NCBI WGS metagenome assembly JACCDH01 (sample SAMN15323433, study PRJNA562643) | freshwater metagenome | isolation source: river surface water | place: USA:Blue River Watershed | collected 2017-08-15 | reverse complement strand
TATAATAGAGAAGATAATATATTTAATGTTTCTATTTTGAAAAGCTTTTGTAATTGATATACAAAATGGTATTGTTAAAAAAGATACAGGACCGAAACGAAAGGCCGAAAAAACAGTATCAGAAGAAATAGTTTTGTCCGCAACGACACCAGAACTATATTGACTTATCCAAGTAGGCATTTCAAAATTAGAAGCATTATTTATTCCTAATAAAACATTTGTGAAATAATAAAATGTAATTAATGAAAGTATTAGGCCAGAATTTATAAATATGTTGTCTAAATCAATTCTATATATTTTTATGTAAGTTAAAAGGAAAAGGGTTGAAGGCCATAGTAATAACTGATTTCTTAATGAAGTGTCTGATAAATTAAAAAATGAAATAATATAACCATATATAAATATTGAAAGAATAATAACAATATTTGAAAAGAATGTAATTTTAACCTCTTTATTAAAGACAAATAAATGAAAAATAATAAATATAAATATAAGCTTATTTACGAAAAGTACTGGTACTAAAATTGTAGAAAGCACATACAAAAAAACTAATAATTCAGGAATTTTAGTAAACTTCAATTTGATAAAAAATATTTTAACTTTTATTAATATGGATAATCATAATGATGAAAATTCTTATTACTTGAATCCTCAAAAATTAAATTCTCTGCAACAATACCAATTATAGTATAATTATGAGAATTTAAGAATTCCCATATTTTCGACTTCTCTATATTTTTAGGATTAAAATCGTCAGATTCGACAGTTAAGTATTTAGGTCGATATTTATTCCAATCATTTGATTTAAGAACTTCTAAACCATTACCTTCAACATCTACACTCATAAAGTCAATCTCGTTAACATCTTTGGGTAAATACTTGTCTAATAAATTTGATAATTTTATAACAGATATTTCTTTTTTTTGAACTAATTTAGAATTAAAATTATTAGCTATTTTACTAGAAAATTCAAAATTAAACGAATTTAAAACACTATTATCGTACATATAATAATTCAAAGTCGTATTATTATCTCCAATTCCATAATTACAATAAATATCACGCTGTCTAATAGATTTAAATTTAAAAACCGACTCTGGTAAAGGGTCAATCACAATGCCTCTCCATCCATTCTTATAAAATTGGTACGTTTGTGAACCATTAACAGGATGATGACATCCAATGTCAATATAAAAACCATTTTTTCTTTTAATACTTCCTTCACTTGCTTTAGAAATAAAAAGTTTATAAAACCAAATATCTTCGCCAAATTGAGAGTAACTATACTGACCACCCCAAGAAAATTTATATAAGAAATACTTTTTTATATAATGTTTTATTAAGTTTTTAAAATTCATAATTGAGTATTTATACGAATAGGTTTATTAATTTTTTGGTTTGCTCTTCCCGACTAAAAGAATTTAATAAGTCTTCCGGAGGTATAGCAAATGAATTATTACTGATACCAGTTAAAAATTTATGAAATCCCAATGTGATTTCGGAAGCTGAATCAGGATTAACACAAATTCCCAAATTATATTTATTAATAACTTCAGACACCTCACCTTGTGGTACTAATGCAAAAATTGGTTTTTTACTTGCTAAATATTCAAAAAATTTTCCGGTAAATGCCATAGATCCTTCTTGATCATTAGATAAAATAAGTAATAACCCGTCGGAATTTATCATTTTGTCAATTGCTTCTTCATGATTAACTTGATGAAATACATTAACTATACTATTTATTTTTTTTAAATTGTTAATATAATTATTATCGAATTCTCCGATAAAATTTAAATAAAAATTGGGGGAATTTGAAATACTGAAATCAAGCAAGCCTTTATAGAGCTTATTATTACATCTTGCTCCAAAAATTGATCCGATGTAACTAATATTAATTTTGTTGTTTTTGTCTACATTTTTTTTGTAAATACTTTTGTTAAAGTTAGTTAGATCACACCCATTTTCTATTACATTATATTTTATAGTGCTTTTAACATTAAAATGTTCTAAAGTATTATTTTTAATAGAATTACTTACAAATATAACTTTATCAGATTTTTGTAAAACTTTTTTTTCTAATATTTTATTGAAAAAATGTAATTTTTGAAGATTTAAATGAAAATTTGGACTTAAAGACCATAAATCTCTAAAATCAGAAATTAAATTAATTTTATTTTTATAAATTTTTTTTAATTCTAATCCTATCAATAATGTAGAAAAGGGTGGAGCAGAACAAATAATATTTTCAATTGAATTTTCATTAATAATTTTTATAGCTTGTCTTATTGCAATTTTATTCCAAGTAAATAAATATTTGTCGGGCACCAAATACTTATTGAAAGATTTCTTTATATAAGTTAATAATTTAAATTTTTTTAATTTATTAATTGGATTAATGTTAGAGTTTAAATTTTTTTGATAATAAAATTTTGCTAGTTCAATATTTTGTTCGATTTTAAAATTGTTAAATTCAATGTCATCTTTAACATTGCTATTTATTATCACATATGTATCAATATTGTTTTTTAATAAAAATTTTACAAATTTTAACCACCTAATATTTCCACCATTTATAGGTGGTGGAAACTGATTAACAATAATTAGAACTTTATTAAATAATTTTAAGCTCATTTAAAAAAGAATTAATTTTTTTGGATATAAAAATTGATGCATTTCCATTTCCATATATGCTTTTATTGTAAGATCTTGGTTTTTTTTTAATATACTCATTTAAATTATCGAGATTATTAAAAATCAAATCATTCCAGCCATATTTTAGAGTTTCTTCCCATTCTGTTTCAGTTCTAATTGTAATACATTTTCTTTTTAACCAATAAGCTTCTTTTTGAATACCACCACTATCTGTTATAATACATTTTGCATATTTTTGATATGATAATGAATCTATATATCCAACAGGTTTAATAAATTGAATGTTTGTATATTTTTTTATATTTATATTAAATTTTTTTAAGTTTATTTTAGTTCTTGGATGTAGAGAAAAAATAATTTTTTGATCTAATTGATTTAAAGAATTCAGCAAATATTCAAGTCGAATTTTACTATCAACATTATAAGGTCGATGAAGTGTAGCAAAGTAATAAGGATGATTTTTCATTTTTTTTAAGTCATGCTCAACCAACTTTAAAGAATCATACATTACGTCACCAGATTTAAAAATATTTTTATGTTTTATGCCTTCTAATTTTAAATTATCTATTGATTTATTGTTTGGACAAAATAATAAATCTGAAAATTTATCGGCAATAATCCTATTAACTTCTTCTGGCATCTTAATATTGAAGCTTCTTAATCCTGCTTCAATATGTATTAAAGGAATATGAGACTTAATTGCAATTAAAGAACCAGCAAGTGTACTATTTGTATCACCATATACTAATATTGCATTAGGTTTAACATGATTTATAATTTTTTCAATTTCAGTCATCATATGTGCAGTTTGTGCACCTTGGCAACTATTATTATTTTTTTTTATTACAAAATCTGGTTTGGGAATTTTTAATTGATCAAAAAATATTTGACTCATTTCCTTGTCAAAATGCTGTCCCGTATGAACTGTAATAGCATTCATCATTTTTTGAAGTTGAATTTGAACAGCAGCATGTTTTATAAATTGTGGTCTAGCACCAATTATTGTCAAAATTGTCTTCATGTTAATTTTAAATTATTTCTAATATATGAATAAGAACCTAATGCGAATAAAAATAAAATAATAATTTTTAGCGAGAAAGCATAAATAGGTGAAATATTTTTTACAACAGTAGAAATTAAAATAGTAAATAATGAAAAAATTATTATTGCAAAAATTTTAGAATATTGAAAATTCATCGGATAAAATTTTTGATTAAAATATATATAAATAAAAAAAGCTAGTATATATCCTATTAAAGATGCAATTGCAGCACCTATAATTCCAAATATTGGTATTAAAAATATATTTAGACACAAGTTGATAATAGCAACTAAAATATTAATATAGGTTACAATTTTTGTTTTATTAGCTATGAACAAACCCGGCGTGAAATTATACATTGATGCTAATAGAGATGTTAAAACCAAATATGGAATCACATTTTTTGCATGAATATAATTAGGAGTAGTGAAAGTTAAAATTATAGTTTCTGCAAAAATTGTTATTCCAACAAATATTATTGATCCAAATAAAATATAATATAAAAAAATACTTTGTAATTTAATTTTTGTGGTTGGATCTTTATAATGCTTATATATTAAAGGAGTAATTGCTAAGTTAATACCAGTTGTAAGTAACCCGACAATTGAAGCAAATTTATAACCAATACTGAATAGACCTAATTCATTTAATGATAACATCTTTTTTATTAAAATTCTATCAATATATAACGAAATAAAGACGGATACACTTGACAGCACAAGTGGTGTTGAAAATTTTAATAAAAAAAATAGACGTGAAAAATCAAAATAATTAATGTATAAATCTCTGGTAAAATATATTGACAACAATATTCCAGCAAGATTTCCAATTATTAATCCATATAATACACCTGAAATTCCTAAATGAAAATATAAAATTAATATTGAAGTAGTAATCGTTGTAATAACTGTAAAAATAATACTTACAAAAGCGTGATTTTTTGCTTTAAGTTGCCATCTTAATTGACTTTGAGTAAAATAGTAAACACCAGATGTCCATGATACTAGTATCGTTTCATTGATAATATTTATTTTGTTGTTACTTTCAAGAAAAAAGTCTGATAAATTTATCCTAAATGGAATTAAGAAAAGAGAGAACAAAGTATAGATTACTATTGTAAAAATAAAAGCTGTTGAAATATATTTTTTTTGATCTGCTAAAGTCCATTCATTATAAAATCTAGCAATAGCCTGGTGTATTTCTAAAGCAATTGTTAGATTTATTAATCCACATGAAACAGTTAAAATATCAACAGAGCCATAATCGGAAGGTGATAATACTTTGGTGTATAATGGCACAAGTAATAATGAAATAGACCTAGACAAGATATTACTAAATGTATATATTGAGGCCTGTGATAATAGCGATTTTATATTCACAAATCTATTCTTTTATAAATTCAAGATATTTATCAAGCAAGATAGAATTGTGGGATAATGAAAAGGATTTTTTTCCAAATTTTTTGTTTAACTCTGATAAATTATTTTTTAATTCTTCTTTCGAAAGACCCCAACCATATAAATAATTAATATCATTAGAAGATATATACCATTCTAAAGGTGCGGAATTGTTTATTATTTTAATATATTTTTTAGCAACAAATTCAATATTCCAATTTAATTTTATAAAATTAAATAAATCTGAACCAACCTTAGATCTTAATTCTTTATTTAATACTAATTTTCTAAGTTCATTTTTTATTTGTGAGGGATCAACATAAATTGACGGGGGAAAAATATTTTTTTTACTTTTTATATATTCAGAATAATACCCAGATAGTAAGACTGGTTTTGCTAATGCTGCTGCTTCAGATCCAAGTCCACCAAGTGGTGAATCGGAATAACATTCATCTAAAACAATATCACACTTATTAATACAATTAATTACTTCTTTATTGGATAATTTAGTAATTTCTATATATTCGAAATCAAGTCCCTCCTCCTTTAATTCATTAATTATTTTTCTGAAGTAGCTACTGCCTTTTGCATTGGGCCTTGTTGGTGCATGCAAAATTTTCAAGACACTACAATTTTCGTCAACTAATTCAAACTTCTCATGTATTTCAAGATTTGTTGGAAATCCAATATAGTTTCCGGATATAAATTTTCTTTTATGAAAATGACCATGTTGAGGATAGTTAATAATTGAATTGGCATATTTTTCAATAAATGATATTCTTTTATTTATTTTTTTATCATTTTCAATTACAAAATATGGATTAAACTTGTTGTTATTCGAATCATCTTTATATGTCCCATTTAAATATGTCGGTCTAGAATCGCTTCCTAGTGAAACACATATAATATTTTTTTTTAATAATTTAAGTATTTTGAAATCCCAATAATTAAAAAAGGAAGATCCTGTAGCAAAAATAAATGTGTCGAATTTTAATAAAGTCCAAGAAAAAACTAAGATTTTTAACATAAAATAATACAATGAAAATAATTTAAAAAAAAATGATTCTTTTTGAATACTATTTTTTTTTGTTGATATTCTAATTAAATAATTTAAGAATTTATAATTGCTCGAATTATAATCATTGTAATTATAATAGTATGAGTTTAAATTTAAATATCCAACATCTAAATTTAAAACTTTAAAACCTAAGAATAAATTTTGAAAATATCCGGCAGCTTCGGTTAGGCCAATTAATATTTTTGGATTTTTTTTGCTCATACTAAAACACCGGTTAGTTCTGTTTTATCTGGAAAATTTATGAGAACCCCCATATTTTTTTGTTGATACACTAACATACTCCCCAAAGCTACAGCTGATGCACCTCCCATTTTTATAACATCATTTATATCATTGATATTGCCAGCACCACCATGAGCAATTACTGGTATCGAAACAGAATTAGAAATTTTACTTACAAGATCAATATCAAAGCCTTTCCATGAACCTTCTCTATCTATAGAAGTTAGTAAAATTTCTCCTGCGCCTAGTTCTTCAACTTTTTTTGCCCAAGTCAATGGGTCCAACTTTGTATTTATTTTTCCAGAATTAATCCAAACCTCATATTTTCCGAAAATATTTTTTTTTACATCGATTGATACTACAACCGCTTGATTGCCATAATGTGCAGAAATTTCGGATACAATTTTTTGATTTACATATACTTGAGAGTTTAAAACAATTTTTTCAAAACCAATATCGAATATAATTTTTGCGATTTCAAAGCTTTTAACCCCTCCGCCATATGATAGAGGCATAAAACACTCATTAGCAATTTCTTTTAATACTTTATAATTGGGCGTATTATTTTGAGTTGTAGCACCTATATCAAGGAACATTAATTCATCAACTTCTAATTCATTAAATATTTTTACAGTATTTACTGGATCACCAATATATTTAGAATTTTTAAATTTTATTGTTTTAACAAGAGATTCGTTGGACAATAAAAGAGCTGGGATAATTCTAGTTTGTAACATTAAATTTTTGAGAAGTTTAATAAGATTTGCATTCCATACTTATGGCTTTTTTCCGGATGAAATTGAGCTCCATAAATATTATCATTTTGAACTACTGCATCAAATAATTTCCCATATTCACACTTTAATATACTATTTTGTAAATTATCTACTTCCACAATGTAAGAATGAACAAAATAAAATTTACTGTCAAAAGTAAGATTTTCTGTAAGTTTACTTGGATTTACATGGATAACTGAATTCCATCCCATATGTGGAACTTTAATATTATTTATTTGCGGAATTCTTTTTGTGTCAGCTGCTATCCAACCAAAACCAGGCATTTTTCCCTCCTCACTACCTCTAGTCAATAATTGCATTCCTAAACAAATACCCAAAACAGGAATTTTATCAATTAATGCTTTTTTATTAAGGGATTCTTTTAGTCCAGAATTTTGAATATTCTCAATTGCTTTATCAAAAGAGCCAACTCCTGGAAGTAATAATTTTTTTGCTTTGGAAATACCTAAAGGAGTGTTAACAACTTCTACACTAACATTTAATTTTTTAAACATGTTTATTACAGAACCTAAATTACCCATACCATAGTCAACAATTGAAATCATATACTCTATTTTAATGGGAAACAATATTTTAAATAAAAACTTCTTGGCACCAAATCATTATCAGCTAATATTTTAAAAATTGGTCTTAATATTTCAAACCTTTTTTTATATGTTTTAAAATCTCGAAAATTTCTTTTTTCCCCCTTCATAATATTTTCAAACTCATCGTCACTTAATTCTAGTCTTTTTTTTACATATGGTATAATATCAGAATCAACAGTAATTGGAGAATTATATATTTCTAGTGCATTATCTCTTTTAATTATTCCAGCCCTGACTTCTGCAGACAAAGTCCAGTTTCTATTATCTATCCCGAATTTTATAGGGTGATAAATTGTATGTGCAAAAGTAGTTGCTCGGTTTTCTAAATGATGCCCGCCATAATACATCCATCCGGTTTTATTTGACAGTTCGTCTCTTGCTTGACTTTTTGAATAATCTATATACCAAAGTGGTCTTATAAATTTCTGCCTATAAAATAAAACCCATTTTAAGAATTGAAAGAAAGTTAAATTAGGAAATGTCTTCATTCGTTTTCTTCCAAATCTTTTATGAATACTTGTAATATATTTCCCGTCAAAATAATTGTTACTTTGAGGTGAAATACCTTCTGCAATAAAAGAATGACCCTCTAATATATATTTAATTCCATATTTTGCTGCAACACTTCTGATAACTTGAACAAATGCAATATCAGTACTCGCATCAAACTCCGGCACTCCAGCTAAGAAGAATGATCTATAAATATCATCCGCTTCCTTATTATCAATAACATAAGTATAAAGATCCACATTTAGAGATGAAGTTACTTTTCTTATATTTTCCGTTGCTATAGACGAGTTCCATGTATTGTCATAATGTACAGCTAATGGCCTTAATCCCCATTCAATACATTTTAATAATAAATATGAAGAATCTGTACCACCACTTAGTCCAACTATACAATCGTATTTTTTTCCTAAACCTGCATATTTTATTTCATTAATGATTTTTTGTAGTTTCTGTATACCCTCATTACTACCTGTTGAATATTGTTGAATTAAGCTTTCAACTTGTCTACAATAATTACAGACTCCAAAATCATCATATGAAATGTTTGGAATTTTATTGTCATAAATACATCTTTTACAAGACTTATAAATCATATTTGTTTTTTTAAAATTAACGCTGCACCATCTACTAGTATTTTATTATTTTCATCAATACATGTTGTTTTCAACTCTAAAATTGGTTTATCATTCCTTAAGGAAATAATTTCAACTTTTGCAATTACTAATTGTTCGCAATATATAGGTGATTTGAAATCAATTTTTTGGTGTAAATAAACACTTCCGGGGCCAGGAAGGTAGTTTGCAATAATAGTTGAGAATAAACTTGCAACAAAAATCCCATGTACAATTTGTTTTTCAAATCCTAACTTTTGAGCAAATTCATTATCTAGGTGAACTGGATTTATGTCTCCAGTCAAAATTGCAAAATCTTCAATATTTTTTTTTGAAAAAACTTTTTGTAGTTCAAAACTATTACCAACTTTAAAGTTGTCCAGCATCTTTGAATTTTTTTATTTGTTGTTCAACAAAATTATCATCTATGGTACTTATTACTCTTGCTGGACTCCCACCTGCTATGCAATTTCCTGGTAAATTCTTATTTACAACTGACATTGGCATGACAATTGTTCTGTCGCCAATTTCAACGCCATGATAAATGACAGAAGGGCCCGCGATAAAACACCCCTTTCCAATTGTTGTTTTTGCACGAGCAATTAAATTACTTTCTATTTTATTTTCCATTGAAATATTAGCGAGAAAACTAGTATGAGACCAAATCATTACATTTAATCCTATACTAGTATGATCTCCAATACTTAAACCACCTGAAGCATCTAAAATTGCGCCTTCGCCAATCCAAACATACTTACCGCATTCAAATTTTTCTGGAGAAATAATTTTTGCATTTTCTCTAATTCTACATCCTTCTGGTAGATTATAAAAATTAGCCCTCTCATCATCGGTCATCAAACCAGCAACAAAAGAATTCAGTATTTGTTTCCTTAATTTGTTATTTCGATCTAAATTTTTGAATAAGTCTTGCATGATTACTGAATTTAATAATTTTTTTTAATCCAATCTGCCGTTTTTAATATTCCTTCTTCCAAGTCTACAACGGCTTTAAATCCCAGTAATTCGTATGTTTTATCGACACTTGGAATTCTAATAGCAATATCTGCAGAAAGTGGCGGTTCAAAAATTATTTTAGAATTTGAATTTAATACTCTACATACCGTTTGTGCTAATCCCAAAATTGTTATGACTGCTCTAGAATTTCCAAGATTAAAACTCTCACCAATAGCATTTGGATCTTCAATACATCTAATTAAACAATTTACGAAATCATCAACATAACACCATGCACGAATTTGATTTCCATCTCCATCAATTTTAATGTCTTCATTTTTTAAAGCACGTTTTATAAATATTTGTATGGCGCCTTCACCTGTTTGTCCTGGTCCATAAACATTGAAAGGTCGCACTGTGACAACAGGGATTTTAAATTGGTTATAATATGCATGAGCTAAATGCTCACCAGCTAATTTAGATACTGCATATGTCCAGCGAGCTTCACCAGCAGAACCAGAAACTGTTGAATCTGACTCCGAAGAACGGAATGCCATTGAACCAAATACTTCTGATGTTGAAAAATCAATAAATCTGTCTTTAATTTCATTTACTTTTGCTGCTTCTAATGCATTAGCTGTTCCAATCATATTTACCCTCATTGTTGTTACCGGATTTTTTATTACAGTATCAATACCTGCAATACCAGCAGCATGTACAACTATGTCTGAACCTTTCATGCTTTCACACAATAAGTTAAAATCTAATACATCACCTTTTATTATTTTAATATTTGGATGTTCTCCTATTCCACTATTTGTTAGCGTATCTCTATGAAAGTTGTCATAAACCACAATTTTATTTTTTTCAACATAATGTTTAATTAATGTATTAGCTATGAAACCGGCTCCACCAGTTATAAATATTGTTTTACCTTGTATCATTTTTATATTTTGTTTAAATTATAAATTATAAAATCTATTTGAATGTTTGTTAATTTTTCATACAAAGGAATTGCCAACCCTTGTTTGTAAGCAATAAATGAATTTGGAAATTCGGTTTCACTTTTATGTTTATATTTTTTTTTGTAAAAAACTTGTTCGGGAATACATTGAGCTCCATAATTGGTGCCAATTCCAATTTCTTTTAGGTTATTTATAATTTGGGATTGATTTAATCTTTTATCTAAAAGTAGATGAAATGTTTGCCAACTATGTACTTTATTTTTATTATAAATTGGCAATGTTAATTTTGGATTTTGTATGCCGGTCAAATATTTATTAGCTATATATATTTTTCTTTGTAAAATAGAATCAAAGCGTTTCAATTGACTTCTTAATAATGCAGCCTGAATTTCAGTCATTCTACAATTATATCCTGGTAAAACAAATTCTATTTTATTTTTAGTATCAGCACCTATTCCATGATTTCTTAAAGTTTTCAATTTTAAAGCTAATTGGCTGTCGTTTGTTGATATAGCACCTCCTTCTCCAGAAGTTATAGCTTTTCTAGGATGAAATGAAAATGAACCAGCAATTCCAAATGTTCCAGCATATAATTCATTTTCTTTTGCCCCCAATGCACATGCAGCATCTTCTATTAAAAATAAATTATTAAAATCGCATAGCTTTTTAATTTCATGGATATCCGCCATTAGTCCAAATTCATGTACAACTATGACTGCTTTAGTTTTAGTTGAAATTTTTTCTTCAATTAAATTTTTATTGATGTTAAATGTATTAATATCAATATCTACAAAAATAGGCGTTGCACCCACTAATTCAATTACATTTGCAGTTGCTATATATGAAAATGCTGGTAAAATAACTTCATCTCCCGGCCCAATACCTAAAGCATGTAAAATCAAATGAAGGGTGGCAGTCCCATTTGTGACCATTATACAATGTTCAACATTTAGATAATTTGCTAATTCCTTTTCTAATTTCTCAACATTTTCCCCTTGAACTAGATTTCCAGATTTTAGCACATCTAGCACAGCCTCAATATCTTGATTTTGTAGATCAGGAGATGCAAGTTTTATCATATACTTTTTGTTTGTTAAAATTTAAATGGATGTGTTGAATCAGGTAATAAACAAAATGGATGAAAATCTCCAATATTTCCTATTGGTTGTGAAGTTCGAATTTGATGCACAATCTCAATTGAATTTTTTGCCTCTTCCAGCTTAAATCCATTGCCATCTAAGATGTGTTGATAACTTTTTGTATGTAATTCAGTAAATCCATCGCTAAATTCAAAAGAATTTCCATCAACTGTCATTAATCTATAGGTTCTTTTTCCTTCTTCTTTAACAGTATCTGGAATTGTTTCAAAATTTACACTCAAAAACCATCTAACTCTAGCCTTTTCGAACTCCAAATAGCCGGCAGCCCTATCATGTCTGTGTATATGGACAATATTTTTTTTAAGTGATCCAAAAATCCAAGAAAGCATATCATAGAAATGAACTCCAATATTAGTTGCAATACCTCCAGATTTCTGATCGTCTCCTTTCCAACTAGTAAAATACCAATGACCTCTTGATGTTATATATGTAAGATCAATATCATAAATTTTATTCATTGGACCATTTTCAATTTTCTTTTTAAGTTCAATTATTGATGGATGAAGTCTTAGTTGAAATATATTATAAACATGTTGACCAGTTTCTTTTTCTATTTCAAGAAGAGAATCAATATTCCATGGGTTCAACACTAAAGGTTTTTCACATATAACATCAGCATTATTTCTCAACCCAAATCTAATATGCGAGTCATGTAAATAATTTGGAGAACAAACCGAGACGTAATCAAGTTTATTTCCTTGCTTTTTTAATTTTTGAATATGTCTATCAAATCTTTCAAATTCTGTAAAAAAATCTGAATTAGGAAAAAAACTATCTAATACTCCAACGCTATCAAATTTATCTAATGCTGCTAGTAAATTGTTTCCTGTATCTTTTATTGCCTTTAAATGTCTTGGTGCAATAAAACCAGCAGCTCCGATAAGTGCAAATTTTTTCATGAATAAATTTTTGTTACGTTATTGTTGTTTAATTCATACTTTTCTTTTGACTCAGTACAAATTGCTATATTGTTTTTTTCAAAATACAATCTTTGTCCATATTCACTTATCCACCCTATCTGCCTGGCTGGATTTCCAACTACCAATGCATAAGGTAAAATTGTTTTTGTAACAACTGCACCTGCACCAATAAAAGCAAATTTTCCAATATTATGTCCACAAACAATTGTTGCGTTAGCACCAATACTAGCACCCATGCCAACTATTGTTTTTTGATATTCACCTCTTCTATTTACTGCACTTCTTGGATTTACTACATTTGTAAATACACAAGATGGGCCAAGAAATACATCATCTTCACATATTACTCCTGTATATAAAGAAACATTATTTTGAATTTTTACATTTCGACCTAAAATTACTCCTGGCGATATAACAACATTTTGTCCAATATTGCACCCTTCACCAATAATTGAGTTACTCATTATATGAGAAAAATGCCAAATTTTGGTCCCATCACCAATAACACAACCAGCATCAATTACAGCAGTTTCATGTTGAAAGTAAGACATACAAATTATTTTATAAAAAATTCTCGAATAGAATTACAAATAAACTCTTGTTCTTCTTGAATAAGTTCAGTATGCATTGGCAAGGATAAAACAGATTTACAAAGTTCGATGGTATTTGTTAAACTACCGGAAATTTTTCCTATTTTCTGATACGCTTCTTGTTCGTTTAATGGAACAGGATAATAAATCATAGCTGGAATACCGATTGATTCAAGATGTTTTTTTAATTCGTCTCTTTTATTTCCTTTAATTTTTATTGTATACTGATGAAAAACATGAGTACTATATTGATTTCTATATGGAATTTGGATTTCTTTTATATTAGACAATAAGTGATCATAAATTTTGGCTGCCTTTTGTCTCGCATTTATATATTCATTTAAATGATCCAACTTTATATTTAAAATAGCTGCCTGTATTGTATCTAAACGAGAATTAACCCCTATGTATTTATGTACATACTTCACTTCTTGCCCGTGATTTGCAATCATTTTTATTTTTTCAGCAAGAGACTTGTCGTTCGTATAAATAGCCCCCCCATCTCCATAACAACCCAAATTTTTTGAAGGAAAAAAAGATGTGCATCCAATATCACCTATTGTTCCTGCCTGTTTTTTGGTGTTATCCATATATATATATTCTGCACCAATTGCTTGGGCATTATCTTCAATAACATATAAATTAAACTCTTTAGCAATTTTCATTATTTCCTCCATGTTGGCAGTCTGTCCATACAAATGAACTGGCACTATTGCTTTTGTTTTTTCTGTAATTGCTTTTCGAATTTCGCTAATTGAGATATTAAAATTATTTTCATCAACATCAATCATAACTGGCTTCAAATTTAACAAACCAATCACTTCGGCAGTTGCTACGTATGTAAAAGCTGGAATTATAACTTCATCCCCCGCTTTCAAATCCAACGCCATCATTGCAATTTGTAAGGCATCAGTTCCATTAGCACATGGAACAACATACGCTCCATTAAAATAATGAGTCAACTTTTCTGCAAACAATTTCACTTCTGGCCCATTGATGAAATTTGCATCTTCTATAACTTTTAAAACAGCAGCATTAATTTCGGTTTTAATTTTTGAATGTTGTTTTTTTAAATCAACCATCTCAATTTTCATATAAAAATTTTTAAAGTCTAGCATCTACCAGTTCTCTGCTTAGAAAAGATTTAGTATCAAATATTACAGAATTTTCACTTCTCAAAATATTTTTAAAATTTATATTTGAGAATTCTTTATGCGAAACTGCCAAAATTATTGCATCATATTTTTGACTAATATTTTCTATTAATTTAATTTTATACTCTTCTTCTACTTCATTCTTGTCTGCATGTGGATCATAAACATCTACGACTACTCCATATTGTTTCAATTCATCATATATATCTATGACTTTAGAATTTCTTATGTCAGGACAATTTTCTTTAAATGTTATCCCTAAAATAAGCGCATTTGATGAATTAACTTTGTGATTTTTTTTAATCAATAATTTAACAACTTTATTTGCTACAAACATCCCCATCATATCGTTTACTCTTCTGCCACTTAATATCACTTGTGGGTAATATCCAAGACTTTCAGCCTTATGTGCCAAATAATAAGGATCAACCCCGATACAATGACCACCAACTAACCCTGGACTAAATTTCAAAAAATTCCATTTTGTTCCTGCTGCTTCAATTACATCATTTGTATCTATTCCCATTCTTTCAAAAATCAATGCTAATTCATTTACAAATGAAATATTTACATCTCTTTGAGCGTTTTCTATTGCTTTTGAGGCTTCTGCAACTTTTATGCTTGGAGCCATGTGTGTTCCAGCGTTTATTATACTATTATATAAATCATTTACAACTACAGCAATTTCTAGTGTTGAGCCAGAAGTAACTTTTTTAATTTTTGTAAGCGTATTAACTTTATCACCTGGATTGATTCTCTCTGGGGAATAACCGCAATAAAAATCGATATTAAACTTCATTCCACTTTCTTTTTCTAATACAGGTACACAATCTTCTTCTGTACAACCTGGATAAACAGTACTTTCATAAATTACAATATCTCCTTTCTTCAAAACCCCCCCTATCATTTTTGAAGCGTTAAGTAACGGGGTTAGATCAGGAGCTTTAAATTTATTGATTGGAGTTGGAACTGTTACTATAAAAACATTGTAATTGATTAAATCTTCAACATCATTCGAGAATATCAATCCCTTAGCTGCTTCTATTTCATTTTTATTGGATTCAAAAGTCTTATCATACCCATTCTTAAGCTCTCTTATTCTTTTTTCATTTATGTCAAATCCCAGTGTTGCATATTTCTTGCCAAATTCAACAGCCAAAGGTAGACCAACATATCCTAAACCTATTATTGCAATTTTTTTTTGATTTAATTTCATCATTATCAAATTAATATTTTTTTATAAATTAGTATTATTCTTGGATTGATTCAATCATACAGCCCGCCCATGAATATCCAACACCAAAACCAGCTAACAAAATTAATCCTGTTTTTGTAAAACATTCTTCTCTTAATGCAATTGGAATAGAACTAGAAACCGTATTCCCAACATTCTTAATGTATGAAATAAACTTCTCCTCGGGAATGTTTATCTTTTTTCTAAGAAAATTGAGCATGAATTTATTTGCTTGATGAAATAAAAAGTAATCAACTTGTTGAGGTATTAGTTTGTTTTTATTTAACACGTCTTCAATTAATTTTGGAACTGCTAAACTTGTAAATGAAAAAATCTCCTGACCATTCATGAATAAATTACTATCGTTTTTGACAAATTGATTATTTTGATCAAATACATCATCACCTTTTTCTTGAAAATGCCTTAAACCCCCATATTTAACTATCAAATTATTATAACCAGAACCATCAGTTCCAAATGAAAAATCTAATATTTTAAATGCACCTGGCACATTTGAAATCAAAGTTGCCGTTGCGGCATCACCAAAAATTGTTTTGTTAGATTTATCTAATGGGTTAATATACTTAGAGTATGTGTCTGCAGTAATTAATACAATTTTTTTCGCTATTCCTGATATTATAAAAGCTTTTGCAATTGACAAGCCATATATGTAACCAGAACATCCTAAATTATAATCAAATGCTCCACATTTTTTTGATAATTTAAGTTGATCCTGCAATATACAAGCAGTTGTTGGTATAAAATAATCTGGCGATTGTGTACAATATATGAGTAAATCAATTTCTGATTTATCTATTTTGTTTTTTTCAAATAATAAGTTTGCAGCAGATAAAGCCAAATCACTTGCAAATATTGTTTTATCAGCTATTCTTCTTTCATTAATTCCTGTCTTTTCGGCAATCTTTTGAACTTCCCACTCTGGATGTTCTATAGATATTTGGTCATTAGTTAAAGTTAATGACGGAAGTGAATATTCAATACAATTTATAAATGCATTATTCATTTTGAATTATTTGTCTTTCTTAATACTAAATCAAATAATGATTGGATTGTATTAGCTAATTGAAAATCTTCATCAGAAATTTTGATTCTAAATTCATCCTCAATTGAAGCGATTATCGCCATTCCGGTTAATGAATCATAAATTTCTAATTTTTTATACTCTGATTCAAACGTTATGTTTTCAATCTGCAAATCAGAGCCTGAAAACTGATCAACTATTAACTTTAAAAAAACTTCTCTATTCATGGTTTAATATATTTTATTCAAATAACGGACAAAACTGCGCACATTTAACCTATTTTACAACCTTTTTCAATAACCCATAAACAAAAATGAAACATATAAATTGATTGATTATCATGTTATTAACGATTTACAACGATCTGAAAATATACTAAATTAGTGTGGTCCACACTAATCCCAATATCAATAACTCTAATCAAGAACTTTTCTGAACAGCTGTCCAAATATCAAGTACAATACTGTTAAAAACCCAGCTAAAAATCCACCTAAAATAAGCGCTTTTAATTTGCCAAACTTATCTTTCAACAATGGTAACATCGGTCTATCAATTAATTGAATCAAAGGAGTTTCTTTTCTTAGTGTAATTTTGGCCAATTCTAATTGTACAACCAGATTGGTTAATATAGCAGTATTAGCTTGTACATCAATTTGCTTTTTCTTAGAAGGTGCTCCTTTAATATTGTATGCAGGATTTAAATTATACACATTATCTGTTTCAGCGGCAACACCATTAATAGCTCCATTTAATTCAGCTCTTACACTATCCACTTGCTTTTGTAAAACATCAGTATTTATTCTTGCTTTTTTACTTTTTGTTTCTATATAAAGATCAGAAGTTTCCTTGGCAATACTTTCACAGAATATTTTTGAAAATAATTCATCTTGACTATTTACTTCAATAGATAAAATTGTTATTTTTTTATCTTTTTGCATAATACTAAGATTATCTTTATCGATAAGTCTTATATGAATCTCTTTGAGAATTGAATCTTGTTGTAAGTTATATTTTGATCGATCATCACCAGGTAAAAATTGAATATTTTTTAATGCAGGTATTTTCTCCCAAGCTTTTCTTAATTCATTTATTTGTATATAATATTCAGCAAGTGTTAATATTTTGCCATTTAATAATATTGGACTTAATAATACTTTTTCTACTATCAGCCTACTCTTCATTAATTCCGTCAAATTACTTGCAGCAAAAGCACCGCCACCACCTGCACCTCCCAAATCAATACCGAAACTACTTGCTAATCCTAACGCACCACTTAATCCTCCGCCCCCTCCACCTTTATCTTCTTCCATGGCAAAAGTTAAGGTTGCTTTGTAGGTAGGTTTTTCAAACCAAGCAATGGTTAATCCAATTAAGCCTCCAATAATTCCTGCTAAAAAAATAGTTTTCCATTTAGATTTCAAATAGGCAAACCATTCTTTCATTTTAAGAATTAGTTCTTTTAATGAAATTTCATCATTGTCAAAATTAGCCTGTGATGTATTTTCTTGATTTGTTGACATTGTTATAATTTGATAAGATGCTTCGAATTTTATTTCTTCAATAAGCTAATCGTAGCCAATGCAGATACTACCTGTGCTAATACAGTTGTAAACTGAATGACTGTTGTAATGGCTTTATCTTTCTTTGCATCTGTTTCAGGAAGAACTACTTCTGATCCTGGTTTGATTCTTGGATTAATTCTAAATAAACCAAAGGTTTTGGTTCTATTTGATTTCCCATTTGCATAAATTACATACGCTCTACCTCTTTTTGCATATTCTGAAATACCCCCAGCAGCACTAATACATTCTCCTATAGTTAATCCATCTCTATAAACTATATTAGTTGGTCTTAAAACACCACCACTAATTTT
>JACCDH010144057.1_pt1 | contig 18791 bp, 21 predicted proteins | sample 7442481 | NCBI WGS metagenome assembly JACCDH01 (sample SAMN15323433, study PRJNA562643) | freshwater metagenome | isolation source: river surface water | place: USA:Blue River Watershed | collected 2017-08-15 | reverse complement strand
CTCGCTAATCCGCGTATTGCTACCGATGCGGATTACGGCAACATTGAATCCGTCGTCGCGCATGAGTATTTTCATAACTGGACAGGCAATCGCGTCACCTGCCGCGACTGGTTTCAGTTATCGCTGAAGGAAGGCCTTACAGTTTTCCGTGATCAGGAATTTTCTGCCGACATGATGGGCAGTGATAGTGGTCGCGCGGTCAAGCGTATCGAAGATGTGCGCGTGCTGCGTGCCGCGCAGTTCCCTGAAGATGCCGGTCCGATGGCGCATCCGGTGCGGCCTGATTCTTATGTCGAGATTAATAATTTCTACACGCTGACGATTTACGAGAAAGGGTCCGAAGTCGTGCGCATGATGCAGACCTTGCTCGGTCGCGAGGGATTCCGCAAAGGCATGGATCTTTACTTCAGTCGTCATGACGGACAGGCCGTGACTTGCGATGACTTCCGCGCTGCGATGAGCGATGCCAACGGTCGCGATCTCAGTCAGTTCGAGCGCTGGTACAGCCAGGCAGGCACACCCCGTGTGCAGGTCACGTCTGAATATGACGTTGCTGCGCAAACGTATACGCTGACGATGACACAAAGCTGTCCGTCGACTCCGGGACAAGACAGCAAGCTGCCCATGCATATTCCAGTCGCTGTTGGTCTGCTGGATACGCACGGCAATGATTTACCTCTGCAACTAGAAAACATCGCAGGACCCGAAGAGACCGAAGTGCATGTAGCGCCAACCACGCTGGTGCTGGAACTGACCGAAGCTACCCAGCGTTTTACCTTCACCGGCATCGAGCATGCGCCCGTGCCATCGCTGTTGCGCAATTTCTCCGCGCCGGTGGTGCTGGGTTATGGCTACAGTGATGACGAACTGGCGTTTCTTCTCGCGCACGACAGCGATCCCTTCAACCGCTGGGAAGCCGGACAAAGACTCGCTACCCGTCGATTATTGACGCTGGCCGCTACGGACATTGGCGAAGATCTTCATTACGCTGTTACTGCGCAAGACAAATTATTGGCGGATGCCTTGCGCAAGCTCTTGCGTGATGCATCGCTGGATCCGGCTTTCCGCGATCTGGTGTTGACGCTGCCTTCCGAAGGCATGCTCGCTGAGCAGGTGGATGTCATTAATCCGCAAGCTATTCACCGTGCGCGTCGCGCGTTGCGCCATCAGCTCGCACTGGCCTTGCGTGCTGATTTGATCGAGATCTATCGTTCGCATCACACGCCCGGCGCCTATCGTCCCGACCCAGCACATGCGGGTCGTCGCGCGCTACGCAACAATGCACTGGGCTATCTGGCCGAGCTTGATGATTCCCAATCACACAAAATCATGCAAGACCAGCTCGATCACGCTGCCAACATGACCGATCGTGTTTCGGCACTGTCTGCGATGGTGCATCATGAGGCGCCCGGTGTTGATGAGGCGTTGCAGTCGTTTTATGAAGACTTCGAGCAGGACCCACTGGTCATCGACAAATGGTTCAGCCTGCAGGGCTCATCTCCTGCGACCGATGTGAAAGCAGTGCGCGAGCTGATGCGGCATTCAGCCTTTACCCTGAAAAATCCCAACCGTGCGCGCAGTCTGCTGTTCGCATTCTGTAACAGCAACCCAGCGCGTTTCCATGCGCCCGATGGCAGTGGACATGCTTTCTGGGCAGAGCAGGTCATTGCGCTCGATGCGCTCAATCCTCAGGTGGCTGCACGGCTTGCGCGCTCGCTGGATCGTTGGCGCAAATATGCACCAGCTCTGCAAAAATCCATGCGCGAGGCACTGCAAAAGGTGTCCTCTGCCAAAAAACTGTCGAATGACGTTGCCGAAGTGATCGGTAAAGCGCTCGCCAATTGACTCTTACCTGCCAGAGAGCACCGTCATGAAACGTATCAGCCTTACGCAGTACCTCATTGAAGAGCAGCGCCTCAATAACTCCATTCCCGCCGAGTTGCGACTGCTGATCGAAGTTGTCGCGCGTGCTTGCAAGACCATCAGCCATGCGGTCGGCAAGGGCGCCTTGGGTGATGTACTGGGCGCCGCCGATACGGAAAACGTACAAGGCGAAATACAGAAAAAACTCGACATCATCTCGAATGAGATTTTGTTACAGGCCAATGAATGGGGCGGTCATCTCGCTGCGATGGCGTCGGAGGAGATGGAAACCATCCATCCGATTCCCAATCGCTATCCGATGGGCGAGTACATGCTGCTGTTCGATCCGCTCGATGGCTCTTCCAATATCGATGTGAACGTTTCCATCGGAACCATCTTCTCGGTGTTGAAAGCACCCGAGGGCATGGCCACACCGACCGAGAAGGATTTTCTGCAACCCGGCACACGACAAGTCGCTGCAGGTTATGCGGTATACGGTCCTCAGACCGTATTGGTGCTCACCACGGGGAACGGCGTCAACTGCTTCACGCTCGACCGCGAGATGGGTTCCTGGGTCATGACGCAGCGGGCATTGCAAATTCCCGCGGACACGGCGGAATATTCCATCAACGCCTCCAACGCACGTCATTGGTACCCACCAGTGACTCGCTATGTCAAAGAACTCGAAGCCGGTAAGACTGGCCCTCGCGGTAAAAATTTCAATATGCGCTGGATTGCATCAATGGTCGCCGATGTTCATCGCATATTGAATCGTGGCGGGATCTTCATGTATCCCGCCGATGCACGTGAGCCAGATAAACCGGGCAAATTACGACTGATGTACGAAGCCAATCCCATGGCGTTTATCGTCGAGCAGGCCGGTGGTGCGGCGACGGACGGAAAAAATCGGATACTCGACATCCAGCCGCATACTTTGCATCAGCGTGTGGCGGTGTTCATTGGCTCCCGCAATGAAGTGCAGCGAGTGACGGAATATCACGCAGAGTCGTCTCGCTAGGCCGGAATAGCCTTGTGCGGGCTGAGGTTTTTGCTAGAATATCGTCCTTCGCTGATGTAGCTCAGTTGGTAGAGCAACTGATTCGTAATCAGTAGGTCGGAGGTTCGATTCCTCTCATCAGCACCAAAAATATCAATAAAATCAATTACTTAAAATAAATTACTAAATCCTAAGTAGTATAATTCTATCTATACTACAATCCATGTGAAAAAACCATTCATCGGTGCCACTGGATTGATGAGCAAAAGCACTTCCCTCAACAAAAATCGTGTTTCATTATCGGATGACGATCAATTCACATCTGTGAGACACCGCACGGTTCCCTTAAAGGAATCCATCTCTACTATTGGGCGTGGTTACCCAGACAAACTCGTGTTATTCAAGATACCTGCCTCAAGATACTGGTGGTGCCGATACTTCACGGGACGAAAAGTCGTAAAGCAATCAACCAAAACTGAAAATAAAAATGAAGCTATAGCTTTTGCAAAGCGATTTTATGAAGATATTCTTCTTCGTGAGAGGAAGCTACTGCCGATCGGGAAAAGTTCAAGCTTTCAAAGATTTTCGGATGAGCTTCTAGAGGAGCAGGAGCGGTTAATAAAGCGCGGTGATAGAAACCCGCTCATGAATATAAATGATAAGCAAAAATTACAACATGATCTTCTGCCGTTTTTCAAAGATTTCAAGATAAACGAGATCAACTACAAACACATAAATCAGTTCGTTGATACACTTTCAAGTAGAAATCTCAGTTCATCATCTATAAAAAATCACCTAAACTTATTGCACAAGATTTTTCAAGTTGCTCTTAGAGAAGGGGCTATTCAAAATATCCCAACTTTTCCGAAGGTGAAAGTAAGAGATTACCCACGCGGTTGGTTTACCACCGAAGAGTACGAGCATCTCCGAACTATCGCAACAAAAATGGCAGATGATGAGTATGAGGTAAGAGGGCATCCGGTAACTGCAGAATTGAGACTCATGATTACTTTTATGGTCAATACTTTTTTGAGACCGAGTGATCTAAAAGAATTGAGACATAGGAATATTCAGGTTGTATATGGGGAGCACGATTTTTTGAGGATTCTTCCTGAGTCCTCTAAAACTGAAAATACGCCAATTATTTCCATGTCAGTAGCGATCAAAATTTACAAAGACATTGTAGATTTTCAAAAGGGTAATGGTCGAGGACATTCGAAAGATGATTTCGTGTTTTTTCCGCACTTGCGAGGAGAGGGGTCTAAAAAGACAAGAGGTAAAGACAACACAAACAGAGACTATGCGTTACAAACAATGCGTCGCCAATTTGAAGAATTGCTACGGATCGCCGAATTAAAGCAAACCCCGACTGGACAGCCGCGAACGCTTTATTCTTTGAGACACACGGCAATAATGTTTAGACTGACCAAAGGTGACAAGATTGACTCACTAACGCTTGCGAAAAATGCTCGTACATCGGTGGAGATGCTAGAACGATTTTATGCCAAGCATTTGACCCCAGAAATGAACGTAGACAAGCTGCAGTCTATGAAAAAACGTCGGAACGAAGACCAGTAAATCTACGAACGGCTAGCCTCAAACGCTTTCCTAAACTCCCGCCTTCTGGCTTCAGACCAGCCCCAAGCGCCATAGAACCGAACAGGCTGCCGTTCAATGTGCCGATGATAATAATGCAGATAACGTCGGCAATACTCTTCAAGTACTTCCAATGGAACATCTGCGTCGTAGTTGCTTCTAAGCTCGTGCATCAATGACGCCAAGTCGGACAATTGCATACTGACTAACCCTATTTATCTATTTATCAATGTATTCACTAAACCGATGAATGCTAACTTCATATCCTGGCAAACCAAATTTAGTGGATAATGAATGGGCGGTTGAATGACGTGAAAGTGAATTCGTACCTGAAATTTCTTTTATAAATTCTGGAGAAAACAATGAAAAATAAAATCTGCTTGCCTCTCATCATGACTTTGGTGGGATCCATTGGAATGCACTCAGTTGCATGCGCTGAGATGAAATATAAAACAAGTTTCATTGGAAAGACTGATTTTCAGTCGATTGATTGGAACGGTGGTAAAGCTACAGTTGGATCATTGAGGGGTGTTCTTGAGACTTACGGCAGTAATGATCCCAAAGCACCTAATGGGCAAAGTGTGCAAAATTGCGTTCTCAAATCAGTCAGAATAAATGATGGTACCGACATTCAAGCGAATTGCACCGTTACTGATAAAGACGGAGATTTGATATTTGCAGTCTCTGAGCGCAAGCAAGGCGATATAAATGCTGGCTCGGGTGGTAAAGGTAAGACGAGATATATTGGTGGAACCGGAAAATACAAAGGTATCAGTGGAGGCTGTGAATACCAGACAAAGTATCTTCCTGAAAATTGGCTATCAGTCGAATCTGAATGCACAAGGGATTATTGATCGGCGACCTTCAATTGCTCAGTTCAGCGGTTAGGGTTGACTGAACTGAGCATAAGTCTGAGTCTTTTTTATAAAATCTTGCGGGTGAGACGATATCTAGGAGCAAGCTCTACCTAGGACTGCGACTGTATAAGCCTAGCGTCAGGCTCTATTATTTCAAGATTATTAGGTTGCTAGCCCCAAAACGAACTGCCACAAACTCCGAATGCCAGACAATCTGTCCTGCATCAAAATCTAGCCCTGCCGGAACACACCAGAGAGCGTTCTAAAGTCATTCAGCAAGAGAAGTCATGGCAGACTATAGCTGCCAGTAAAACACAACTAAAAGACACGGATTTGAAATTTCAATAAATGTAATATATTCGGTTTTACGCATAAAACCAGTCTGGCAGCCGACTCTACTACTGAGGATTTCGACGTCGGCATGAACAGCGGTGCAATAGCAGGTCAGTCAGTCTGGCACTGCTATTTGCATCTGATTACACGCCGCAAGGGTGATATAGAGATTTCCTGTAATGGAGCGCGGCAAGTTATACCAAGTAAGGAAAATTATTGACTTGTGAGTGGAAATTTACCCTTCGCAGTCCCAGCAATAATTTTTTTTGCCCTACGTAAAATTTTATCCGCAGCAGACGCAAGATTTCGGCGCTTACTGGTGATTTCGTAAGTTGTCTCAGTTCCATCATTTCTCAGCCGATTTTCCAGTGTACTGAGCCTACATTTTTGTGCGATCTGCCAAAGTTTTAGATTTGGATTATGGACTTTCATATCAAAAACTTGGAGACATTTCTGAAGAGCAGCAGTATCGACATGCCCTGAAATTGGATACAGCGCAGTAGACGACTTATTTGTGCGCACACCCCTTCTGCCTTTATGGTGTGTTTTCAGTAGCTTATTGAATTCTTTCAGAATAAAGCGTTTTGGAAGGTTCAATGGGATCTGCACATTCATCAAAAGCTCACCTGAATGGAAATCGTCTGAGGAATCAATTACCCTGATGTTGAAATCAACAACTCTCTCGGCAAAAAGCTTTGCGCCTCTTTCGTCCGTAGACCACCATTTTTTGAAATCAGATTTATGGACATCGCCAAAGTCCTGATAAATGCCTGCAAGCTTTCCTGCTCCGCCTCTGTCACAGCACCTCTTGTAGTCCTCGTTCCGGCGTAAGAACTCCCACCAAAGGTAATAAACCGAATTCTTGTACTGCTCCTTCTGCTTGTCAGCTTTAGAGCGACCGAAGAGTGGGTGCTGGTACGCGAATTTTCTTGCTATAAATGCCACTGTTTTCACCTTCATAAAAGCACCAATTGAGCAGCGTAACGGAATCTTAGCGTAAAAAAGCTATATTGATCTTATCGAAAACGTTTGTGGAGATCAGTATGAGTGTCGTACAAATCAGCAGCAGAAAGAAAGCGCATTTCGTATCGAGAACAGTCGTTCTTTCAGATGAAGATCGATTTGAAATTCGAAAAATGTGTGGCTATAAAACGAGCGCAGTTCATCGAATGATCGAGCGCCCATCACTACCTCTATGGGGTATTCGTCGCAAAAGGAAAGCAAAATGAAAACATCAACTTATTACGCTACTCAAATCAACGAGCTGTTTATCAACTCAGCGTGTTCAATTTTGAACATCGCAAATATCTTTGTGCAAGCAAAGCACGATCTGTCAAAAACTGAATTTGACGATTTTCTCAAACTGACAAAGTATGCAGAAAAGTCGTCATCTGTCAGAAAGTGGCTACGAATTGGCGATGCTTACGTTAGGCTAGCACCACTTGCTGATCGTCTACCCCCAAACTGGTCAACAATCTATAAGTTGGCAACGCTCAAAGCAAATGAAGTCGATGCTCTTATTGAAGCAAATGTACTGAGTCGAAACATGACAGCAAAAGACATTGACGCTGAACTGAAGCCAAAACGCAAAGTACCCGTTATACAAATAGTGCTTGAGTTCGATACGTCAGTTGATGCTGCCTCATTTGGGCGAGATTATCAGACAGTTATGCAGTCATTACCATTGAATTTTTGTGTGATTAAACTCAGCAAAGATGCACATTTACTTCTGAAGCAAGCATCAGTCGCTGTTCAACCGCTGCCTCACGCAGCATAACTAAAAGGGGAAAAGTATGAGCATTTTGGTATCAGAGCAACTACGACCAAAAACATTTGATGATCTAGTTCTGTCAGTCAAATTACGTGATCGTCTGAAGCGCATGTACGATACACGCAATGTGATGAACATGCTGTTCTACGGCAAACCAGGTTCTGGCAAGACAACAGCAGCACAAATCTTCACAGAATCGGATGACTTCACTGCAATAACGATCAATGGTTCATTGCAGACAAGTGTCGAAGATGTGCGTACAAAAATACAGAACTTTGCAACTTCTTGTTCTTTGTTCAATACGCCAAAAATCTGCTTCATTGACGAAGCAGATTACTTATCAAAAAATGCACAAGCAGCACTGCGTGGTTTGATCGAGCAAACATCGTCAAACTGTCGATTTATCTTCACGGCAAATGCGCTAGACAAGATACATCCTGCACTTTGCTCACGATTACTACCGATATCGTTCGATCTGACAGCATCACAGATCGACGAAGCCCTTGAGACATATACTGCTCGTGTGATTGCTAAGATGCGTGAAAATGTGCCTGATGCTGACGCTAGTCGTGTTCGACAGATCATCTCTTTGAACTATCCAGACTATCGCACGATTGCAAATAGCCTTGAGTTTGAGTTCATGTGAAATGTTCAATTTTGAACACTTTACAATTCGACTAAGTATTCACTAGCCTTTGCCGCTAGTCACCGCGTTCTGCACAGAACGCAACGGCTCAGACACAGTTCTGAGCTTTTGTCACATCTGGACATCATTTTTACCGAAAAATCTGCATATCAAGCGTCGTCAGATACTAAATACACATAGAACATTGATGACATGACGCTTCAATTGCAACCATTGGCAGCAGCAGGTATGGCGATGCAAGTCACTACAGCATAGGCACCAAAGACGAACAGGGGTGCCATTTCAATAAAGATTGTCGTTGCGATAGATGCTCTGAGAAAAAGCAACATCTACGCAGTCAGAAGTAGGTCGTACTGCTCTGACTGTTCCCCGCTGAGATATCAGCAAATCAGATGTAAAGGCTACCGATCAACCGACCTCCCAGTGTGACAGCACTGGTTATCTGTACGACTGTGTCTGATGGTCTTACACGCAGAACACGCATTTGTCTTCGGATAGGCAAATTGCGTCTTTCGATCTAACCGCAGTGTCTATTATTAGTACTAGTGACTGCACTAACTCATGCTTCGCATGATTAGCTACGCTAATCAGTATCCTTATTATTCAATATAAGCTGCAATGAGCATGAGCATCAGCGAATGCGAATGTCAGTTGAGCGCAGCGAAACTGACTGACTAATGCACCGGTAATACTCCTGCTGCTGTGCTCGTGATGGCGCTAGTGTCAGTGCAAGTTCTAGTGGCAATGTTGGTGTATGTGATGGTGCTAAATCATCACTAGCACCAGCACCTAATCCAGTGCTGATGCTTGACCATATGGCGTCTACAGCAACAGCATAAGTGCCTTCATCATTACCTGTATTTCATCAGTAATCAGTAAACGCTCTACTAAATAAGCAAAGAAATCTTCAATACCAGAACAACAAAGGAGCCCAATGAATTCACCAGAAATCTTAGACAAAAACCTGCTAGTTCGTATCCCAACAAGCTTCAATCATTACCTTGCTGAAGTTGCTAAGCAGAATAACCTGCGACCATCAACATTCTCAAGACTTGTACTGATGCGTCATGCACAGGATTATCATAAGAATAGGTTCCTCTGATGGCACGTGAACTGCACTTACTAGCAAAAGAGTTTGATCGTGTGCCAGCGACAGTGATGAGAACAAACCTGAATTTGTATCAGACAAGTATCAATCAAGCAGTAGCACCATTTCTCAGGCAAGTGACAGCACAAGCAAAGAAAGAGAAATCAGTATCAGTCACTCTAGTCGCTGTCATCAAGGAGCCAGAATGAACGTCAACACTGATATCACATATTCAGAACCATTACCGTGCCTGATCTTTATGCAGCAGATTGAAGTGATATCAAAAGCACGACTGTGTTTATCGCTGACAGCACATGCTGATGACGCTACACTTGAGGAAAAGCTCCTGCACTATGAAGAACAACGAGAGCGCATACTCAGCTTCGTGAATCTACTGAACGACACAATGGTCTGTGAGCATGGCAAAGCACTACTGTGTTTGTATCAATGTGAGTAAATTTACAGAATCACATATCGCAATAAATTGTCGACCAAAATCCCCATTTTTTCAAAGTGATGACTTGGCAATTTTTGAAAGTAATTGTTGTTCCCTTATTGAAGCTTGCAATCTTATTTTTTTCAGTTTTAGAGAAATACAAGACAGCACGAGGAATACCATTATCAAGAGTTAGTTCGTAACAGCCTTGTTTACGCCAGCGTTTTGATTGATTCAAAAAGGTACATTCTTGAGCTTCTGTAAGCTTTCCTTCACCTTCTACGAGCGTTCCAACGAATGCTGCAACATAGTCTGCTTGCTGTATTTCAGTCAATTCGTGAAATTTGGAAACAATGCCTGAAAACTCTGCTGACCGATTTGCCGGCTTAGGTTGAGCTTGTGCGCGAACGGGTGGCGCGGCTTCTTGTTTTAGTGTATTACCTGCTGATTTTTGTGATGACTCTATATCAATATCAATCAAGCTTCCCATATTTTCAGCGCTACAGCCAAGAATTAGCGTGATTGTCTCTGAACCTTTTTGATATGAGAATCCACCGGTTTCAGAACCGCACATGCCGCCAATCGGAGTCCATTTTTTCTTTTCAAGAAAACTACGCAGATCAAAAGTTCGTGTGCTCACTTCAACTGTACGAACTATATAATTTTGCTTGAGGCAATCAATATTACCGTTACATTTTTTATTTTTTGCCAAGAAGGCTAACTGCTCTGTTTTTAGTTGTTCTTTATCATTGACCTCTTTCATCAACTGCCGATACGAAAGAGCCATAATCTCGTCAAGGATAGACAGCTGCTGGTTCTCACAGATAGCTAGCTCAGTATTTGTAGACGCTTTTGAGCAATCAAAGCTTGCAGCTGCACAAAATGCAGGGATTGCAAAAATAAAAATAATAACTAAAGATTTCATTTTATTGCAAATTGATTGCAACATCTTTTAGAGACTGGGTAGACCTCACCCAATGTTTAGGCGGAATTTGTCCATCACCAGATATCTCACTTTTTGCGTCGTCTACTGTGTCAAATGGTCCAAAAACAATTGCAACAGCCGGTTTTCTATCTTTTGTTAGTAACGGAATTCTTAAAAATCTTGGGGAATCTGACTTTACGTAAAGGCTTTCTAAGTTTCTAAGGAAATCATTTTCATATTCGAAGCATTCTCTAGCGGTATTGAACGCTCCAAATTGAACAAAATATGAACTAGGATTTAGAGATTTTATGTATCGTACACCTTCTTTTGCATCTTTCATAAACCACTTCGTTTTATCCGTATTTCCAAGATTAAGTATACTTGCTAGGTCTGTTTCAATTGATTCAGACAGTGTATTTTTCGTTTGCTGTGCAGACGCCGAAGGCGCTTCGGCTATGGTATTGTCTGGGGCTGCGGCTGCCTGAGATTTACCTTCTTTTTTTGAAGCGGGTTTTAGATCTGGAGCCGACTTGACTTTGTCATTTCTTTCATCATATTTTTCCATCGAAAAAGAGCCAATTGGAAATTCGTCTTCACTACTGCTGTCAATTTGAATGAAAAGTTTACTATTTTTTTCCGATATCACAGTAAATTTAATTTCGCTATCTGCACTCAATTTATCTTTTTGTTTTAAAAAATCTTGATCATTCATTTCTTTAAGCAACGCTTCCGAAAAATTCAATTCATTTTGTTTCCAAGTAATAACTTTTGCTCCTCTTTCTTTTGGCTTTATCAAAAAATAGCCATCAGTTTTTTCTTCTTTTTTGTAAATCCAATCTCCAAAAGTAGAGACTATCATTGAGCCTTTTGCTCCGTCATTTGTATAATCTATTAGGCAGTCTTCTTTATAAGTACTATCTTTTTTGAAGTCAATATTGCAAGAAATTGCTTGTGGCTTATCGTCCCCGTCTGTTACGGTTGCTGAAAATGACCATTTTCCTATTAATTGATCTTCACCTTTTTTCGCGCACCCATTAAGCAGCGCCATCACAATTAACGCAATAATGTAATTTTTCATTTGTGGGCTCTTTTTAAAAATTAACTGTTTTCTGAACTCTTCATTTTGTTCATTTCTGAACACTTCCTGAGCAAGTAAATCACGCCAACTTGATTACAGACTTCCTGAACCTGCTGACCGCACTTGAATTCACTGTCTCTAGCTGATGCACCAATTTAAATCGCAGCTGCTCCGGCAATCAGTTGGTCGCCAAACCATTATTGAATTAGCAATTTATTCAAACCCTTGATTACTGTATAAACATCCAGTAATCTGTCTGCATGTCTGACTTATCCCAAAACCTTGCGTTGTCTGCGCTGAGCGTTTCATCTGACGCTCATGCACAGCCTTTACGCGAGCAGCCAGACATTCCCCAACCAATCCTAACGACACTGGATGGCGTGCTGATCCCTAAGCCAGCATCGACAGTCATCTTTCCTGTACGTGACAGATCAGCAGCTTAATACGGTCTAAACCCTGGTGATTTACTGATCGTAGACCGTCATGCCATGCCAGCAAATAATCAGTTAGTTATTATTTCGGCAAATGATGAACTGATTATTTCCCACTACAGTGATTCATCCGACCGCACACCCTCAAACCTACCAGAAGCCATAGATGCTGTAACTAACCTTCACATCTGGGGCGTAGTGACATACATTACCTGCAAGCAGTAACGATTGCAGCAAACTCAGTGCTGATTGGGTTTACGAATAAAACCGAATGATTCCCAAGCCATTATCTGACAGACAACTTTTTGAATCCGAGCTTGAGCAACTCAAAGCTATTGAAGTGCTTGAGAACGAAGAGATGTGGGCGCAGCGTGTCATCGACGAGGCAGCTAGCAGCAGTATTAGAAACACTGAATTGAATGCTGCTCGTGACAGTTCAGAAAGTAGCCAAAAACCTAGCTGATGATCTGCTAGTGGATATGCACGTTTTCAGCGTTCAGAAAGTCTGGGTTCTGAAAGTTCAAGAAAGATTTACTTTGTGGTGAGCAATACGATGAACAGTCAACTCAAAATATTCCGAATAGTTGCGGTATTTACTTTCATGCTGCTGACTTGCTTTGCTCTGTCAGTTTCAGCACAGCAGACTAATCCGAACAACTTACCGCCTTGTCCCAAAGCTCAAGCAGCACGATACCATAATTGTTTTGGCATATTTTCCTTGAATGGGAACCAGTATGTTGGTGATTTCAAGAATGATGAAAAAAATGGTCACGGAACGTACACATTCGCAGATGGCGACAAATATACAGGCGAATTCAAAGATGGAAAATATCATGGGCAAGGAACTTTTAACTTCTCCAATGGCGACAAATATGTAGGTGAGTATATAGATGGGAAGATGCAAGGACATGGATCGCTTATCTTTGCCAATGGTGACAAGTACGAGGGTGAACACAAAGACGGCAAGTATCACGGGCAGGGGACGTATACCCATGCGAGTGGTGAAAAGTACGTCGGTGAGTTCAAAGACGGAAAGAGAAATGGTCAGGGAACGTTTACTTGGACTGACGGTAACACGTATGTGGGTGAATTCAAAGAGGGCAATAAAAACGGGCTTGGAATAATGACGCTAACTGACGGTTCATGGCATTACGGCGAATATCAAAATAATGTTCCGCAAGGACAGGGAATCAGATTTCATTCCAGCTCAGGTAAACGTGAAGAAGGCATTTGGGAAAACGATAAGTTTATTCGCAAAGCAAAGGTCAATCTGCCTAATATCAACAACAATATCGCCACCAACACCGACCGTACTGACATTGAACGTGAACGTCAGCAATTAGCAGAAGAACGTCGTCGGCTTGAAGAAGATAAACGCCAACGTGAGCAGAAACGGCAGAGCCAGCGTGTGAATCTTCAAGTCACGCACACGCAACCTGCTACTGATGGAAGTTTCACAATCAACTTGCAGACAGGCACCGACACTGCTTCTTTGCAAGTGAACGGTGAAGAGCAAGGGGGTAGAGCAGACGGTAACTACGTCATCAAGAAAGTGGCACGTGCTGGTCAAGAGACGAAATTCACTATTACAGCAACTGACATCAACGGCAACTCTGACACCAAAACCATTACGGTGAGTCGAGCAATCGTTGAATCAAAACCCCTCGTAGCTGCACTCAATCCATCACAAGTAAAAAAGCAACCTGAGCGTGATGCTGTTGCGATCATTATCGGAATTGCCAAATATGAATCACTACCAGCTGCAGAATTTGCAAATGACGATGCTCGTGCTTTCTATGACTACGCTATACGTGGTCTTGGCGTAAAGCCAGAGAACATCAAGTTACTTGTCGACGAGGGTGCTAGAGAAGCAGAGATTCTCAAGACATTCAGAACTTGGTTGCCGACACGAACAAAATCAACAACCGATGTGTATGTCTTCTACAGTGGTCATGGGTTACCAACACCAGACGGCAATGGGCTCTACCTTCTACCCTTGCAAGCAGACAGAGAAGTAATTGATGACACAGCAATACCATTTGCAAAAATAAATGATTTGATAAATTTCTCAAAACCAAAGTCAGTGACAGTCATTCTTGATGCTTGCTACAGCGGTCAAACAAAAGCAGGTCAAACACTCGTTGCAAGTGCAAGACCCGTGACATTGAAACCCCAGACATCAATGTTTCCAGCTAACTTTACTGTGATTAGTGCGAGTCAATCTGACCAAATCTCTAGTTCAAGTCCAGACTTACAGCACGGTATCTTCAGTTACTTCTTGATGAAGGGTATGGAGGGTGATGCAGATGCCAATAGAGACGGCAAGATCACTCTGGGGGAAATGCGTGACTACTTGATTGAGAATGTGGGCAGGCAAGCAGCAATGATGAGTCGCAAGCAAGAGCCGCAGTTGATTGGTGATTCTGGGCAGATTCTTGTTGGTAGGTAAGTTAGGTAGCGTACGAATTTGATGTGCTTGATTTTGAGGGTAATGATTGCGATTGCATGAGGGCAAGTATGAAACGAATTCTTTTTGTTTTACTGCTGATGACTTGCTCGGTGTCGTGGGCAGGGTGGGAGCGTATATCTAAAACTAACAGTTATGTTGAATTTATTGACAGGGAAACGATACGAAAAAAGGATGATTTTGTTGAAATTTGGGTTATGAGAAGTTACTTTAAAAAACAAAAGCATCAGGACATTGAAAATATTAAGTCAGCAAAAGCATTGCATAGGTTTGACTGCATTAACCAAACTGTTAAGTGGCTTTACGGCGAGATGTACGCCAGTAATGATGGCTTGGGAAGCCCTCTTTTTTCTAGCCCCCCAGAAGCGGCAAGTCCTGATTACCCAGTTTCGCCAAGTTCCGATTTGGAGAAAATTTTTAAAATTGCTTGCGGGCTTAAATGATGTATAAAAAAATTTATGTCATAATTTTTTGCGCAACGTTCGCTGCATTATCGGTTGCTGAAAATAGAAAAAATTCGCTCGTAGGTTTTCAAAGTATTCCATGGCTTAGCAGCCCTCAAGTGGTCAACGAAAGGATTCCAAAGTCTTATGTTCGAGACTCTTGCCAGGAACAAGGAAAAAAGAATGAAGGTAAGTTAAAGCAAATTTATAAAAAAGAAAATTCATCATGTAAATCCGTAATCGTGGACGAGTACATGGTAGACAACATTAAGTTTAGTCTGACTGCGTTTTTTAATTATCAAAATCAACTGAAAAACGTCTGGTTGTACTTTTCGCCTCCGTTAAGCTCCTCAGAAACCGAAAGTGTTGAGGAGTGTGATCTCGCATATCAAAAAATATTAAACCTGCTTGAAATTAGATATGGTGAATCAACTGGAGTAAATAATGGCTCGCCATATTGGTTATTTGAAAAATTTGAGATGCGCGCTTGGGTGTTGAATCCAACAGAAATTTGGATTCGGAAATCGTACTCTAAAAAATCTTCTGATTCGGTTATTGGCTGTAATGTTGAAGTAAACTACGGTCCGCGAATTTCCGAGGAAGCTAGCAAGTTATAGATAACCGATGTGTTTTATTAGGAAATCTTCTGCGCATTATTTTTACCAACAATTTTGAATTTTCATTAATCGTAATTTGCTCAAGAAATATTGAAAAAATTACATTATCGGAAAAATTTAGTTTTAGATAAAATAATTTAGATAATATTGACAAGATAAGTGGATAAAAAATGTATGAGAAAGCCACTTGTCATAATCTGCTTTCTTCTGTTTTCTCCACATGCTGGCGCGGAAGCAAGATTATCTGATGCCGAGATAGTGCAGCAGATTATTCGTGATTCGATTGCGTCATATCCGGGTAATTGTCCATGCCCGTATAACGCAACACGAAATGGCAGCTCATGTGGAAGACGCAGTGCTTATTCAAAACCTGGTGGGTATGCGCCGATCTGTTATCCGAATGATGTTTCTGCTGAGGTGATTGAGAGTTATCGCAAAAGATATGGAAATTGAACGGGGAGTTTTTTTATGAAAAGGTTAGTTTTTGCTGCACTGATTATGGTCTGCTCGCTATCGTGGGCAGATTGGGAGCGCTCAGGCGAGAATAGCGCATTTGTTCACTACGTTGATAAATCTACGGCAAGAAGAAGTGGTGCAATTGCAAAGATGTGGGTACTGTCAGACTTCTTTGAGGCGCAAACTAATTCCGATGGGACAAAATTTAAATCAGATAAAACGCGTTTTGCCTTCAACTGTCTTGAGGAAACAGTGGTCTCAATTGCAATGACTCAATACTCTCGTTCAATGGGTGAAGGTGAGGTTGTTTGGTCCAACACACGAAAAGAGAGTAATTGGGAATGGAATTCAGTCGTACCAGGTTCGTCGGGTGAAGTTATGTTCAAAATCGCATGTGGTAAGAAATAACCACGACTTCGGCGCGAACATCAATTGATGGCATGGGCTCTTTGGCATCTTTAGTAACGCCTGTTTATCTTGAGCATGTAGTTGATTGGCTCTGAGGCATTCGTCGGTTCGTCAAAAGCTTTGATGTCATTAGCATCTACAATCGCTTGATCAAAAGCGAGGCTGCACCTTGTGTGAGATATAAACATTTCCTAAAGCACCGAATACACCGTCCCCACTCCAATCTGTAACTCCCGTGCAATCTGCTTGATACCCATGCCTTTTTCACGCAGCAGCTTCACAGCAGACTTCATCCCGTCATTCATCTTCGATGGACGACCCAGCTTCACCCCATTAGCCTTAGCCCGTTGCTGACCTGCTAGTACACGCTCACGAATCAGATTGCGTTCAAACTCACCGATTGCGCCGAAGACAGAGAAGATCATTCTGCCGCTGGGTGTACTGGTATCCATCCCTTGCTGCTGAAAGAACAGATCAATCTTGAGTGCTTGCAGTTCGTTGAGTATTTCTACGAGGTGCTGAAGTGATCTACCGAGACGATCAATGCTCCAGCACATGACCATGTCGAACTTGCGATGTGTTGCTGCTTTCATCAGAGCGTCTAAAGCAGGACGGTCATTGCGGCTTTTAGCGCCTGAGATGCCGCTGTCGGTATATTCCTGAACGATTGTGTAACCCAGTCGTTCACAAAGGCTGCGGAGTTCGATGAGTTGATTGTCGACTGTCTGTTTGTCAGTCGAGACACGAGCGTAGATTGCGACAGTTTTCATTGGCAAAACCTTATCAAATTACCAAATCTAACTATACTACTTTGTATACTACTATTCAATAATTACGTATATAATCAATGACTTATATTATTTAAATACTAATTCGTAATCAGTAGGTCGGAAGTTCGATTCTTCTCATCAGCACCATCAGTTAAAAAAGCCCAGTTTAGAGTCCTACTGGGCTTTTTTCTGTAAATAGGGTAGTGATTGTTTTTAACTCGTTGTCTGCTTTCCTTTTTAAGGTGCCAGAGAGCGGATTTTTCAATAACAGTGTAAGTCCATTTTTTTGTCTGCCGCAGTTTCTTTATGACAATCAACCCACCAAGCTGGATACACAATTCGTCGCTACGATTGTGCCAGTGACATTGCGTGATTCCTCTCGCGTGTTCCGAAAAACGCGTAACTCGCCCAAAATCAGATCAAGTATCAACATGTAAGTCAGAGTAAAACATAGGAGGCTGTATGCCGACCATGCTCACTATCAAAGGGCAAGTCACCATCCCCAAGCAGATTCGCGAAGTTTTGGGCTTAACGCTTGGCATGCTCGTCGATTTTGCCGTTAACAAGGAGGGGGAAGTGGTGATCCAGCGCGCCGAAGGTTCAGCAAAGCGTAAGTCTGATCGATTCGTAGCAGCCCGAGACAAAGCTGATGTGAAGTGGCGTACTAAGGATCTCATAGCGCTGCTGCGCAAGGATAGTTAATGCTAGTTGTACAAGTATGCTCGGCGATGCTCTCGAGAATGACTCTGAATTGGCAAGCGGCGCGAACGCGCCGTCAAGCGGGCAATCCAGGGTGCACCGCTTAGTCATAAAACCTATAATTTTTGCAGAGATATCGATGCATGTTCTATAGCCGAGTCCTTGGACAGAGTGTTCGATGGCATGGAGTTGTAGATGCCGGAGATCCCTAAGCCAACTTTTTTGCGAGAAGATCTTTTCTGCAATACCCTTTGAAGCAAGGTAGTTTCAAAAACAATGTACTGCAGGGTTCTTGAAAGGCGCCACAGTTGCCAACGGTGCGTTGCCAGAGACTATGCCGATTTTGTTCGAAAACGAGCTCGGTAGACGCGTTAATCGGAGATGATCGCCTTGTATGTCGGAATGCGTATGATATTGAGTTAAAAAATTCGCCCTTACATTTTCTGGATAATTCTCAAGTTAAAAATTAAAATTACGTGAGCTGAAAAAATGAAATCCCATAACTGGGAGTCGGTCCAATTTTTGGTTGTTCCGTGTCAATGCGGATAGATACTGCTTTCTTACCAAAAAAACTATTGGAAGGGTTTTTTAATACAGCTTTAAAATCACTAAGCTTATCTATGTTTGGTGAAATAATGAACGGAGTTTTTGTCATATTTGGCACGATTCGATATCGTTTTCGCTCGCCGTCTTCCAATGTTAAATATAGAAATAGAGAATTGTTTTTATACAACGCGCCAGAAATTACATCGATCAATGATGGCGATAGATCAATGGCCATAAACACCGGCCCAGTTAAGGAGGGTAGTGAAATCGTAGACTTCCCCGTCAAGTAGACAAGTTAAAAGTAGAGATATCCGCGTTAATCACCCTCGGCAGATACGCCAGCGGCGTCTTCTTACCGAGGGACT
>JACCDH011367809.1_pt1 | contig 18792 bp, 14 predicted proteins | sample 7442481 | NCBI WGS metagenome assembly JACCDH01 (sample SAMN15323433, study PRJNA562643) | freshwater metagenome | isolation source: river surface water | place: USA:Blue River Watershed | collected 2017-08-15 | reverse complement strand
TAGACAATGTCACCTTGACGCAGATCCATAACGTCAACATCTCCCACGGGAATCTCTTCTTCTACATCTGGTTGAACACCGCGGAGCTTGTCGATTTGAACTTTTAACTGATGAGACTTATCATCAATTCGTTTCACTTTTTGTATTTCATTTCTTCTTGCTTCTTCGACTAAACCTCTCGCTTCATTGAGGATTTTATCCACTTCTTGACGTGCTTTATTTAATTCGTCTTTTAGTCGAAGATTCAAGACTCCTTCCATTGCACCTTTTTGGTTTTTTAGATCAGCTTCAAGTTTTCTGTTGCTGATGAGCATTTTATCTAGCTCAATTTGCTTCTGAGAAACACGCTGAAGAAGAGTTTCGTAACTAATGTTCTTGTCGCTTAAATGATATAGCGCTTTTTGAGGAACATCTTTAACTCCATCATGGCCACGAGAGAGGATTTTAAAGATATCGATGGCCATTGATGCGCCGGGTGTGCCCCACTGAATCTTGTACGTGGGCTTCATGCTTACGGTGTCAAATCCTACATGGCAGGAAATATAATTTCTATCTTGATGGATGAGAGTTTTAAACATCTGATGATGGGTAGAGACGATAATGTGGCAGCCAGCTCGTTTATGAAGCTCATCAAAATATGCCATGGATAAAGCAGAGGCTTCGTCTGATGAAGTCGAGTTAAAAATTTCATCAATTAAGATGAGATTTGATGGGAGAATATTTTCCATGAGCTCGATATAATTTTTTACTTCACCAGAAAACGAACTTAGTCCTCCTTGCAGATCCTGGAGATCGTTACCGAAATAGAATAGACCTTCATATGGGAACATTTCAGCTTCAGCGGCGGGCACAAAAAAGCCATGATAAAATAGAAGGTAGGCCAGTGTAATAGATTTTAAAAAAACGGTTTTTCCGCCTGTGTTAGGTCCTGAAATCACAATCCCGTGATGATCAGCGTGGCAGTCAGCACTATTCTTCACAGCATTTTTTATCAGCGGATGAAACAATTGAGAAAATTTGAAGCCAGGACTCCTTCTGACGGTAGGGCACTCCAGGGCGTATCTTTGAGAAAAGCTGGTCTTCGCAAGATAGAAGTCAATTTTTTTGATTGTAGTGACTATTTCTTTTATTAGACTAGAGAACTCACCGAGTTGCTTTGAAAACCTAATCGCAAGTTGATTAATAATCTCATCAATTTTGGCGATCATCTCTAATCGTCTATTACAAGAATCACGAATCTCAAAAGGTTCCACAAAAAGCGTCGATCCTGATTCAGACCTGGAAACAATTAATCCAATATCTGATCGATAAGAATCTGACCTGACTGGTACTACGAATCGGTCGTAATGAACATCATAACTGTTGTATTGAAGAGTTTTTTGATTGGAAGGAATATTGATCCAATCTTGGACTGTTCTTCTGATCCTTTCTTCAAGTTCACGGAGTCTCCTTTTAAGGTCTGCGAGTTCTGGATGTTTATCGTAATGAACTTCTCCAGAGCTATCTACAAGGTATCGAAAGTCTCTTAGAAATTTCCGTTGGCATGGGTTAAAGTCAATTTGAGTGATGTGTTGAAAGTCTTCAATTTTAAACTGTGGCATATCATTTTTTATGAAAATGGCACTTTCTATAACAAGAGCAAGCTTATTTAATTCACTAAAATTTAGAGTGCCGTCTTTGGAAAGATGATTCGCATGACGATCTAATGAGTTGTCCGGGGGGAGCTTGGAAAAAAGCTGATCGATAATTTGTCTGTAATCATCTTTAAACCCATTCATATATGTTTGGATTTTAGCAAATTCATTAGCAAGTTCATCTGAGCGGCCCAAATAAAGCTCGCTAGTTAGTGAGTTCTTATTGCTCTCAAAGTAAGCAAATTGAGCTATAATGCCTGAAAGGACATCCCATTCAACTTGTGTATGATGCATCGAGTGCTGGGTGGTGATAAGATTTATAGTCATATGATCCAATACTATCTTGATTTAAAAAAACAGGTCAAAAATATCAAAGAAAACCCTCTCTCCCAAGGGCAAATACAGAAAATATATAGTACGGCCTATTATGTATCACTTTCTATTCGTGCCCCGGGAAAGACTTGGAATCTTTATTTCGGTCGTGGTGGTGGATTTGAAGGTCTTTGGTTGCACGAGTCCCCTCCTCCTTCAGTTTTAAGAAGAAAAGATAATTTTTTAGAATACCTAAGAAGGCATCTAACGTCGTGCAGTTTTTTGGATGTAAATATTGATATTCATGACAGGATCGTTGATTTTTCTTACCAGAAGTTTGGCCAAAAGCAATCGTTTCTATGGTTTTGGAAAGGTAGAAAACTTTATTTTCTTCACTATTATCAAGACTCACCTGATACCCCTTTTAAGCTCATGTTAAGCTGGAGAGGAAAGGCCTTCGTTCCAACTCTGGATGTAGGAAGCCTATTTGATTATTTTGATGAGATAGGTCGGCAGCATGAAATGAACAAGGATATTTCTTCTCTTGAAATGCCCTCAATGAAAATTCTTTTAGAGGATGAACTCAAATTGTCTTCATTGAAAGAGAAGACAAGTGGACCAAGTTTTCTGCAAAGAAAAATGAGCAATATTCAAGATGACCTACGAAAAGCAAAACAATGGGAGAAGCTACAATCCATTCTAGATAAAGGTGATCCTCTTGATGGTATTTATGAATTAAAAGTTGAGGATCAAAAAATAAAATTCGAAGGGGATTTGAATCCATTTGAGAGAAGAAATCTTCTTTTTCAAAAAATTAAAAAACTGAAGCGAGGCGAGGCGATTCTAAAAGAAAGACTTGAGAAAGTTGAGGATCAAATCACAGGAAAAGAAGTATTACCCGAAAAGGTTTCCACTATTCCAATGATTAAACCGATCTGGGGTGAAGAAAAGCCTAACCAGGTCGTAACATCTCCCAAGCATCAGGCACAAGAGTACAAGGTCTTTTCCTTCGAGCAATTTCACATTGGAGTAGGATTAAATGCCCAAGGAAATGATCAGTTAAGGAACAAGTGGAGTTCAAAAGAAGATTATTGGCTTCATCTTGACGGACAAAAAAGCTCTCACGTGATTATTAAATCACCAAAGCAGCAATCAATTAGCTCAGAGATCCTTAATCTTGGAGCGTCAATACTTGCCCATTACTCTCAATTTTATGATGACTGGATTCCAATCATTTATACCCAAGTGAAAAATTTGAAGGGTGTTTCCGGTGCGGCCGGTATGGTAATATACAAAAAAGAAAAGCACTTAAGATGTCCAAAAGTTGCTTTAGAAAATTTGATCAAGGATTGATATGAAACTTTTAATTTGTTTAGCGATGCTTGCGACCTCTGCTTTTGCACAAGACCCGACCGCATACTTAAAAGGTTTTGATTCAAAAATTTATTCTCTAAAGAGTAAGGGCGTCAAGGACTTTACTGTGGATATAGAGAGCTCAAAGCTCACTAAACAACTCAATGATCAGCAAACTTTTGGTAAGGTGGAAGAACTTATATTCCGGGTTTACTGGACAGCGACACCGGAAAGATTAGCGATTGAGGTCAATGGTCTTCCAGAAGGTTTTACAGAGGTGAAAGATCAGCTAAAGGGATCAGTTCTAGGAATGATAGAAAATTTGATTCCACCTACAATCGAGCAAAAATTTACTGGTTATAAGTTTTCTATCGGAAAAAATCAGAAGGAGATTATTGCAAAAGATTCTTCAGGGATCGCTCCGATTCCTTCATATGTGCTTAAGTTTGATCAGCACGATGTTCTGAACGAAGTAGAAGGCAAAAAACCTGTGGGATCTTTTAGTGTGAAAACAATTTACGAAAAAGAGTCGTTTGCAGAGGGGAAAGTAGTTTTAAAAGAGCAGATCATGACAACCAGTGAAAATGGCCAGACGTTGGTTGCTAAGAAAGAGCTTAGTTATGGCAAAAGTGAAGGAGTACCTGTTTTAACTGAAATTGAAGTAACAACAGAGCAAAAAATGGATGATTCAAGTATTAAACCTATTTTATCGAATGAGACTTTCGACTTCAAAAATTACAAAATTAATGAAGGACATGCGCTTAAGTATTTTCTTGGCGAAGAAAAGGCAGTACCTGTAAAAAAATAATTCAGACCATTTTTGTCGGTTAAAAATAACAATACCTTCTATCTTGAGTGTGCTTTTTTACAAGTTATAATAAACCAATAACTTTGTAGGTACTTTTTGCACATATTAAATTTATCTAAAACCGGCAGCAATAAAGTTCGAAGTCATCATACAGAATTAAAAATTGCTGACTTCGAAGATTCTATCAAATCTATTCCACCTGGAGCGTGGTGCTTAATAAAACTATCCGCTCAAGAATACTTTGTTGGGTTCATTAATCCACTGATTGATGAAAAGTATAGCTGTGCTCAGATTCTTGATAAAATTTCAGTTGAGACCATTTCATCTTTTTCACCTGATGAGTTCATCAAGAATAAGGTTTATGCTGCTGTCAAAAAGCGCGGTCGAATTCAAGGGTATGAGAAAAACTCGAGAATTTTTTACGGTGCAGCCGATGGCCTTCCGGGGCTTATTATTGATCAGTTTGAAAATGCCTCTATCATTCAAATAAATACTGCGGGGATTGATCGCTACAGAGATTTAATCAAAGAAATGGTCTCGGCATTAATGGAAACGCCCGCCTACCTACTAGATAATGTAAAATATAGAGAGAAAGAATCTCTTCCAACGTTTCCAATGGGGTTTTTACCAGAGTTGAAAGTTTTGGAGAATAATCTTCATTACAAAATTAGACCTGAAGTTTTACAGAAGGTCGGGTTTTACTATGATCATCGAGAAAATAGATTACAGCTTGTAAGCTTGATCAAGAGACTCTCAAAGAAACCATTAACTGGAGTCGATCTTTTTTGTTATGCAGGTGCTTGGGGTATGAGTGCTCTTGCCGCTGGCGTTGAATCTATGCAATTCGTCGACCAAGGTGACTTTCGCGTTGAGGTAGAAGAGGCGTTAAAACTAAATGGCTTCAGTCAAAATGGAAAATTTCATAGAATTGATGTGTTTAAATTTTTAGATGAATCAATTCAGAATAATAAACAGTTTGATACGGTGCTCTGTGATCCTCCGGCATTTGCCAAAAGTATTTTACAGAAAGCCCAGGCGCTAGAGGGTTATAGTAAGCTCCACCGAAAAGTGTTTAAGGTACTAGGACCAAATTCGTTGGTTGCGTTTTCTTCGTGTACTCACTATGTGAATCATGAAGAGTTTCAAAAAAATGTGACCGAATCGGCAATGAAAGAGAATAGAAAAATTCAGTTAGTTTATAGTGGTATACAGGGATTAGATCATCCGATTCAATCTTTGCCAGATAGATCAAGTTACATAAAAAGTTATTTTTACATAGTGGAGTAAATTATGATGATGCAAGAAAAAGTGCATAATGTTATCAAGCAAGCAAAAACAATTATTTTTGGTCAAGATGAACTCCTCGAATCAATCGTAGCAGCGCTTGTTTGTGAAGGACATCTACTCATTGAAGGCTTACCTGGATTAGGTAAAACACTAAGTGTTTCTGTGATGAGTAAGTTGTGTGACTTGCAATTTCAGAGAATACAGTTCACTCCTGACTTGCTTCCGTCAGACCTAATTGGAACGATGATGTACAATCAGCAGAAACAAGAGTTCACTACAAAATTTGGTCCAATTTTTACTCAGCTTGTTCTTGCAGATGAAATTAATCGTTCCCCTGCTAAGGTTCAGGCAGCGTTACTTGAGGCCATGGCCGAAAAACAAGTAACGATCGGGGATAAAACTCATAAATTGCCCTCTCCTTTTGTCGTCCTTGCTACACAGAATCCGATTGAGCAAGAAGGTACCTACAATCTTCCTGAAGCTCAGCTTGACCGATTTATGATGAAAATCTCTGTTGATTATCCAGACTTTGAGGCCGAGAAAAGTGTCTTGGGGCTAAAGCCTGGACAGTTAAATCTAGCTCCTCAGCTGAATCAGAATGATCTTTTTGAACTTAAAGAGAAAATTGATGCAATTTACGTCGATGATAAAATTAAAGATATGATCATTAGAATTGTTCACGCCACAAGACCTGGAAGCAAATTCTTTATGAAAAAGTATGATGGTGCGATCATCGCCGGAGCTTCTCCACGAGCTTCGATTTGGCTTTTTAAAATCGCAAAATTTAAAGCTTTCATGGATGGAAAAGATTTCGTTTCTCCTGATCATTTATTATCAATTGTTCCTTCTGTCCTTGGTCACAGAGTGATTCCATCATATGAAGCCCAAATTGATAAATTGAATACGAGGAATTTAGTCGCAACTATTGCGGCAAACGTTATTTAGTATGAATCTTAAAGAAATTGAAAGGGTTGTTGCTACAATCCAGTCTCATATTTTCAGAAATTCGAATGCGTACTCAACTGGTATGCTGCGTTCACATTTTCGAGGATCAGGACTTCAGTTTCGTGAACACCAGGTTTATGTTCCAGGAGATGACGTTCGGTTTATCGATTGGAAACTTTCAGCGAGATCTTCAAATGTTTATATAAAAACTTTTGAGGAGGAGAGAAATGTAGAGATTGTTGTCTTTGTAGATCTTTCTCACACTTTGTTTTATGGCTTTAATGGAGTTTCAAAACTTCAGGCAATTATTGAAATTGTTGCCCTCCTCTATCTCCTCGCTGGTCAGACTCACGATCTTATTCGGGTTGTAATTTGGAGTGAAAAGACGATCAATCTTCCTCCTAAAAAAGGGCAAGAGGGCTTGACTCTTTTTATCTCTGTTCTTGAGAAGCTTGGACTACTTGATGAGAACGCAAAAGTTGTGATTGAGCAAAAGGGCAATCTTAATTCTCATACTGAAGAGAGTAAAATTGCTCAGATTAAGTCATTTCTTGCAAGAAAAAAAGAAGTGATATATCTGGGTGATTTAAACATGGTTAAGAATAAAGAATCATGGGCGAGGCTTTTTGATAAAAAAAACATGCACTGCTTTAGGATTACTTCCCCTGTTGATAAAAACACGACAATACCCTATCTTTTAAAAACTAGAAGTCCAATGACAGGGAAGAATTTGGTTAGTGATCTAAGAGTTTCAGACAAAGACTCGTTTTTTCTTAAAGAAAGATTTAAGGAAATTGGTGTTAACGAACGTTACCTCGAGAAGTTTGTAAAAGAGTTAGTGTGAATAAATTTCTTATAATTGTTCTATTTTTAATTACTTACTTTGAGGCCTTTGCGGCCGAGAAAATGCACATTTCGTTTCAGTCATCTCAGATTAAGCAAGGAAGTATTGTCGAGGCGAGAATCATTTTTAATGCTGAAGTTGTTCAACGCTTAGATTTATCCAAGCTTCGAAATGCGACTTTGTCGGACTACTTCTATGTCTATGAGGCTGAGTTACCACTTAGAAAAATGGGCGAAGAATCCGTTGGCTCTGACGCGAAAATCATAGTTCTTAAAATACCGGCCTCGCAGCCTGTTGTTCACACTATAGGCAATGAGCAAATTGAGATAACCTGGAATAATATTGAGTTTGTTCCAACAGAACCAGGGAAAGGATTTATTTTTGTAGACTTTGATGTTCAGGCCCAGAAAAATTTGGCCCTAATTATTTGGCTAAGTTTAGCTCTTCTTCTTGCGCTTTTGGGTGGTTGGAGGCTTTTTCAGAAGTTTAAAAATAAAAGAATTGAAAAGAGAAGAAAAGAAGAACTAAGGAAGAAAATTGAATCAGCTGACTCATATGATGGAGTTGTAGTAATCTGGAAAGATAAAACTAATTTTATAAAAGAGTTTCCTCACCTAGAGACGCATTTTAAAAATCTTGAATTGGTTTTGTTTAGGTACCAGTTTAAATCTTCACAAACAGAATCTGAAAAAAAACTAGTAATGGATGCGTACAATGATTTTCTCAAACAGATAAAGGGAGGATTTAATGGAATTTAAATATCCTCATTTTATATGGATTGGGGTGATCGTTGGCCTAATGTGGTCTTTCGACTATTGGAAATTTTTTCAACGAACAAAGATCTGCTTTCCTCAAGGTCAAAGCAAATTGTCCTTTTGGAAAGTTTCTTTAAGGGCAATGCTGTTCATTGTTGGTCTCATCGGCTGGGGTTATCTTAGCTACAGCTTGATGCAACCTAGAAAACCGCAAAAGTTCTCTCCTAGTAATATTGAAGTTAATGATATTGTCCTTTGTATTGATGTCTCGCGCTCTATGCTTGCTGAAGATATAAAGCCAAATCGACTTGAAGTTGCCAAAGAAAGAATAAGAGAGTTTGCGAGGTTAAGATCTACCGACCGTATCTCGATTGTCATCTTTTCTGAAAAAGTTTTCACCCTCCTGCCACTCACGACTGATCCAGCACTCGTAGACCAAGTCTTGTCTGAGATCTCTATTGGATACCTTGGTAGTGGAACGAATATTGGAGATGGTCTTGCGTTGAGTGTTGCTAGGGCGGTCAATAGTGAAACAAAAAATAAAGTGGTCGTTCTTTTGACTGATGGTGTTTCTAATGTAGGGACAATGACGCCACTACAAGCAGCGGAAGAAGCTAAAAAGTACGGAATTAAGGTCTATACAATTGGGTTGGGAACAGACCATGACGCTAAAATCCCAGTTGGGAATAGTGCTTTTGGCACCCAGTATCAGCTCATCCCAGGTGGATCGATTGACTATAAGACACTTCAGGAAATTTCGAAGCTGACAGGTGGAAAGTTTTATCCTGCAAAGTCTGAGGGAGCTTTAAAAGAAATTTTAGATGATATTCAAAAACTTGAAAAAACTGAAATTAAAGTTAATCACCAGATTGTTTATGATGAAAAATATTACTACTACTTATTAATTGGAGTTGCTTTTATCTTTGCGGTTGAAGTTCTTCGAAGACTACTTCTCAAGGACCTCATATGAATTTTATTAACATTCAATATTGGCCAGGTATCGCAATTGGTTTGATCGTTTTTATTCTTACAGTGCTTTTGATGGAGAGCCGTTTTTTTAAATTTATAAAAACTTATTGGTTTTATAGAAGAAGCCTTTTTAGTTATTTCTCGTCTTTTCTTCTGTTACTTGGAATGAGTGGACTTTTATTGAGTTTACTTGATATTAGAGGTGAAGAAGAAAGAGTGAAAATGCAAGTACCCAAGGACCGCACAATTATTCTTATCGATACATCTGCGAGTATGCTTGCGGAAGATGTTAACCCAAGTCGTCTTCAAAAAGCTGCACTGATTGCAAAGCACTTTGCGAGAAAAGCCGCTGGACACCAACTTTCGATTGTAGCTTTCGCTGAAATTACAAAAAAAATTGTCCCATTCACTACAGACATAGACTTGATTGATGCAAGATTAGATAGTTTAAAAAATTTACGAAACCAGTACGGCTCTTCGGCGCTGTCAGTGGCAATACAAGAGAGCGTTCAATACTTCCGCGAGACCGGAGATGAGTCCTCTGGAAATATCCTTGTTTTAACTGATGGTGAAGAAACCTCTGAAGGAATCGATTTTAAAATTCCTAAAGGAATTCATGTTGCTTTGGTTGCCGTTGGAACAACGCAGGGAGGGAGAATTCCCTTGGATGATGGAAGAGGCTTTCGGTTCGGATACAAGAAAGATCAGGGGCGTGATGTAACAACTAAACTTAATGAGAGTTTCTTTAAGAAAGCTGTTGCATCTATACCGTCTGGTAAGTATTGGCTTACCAATAGCTATTCACTTCCTTCGGAAGAGATTATAGAGTTTTTTCAGACCGAGAAACTTAAAGGAAATGAAGAGCAGGATATGGTCATAAGACCAGTTCTTATGGAATGGATTGTAATTCCTTCTCTGCTCATTCTTTTCCTCTCCTACATATTTAAATCTATCCGAATTTTTACTCTCAGTCTTTTTTTGATCATCTCGACTGGCCACGCCCAAGATCAAGAAGAGAAGAAAGAGCTGCCATTAGATGTTGTTAAGAAACTTGAGCAACTACAAAATGGAAAGCTAGGCCGTCTAGATAAGATTAAGCTTGCAGATGATCTCTATAAGGGTGGCTCAAAAGAAGAAGCTCTTTCTCTTTACAGAGAAAATCTACCTGAAAAAATTGATTCTACTATACCTCAAGAAGCTTACTTAAATTATGGAACTGCGTTGCTGGAGAGTGGAGACTCTAAAGGTGGTTTTTCTATTTATGAAGAACTAAGAAAAACAAGCGAAGATAAGAAAATTAAAGATGCCATGGATAAAAATGTTTTGTCCTATTTTGTTCAACAGGAGCAAAAGAAAAAAGAGCAGGAACAGAAAAAGAACAACGAGAACAAAGAAAACAAAGAAGATAAGGATAAAAAAGAAGATCAATCTGGAGATGGTCAGCAAAAGGATCAAAACTCAAAGAAATCAGATCAGCAGAATAAGAAGGACCAAAAGAACAATAAAGGCGATCAAGACAAGAATCAGAAGGATCAGAAAGATCAAGAAAAAAAAGATTCTGGTGATAAAGAGAAGGATGATAAAGATAAAAAGTCTGACAATAGTGAAAAAGAGAACGATAAAAAGGATGATGGGCAAGAGAATAAAAAACCTCTCCCTCCTGCGAAACTACCAGCAAAGATTAAACAACTGATGTCTGATGATAGGCAGCTACAGATGAGAATGATTGAAAATGGTACTCGTGAATTGAACAAGAAAAAGTCTAGAAAGAGTAAGGACTGGTAAAATGAAATTGCTATTCACTATTTTAATGTTGGTAAGTTTTCAGCTTTTTGCGGACGAGGTCAAGATTGAACTTAATCCGAGTAGACCAGTCGCAGGAGAAGTCTTTCAGGCATACTTTAGAATATTTACAGATTCTGATGAAGAACCTGTCATCAATTTCAGTTCAAGTAATATAGAAGTTGTTAGTAAGTCGAATCAAGGAATCTCTACCAGTACGATCTATGCAAATGGAAAATTGACTGTTACTCGCGAATTGACAGTTGTCTATGATCTAGTTGCAGCGAAGCCTATTCAGTCCAGCATTAGAGAAATTACCGTGCAGATTGGTTCAAAAGTCGTACGGCATCCGATGATTAACATCAATGTTTTGAAAGAACCCGTTGAGGCTGCTGAAGTTTTTGTCATGGCAGACGTTCCAAAGAAGAGCCTTTATTTGGGAGAAGGGATCATCGTTCGTTACTACCTCTACAGTAAAATTAATGTGAGCAACCTTGATATTAAAAAGCATCCAAAACTTAATAATTTCTTAAAACGCTTCCTTCAGGAGCCTGAAAGAACTGAGCGAGTAACGGTTGATGGACAGATGTACCTAAGAGCGCAAATCTACGCCGCAAAAATCTATCCTGAGAGGTTAGGTGAGCTTAAAATTGATCCTTTAGAGCTTTCAGTCAGTTATCCAAGCTCTCGATCGGGTGATCCGTTCGGCGCGTTTGGGTTAAATCGTGATTATAGAACGAAAACAATTAGTAGTGAGGTGGTCAAGATCAATGTGAGACCTGTTCCTGTACCTACTCCACCACATTTTACAGGCCTTGTTGGGACGCATGATTTTCAAATTCAGTTTGGTAAGAATAAGGTGATTGTGAATGAGCCTCTAGAACTTAAATTAACAGTCAACGGTGTTGGAGCCTTAGAGAACTATGAAGCTCCGGAAATTCTTAAGCATCCCAGTCTAGAAGAATTTGAATCTAATGGAGACTTAAAAATAACTAGTGCGGATGACGCTACAAAGGTTTTTGATTACACTTTTTTGCCTAAAGATAATCTGAACTTACCGGCGAGAACTCTTACGTTGAGTTACTTTGATCCTAACAGTGAGAAGTTTGTTACGACAGATTTGGCAATTCCTGAAATTACCGTGGCCGGTGCTCAACTCAACCAAGTTAAGAAGGACGAAGACAGTCAGTTTGAGAAAAAACAAGATTCAAATTTTACTCAACCAAAAGCAGCTTTAAAAAATCTCGCGGCTCCGCTAACTATAGATGAATGGACGTGGAAATCTTGGCTTCCAATCCTTAATATGTTGATAATCGGGTTAATTACGATCTGTTCAATCTTCTGGGCAGTTTCTAAGAACAAAATGATAAGTTTTGGAAGAGGCCACGAAATACCGTCTTCTTTCAAAAAAAATGAATTCAATCTTAGTGACTTTACCAAGTGGATATCTCCTTTGATCAAAGCTTCAGGGAAATCACCAATCAACATTATTAAAGAATCACCTTTGTCTGAAGAATCGAAACGATATTTTATCGACTTGCTGTCTGCAAATGATTACAAGGTCTATTCCTCATCAAAACCTCAAATGGACTATAAATATCAATCAAGTCATTTTAAAGAACTTGGACGGTATATAGAGAGTGCAAATCATGAAAATTTTAAACAATCTACTTGAAATCCAAGAGATTGACGGACTATTACCTCAAGTTGGGCTGACCATCGGCAATTTTGACGGTGTCCACATTGGTCATCGAGAGCTGTTGAAAAAAATTAAGCATCAATGTGAGACGAATAAGTTGCGATTCGTCGTCGTCACGTTTATCCCCCACCCTCAAAAAATTATTCAACCTGATAAAGAAAGATTTCTTATTAATAGTTACGAGCAAAGAAGAAAGCTTTTAGAAGAAATTGGTGTTGATGTTTTAGTGGAGATGAAGTTTACAAGAGATTTTAGTACCTTGAAGGCCGATGATTTTTTGAAAAAATATCTTTTATCTTATCCGAATCTCAAAGAGTTTTACCTCGGATATGATTTTGCCTTTGGTGCTAATAAAGAAGGCGATTACGATCTAGTAAATTCCATTTGTAAACCTTTAGGAATTAGAGTTGAAATTCAGCCCAAATATGAGCATCTTGGTAGAGTAATATCTTCAAGTATGATTCGAGAGAGTCTTTTAACAGGAAGGATTGATGAGGTCGAGTCAGTTTTAAGTCGGCCCTTCCACCTGGAAGGTGTGGTTATTAAAGGTGAAGGTCGTGGCAAGCAGATTGGTTTTCCCACCGCCAATATTCAAGTCTCACAGGATTTGATTGTTCCTAACAAGGGTGTTTATGTAACTCGAACAATTTATAAAGGCATGACTTATAATTCTGTGACGAACATTGGAAATAATCCAACTTTCAAAGACAGTAACCAAGTGCATATCGAGACCAATCTTTTTGATTTTAATAACGACATTTATGGTGAGCCTTTGGAAATACAGTTTATTAAAAAAATTAGAGACGAGAAAAAGTTTGCGACGGTTAATGATCTTGTAAAACAAATCTCAGCGGATGTAGGTCTGGCCAAATCTATACTGAGTTCCAAATGAAATTAGGTCTTCTTGGTTACCCAATTAATCACTCTCTATCCCCAAAACTCTACGAGAAGCTCTTAGGCGATAAGTTAGAAAGTTATGAACTCTTTTCTTTTCCGACAATCTCCCAGGTACCAAATCTCGATTTTTTTTCGTCAAAACTTGATGGTCTGAACATTACCTCGCCCTATAAAGCAGTATTCATGAACCAGGTAATCATTTCTTCGGAAGTGGTGCAGAAGATTGGTGCGATAAATACCCTCGCTTTTAGTAAAAATGGCGTTTATGGAACGAACACGGATGTTTTAGCAGTTCAAGAAATTTTGAAAAGAATGAAATCAGAGTATCCCGCTCTTGAAATTTTTTTAATAGGTGATGGAGTTATGGCCCATCTGACAATGCTGGTTGCTCATGAACTCAATCTTCCTATTCAACAATTTTCTCGAAAGCTAAATAAGAATTTTCATAATATAGATTTCACAAAATACACATCAAGTGGTGGTCAAAAACTTATTATTAACTCGTGTTCAAGAGACTACGTTTTTCATGGCAAATTATCAGGTGATGAAATATTTTGGGACTACAATTATTCATTTTTACCACACCTAAATAGTCTCCCAAATCAAGTGAAGACCTACTACGACGGTCAAGAGATGCTCGAATTACAGGCAAAAGAAGCAATAAAATTTTGGTCAGAAGTTACTCCTAAACTTAAGTAGTGAATAATCCGAGAATAGGTTCATACTATTAAGGGGTTATACTTTACATGATTCGAAAAGAGTTCATTGATATTGTTACTAATACAGGGATGGCCACTCTCAAAGAGATGCGCCGCCTTGCTATGGGTAAGGATGATGAAATCAATGAATTCGAACTTCTTCAGATGCCCTATTTTGATGAGAATAAATTCGCTAAAATTTGTTCTGAAAAATTTGGGATTACATTTATCGATTTAAGAAACGCAAAAGTTCCTACAGAAACTCTGTCCTCACTAAAAAAACGATTTGTAATTAAATACAGAGCTATTCCGATTCAGAAAACTGCGACGAAGGTAACTCTAGCGACTTTTGATCCAAGCATTGTCGGGGAAGCTTCTAAAGAGTTATCTGACGTCTTTAAAAAACAAACAGAATTTATTCTCACTAACATTTCTTCTTGGAGAAAGTTATTTGCTGGAATTAAAGAATCGGTCGATGATCTCATCAATAATATCCAAGAAGTAACTGCGAATTCTGCCAACGAAGAGTCTGTTAAAGCGGAAGATATCTCAGACGATATCTTAACTTTTGTTAACAGACTCTTAGCGGAAGCTTATATTAAAAAAGCATCTGATATTCATGTAGAACCATACGAGAAAATTTTCCGCATACGTCTAAGAATCGACGGAAACTTAGTCGAGGTTGCAACACCTCCCAAAAGTATGATGCCTTCGGTCCTTTCGCGTCTTAAGATTATGTCTCAAATGGATATTTCCGAAAAACGAAAGCCTCAAGATGGTCGTATTAAGCTTATGATCGGTGGTAGTCCTATTGATTACAGGGTTTCGTCACTGCCCACTTTATTTGGTGAAAAAATTGTTCTTCGACTACTCGATTCTTCAAATCTTCAACTTGATATGACGAAATTGGGTTTTGAACCAAAGCAACTAGAAGTTTTTAAGGAAGGAATTCATAGACCATTTGGTATGTGCCTCGTCACTGGTCCAACTGGTTCTGGTAAAACGACAACTTTGTACTCGGCGATTGCTGATCTCAATACACCTGATAATAACGTTTCTACCGCTGAGGATCCTGTTGAATTTAACCTCGAAGGTATCAACCAGGTGAACGTAAAAAAAGATGTAGGTCTTACCTTTGCAACAGCGCTCAAGGCTTTTCTTCGACAAGATCCAGATATTATCATGGTGGGAGAGATTCGTGATCTTGAGGTCGGCGAGATTGCAGTTGAAGCAGCTCTCACAGGTCACTTGGTTCTTTCTACTCTACACACCAATGATGCTCCAGCGACTGTCACTAGATTACTAAATATGGGAATTGAGCCCTTTCTTGTTGTTGCTGCACTAAACGTGATCGTGGCCCAAAGGCTATGTCGAAAAATTTGCATTAATTGCCGAGAAGAAAAAAAAGTTCTTCCTGAGGAATTAATAGCGTGTGGTTTCGCTCCAGCCTCGGCCGAAAAAATTAAGGTCTATCACGGTAAGGGTTGTGAACTATGCAACAATACTGGCTATAAGGGCCGAGTTGCGATCTACGAAGTTCTCTCAGTGACTCCTAAGGTGAGAGAGCTCATTTTAAGAAATGCTTCCGCAGATGATTTAAAAAAACAGGCCATACGAGATGGTATGAAAACCTTAAGAATGTGTGCATTAACAAAAGTTGCTCAAGGTTTAACAACGCTTGAAGAAGCAGTAACGAACTCAGCATCGGATCAACTTTAGGAGTTTTTTATGTCCAATGATAACACCTCTACCAGTACCTCAACCAAAACGGGAGCTGATCAAGGCATTGGTAATCTACAAATCCAACAGCTATTTAAAGTGATGGTTGATAATGGCGCATCTGATTTACACTTAACTGTTGGGTCTGCGCCAGGGATGCGTATTAGTGGTGATATCGTGAGAGTTAAAGTTGGAAGTCTAAGTCCTGACGATACGAAAAGATTGATCTATCAAATTTTGACTGAAAAGCAAAAAGCAGAATTAGAGAAAAACCTCGAACTTGATTTTTCATTTGGTATCAAAGGACTCGCTCGTTTCCGTGCGAACGTGTTTTATTCTAAAAATGCAGTTGCAGCAGTATTCAGGCAGATTCCAAGTTTAATCCCAGATTTTGAAGCGCTTGGGTTACCACCTGTTTTACTGGAAATGGTTAATGTTTCCTCAGGTCTTTTTCTCGTTACTGGTCCTACAGGGTCTGGTAAGTCGACAACACTTGCTTCCATTATTGATAAGCTTAATCAAAATTCCCCATGTCACATTATAACCTTAGAAGATCCTATTGAGTTTGTTCATCAGCATAAACTGTCGATTGTAAATCAAAGAGAGATCGGTGCTGATACCCTGAGCTTTGGTAAAGGCATTAAGTCTCTCCTTCGTCAGGATCCGGATATCGTTCTCGTTGGTGAGCTTCGGGATCCTGAAACAATTGAAGCAGCTCTCACGATTGCTGAAACTGGTCACATTGTTTTCGGAACTCTACACACTAACTCAACTATTCAAACCATTAACCGGATTATTAACGTTTTCTCACACGAACAGCAGGAACAAATTCGCACACTCCTATCTTTCGTTCTACAAGGAGTTGTGGCCCAGCAACTTCTTCCTAGGATTCCCAAAGGCCGAGCTCTTTGCCAGGAAATTTTGAGAATTACTCCGGCCATCCGAAATCTCATCCGCGAGGATAAAGTTCATCAAATCTACTCTCAGATGCAGATTGGCCAGGAAGAAACTGGGATGAACACAATGAATCAGCATATTAAGAAGCACTTAGATTCAGGGATCATTTCCTCTGAGACAGCCATGTCTTATTCGAATAACCCGGAAGAACTTACCCGAATGCTTGGACTAACAAATGTTCCAAAGAAAAAGTTATAATAAGTTATGCCTAATTTTAAGTACGTCGGTTTCACAAATGATGGAAAGAAGATCGAGAGTACGATCGAAGCCGAAACTGTTAAGGATGCAAAAAAGCTTTTAAGGCGTCAGAATATACGGGCGACGAAAGTAACACCGCCTTCTGTCTTTGAAATGGATTTAGGCCAGTTCATGATTGATAAAGGTCTCTCAAGACCTTTTGGTCGCGCGGAACTTATGCGATTTACAAGACAGCTCGCAATTCTTATTAACGCGGGTGTTCCTATTCTTGAGTGTATGGAGATTTTACACAAACAAGAACAAAATATGACTCTTAAAAGAGTTGTAAAGAATATTACGATTCAGATTGAAGAAGGTAAGTCCTTGTTCGATGCTATGTCACAGCAGCCGGGTTTTGATAAGCTTTACTGTGCACTTGTTAAAGCGGGTGAGTCAGCAGGTATTTTAGATTCAATTTTAGTTAAGCTTGCAGAATTTTTGGAGAAAGCTGAGAAGCTTAAGAAGCAAGTGAAGTCTGCCCTTACATATCCCGTAATTGTTGTTATTGTTGGGATTATTGTGATTTTCGGATTGATGACGTTTGTTGTACCACAATTTGTGAGTATCTTAAAAGACACGAATCAGGAAATTCCTTGGGTAACTCAAGTTGTAATGGATGTATCGGCTTTTTTTCAAAACTATACCCTACTTCTTATTGCCGGACTTGTTGCAGGTACGATGTTTTTTTTAAATTTCATCAAAACCAAAGAAGGGAAAGCTGCTTGGGATAGATTTACTATGAAAGCTCCTCTTTTTGGGATGCTTGTCATAAAAGGAAACCTAGGTTCTTTTACTAGAACACTTGCTACGATGCTTGCTGCTGGTGTTCCAATCATTGATTCATTGGAAATTTGTATTGATACTTTAGATAACACTCAGATTGCAAAAGACCTAACAAAAGTAAGAAAAGCAGTTGTAGAGGGTAAGTCAATCACAGAGCCTCTGGGGCGAATTACCTATTTCCCTCCTCTGGTTACGCAAATGATTAAGGTTGGCGAATCGACTGGTAATCTAGATCTTATGCTTTTAAAAGTTGCTGATGTTTTTGAAGAAGAAGTTGAAGAGCTTGTAGGAAATCTGACTAAGTTGATTGAACCAATTATCTTAGTAGTACTTGGTGGTATTATTGGTTTCGTCTTGATTGCGATGTATCTGCCAATTTTTATGTCCGCAGGAGGATCCGATTAAGATAGTGTCAACAATTTGAGTCACTCGAAGATATAAGAAGGAAAACGGTATTATTTAGTCAGGTTTAAATGTCTGATTTTGCGACTTTAGTTTTTTTAAATGACTTAGTACTTTGGAGTTTTGATTTTTGATATAATATATAGTTATGAAATCAGACTTATTTATGAGTTCTCAATACTTTTAAATAGTGTGGTTTTAACTTAAACATTATTCATGTCTCTTAATGACATGAATTAGAGGAGTTGGTATGAAGAATTTTCTGATGCGCCTTAAGCGCTCTGACGGTTTTACTTTAGTAGAGTTAATGGTAGTTGTTGCGATTATCGGTCTTTTGTCTGCTGTTGCAATCCCTAACTTCAAAAAGTATCAGGCCAAAGCTAAAGTTTCTGAGGCAAAACTTCAGTTGTCTGCCATGTATACTGCTGAAACTTCTTTCTACTCTGATTACAATATCTATCATAGCTGCCTTGTTTATATGGGCTTTGATCCTGCTCGTGAGACCCCATCAAGATACTTTACGGTAGGATTTGGTACTCCTGTGACAACGACACTAAACACTGTAGCATATTCAGCAGCTCTAAACGCTGGTTTAGCGACAACAGATTGTCCAGCAACGGCAGCTCCTGTTTCTGGTGCAACAACTGGTAACTCTACAACAACGGCAACTTGGTTTCCAGCTGGTAAAGGTGTGGGATCAACAATAGGATC
>JACCDH010961937.1_pt1 | contig 18813 bp, 10 predicted proteins | sample 7442481 | NCBI WGS metagenome assembly JACCDH01 (sample SAMN15323433, study PRJNA562643) | freshwater metagenome | isolation source: river surface water | place: USA:Blue River Watershed | collected 2017-08-15 | reverse complement strand
ATCAAGGGCTCAATATGGGGGCCAATAAGACCGCCCTTATCTTGGGATGAGAGTAGATGTTGCATGAGGGCTAGGGCGGTGGCTTCTTTTTCAGAAAACCATAGGCCGGGCAATTCGATTTTTTCTCCGGCATTGGGTTTCTCAAATCTATAACCTCCATCAGATCGGTCATAGATGATTGAGGCATTCATACGATCGCGTAGATATTCAAGGTCACGTTTAAAGGTCGCAGGAGAAATCTCGAGTTCATCAAGAAAATCTTGACGAGGTACGCATTTGCGAACCTGAATCATGTACTTGATCTTGTGTAGACGCTCTATGGTGCTCATTTATGACCTTCTGAGAACATTGATATTTAAGCTACTCTAGTAAATGTATAGCTCATTTCTTGAGCTAGCAGAGCATCAGAATACTAATAAATATAAAAAATGGAAGAAATCATGATTTTTGGGGTAATTTTGATGACTGTATTGCTGCCTTTGCAGATTCAAGTTCATGATCATCAAAGGCATCGAGTTAATCAATTCTTTACAGTTGGTGCTTTTGTAGATTGCGCCAAGATCTTGGGGTTGCCTAAATTCAGGTTACGTGATTCCAATGGAAATCCTTACTTGTCTGATAAGGTGATTAAGCAAGAGTCAATGGCATTAGTACATGAGGGTGCTGGCATTGCTTTGAGCGGTGAAGTTGGTAAGAGAAAAGCATATATCCATTCTTATGTGAGTAGATAAATACTGTTTGATCTCAAATAAGAGAATATCTCTGCGGCTTTGGGGCACTCATACCAAATCCCCTGGGCCGTACTAACTGTCTAAAGCCAAGTAACCCACTGCGACACCACAACTAAAAATAACAACAAATTCATTTTTCATTAAAGTCAAGAGAGCCATTCATACATACCAATGTTACCCATCTTGGTGTTGAAAACTCGCAATGCTTTATTTAGCTGAATGGCATCCATCTCGTTGGTAAGTCTCCGAATAACTTCTTTAGTATTCTCATTCCAATTGCCAGACTCCTCTAGATTGAGGAGTAGCCAAGCTAGAAGGGTGGTCCATAATTGCTCTTTGGATAAAAATTTTAAGCAACTATTAAATACCTCTGATGCTTGAGCATCAAACAAAGACTGATCCATTGTTTTAACAAAATTAGTAAAAAGTGCCTTGTTCAAGATAATGGCGTTAGCTAGCTCAATAACATCGGCAGGATCAAGATATTTGATTTTTGGAGCAGACAGTTCTGACTCGGTTGCCTGCTTTCTGAGGAATGCAGGGATGTCGTAATAATCTGGATCTTCACTAATAGATTCTTGTAATGAGGTGGCTGAATCCAGGTCGGTTAATAGGGGCGCTGAATCCACCGTGATTTTGCTTGATCTAAATACCCTTGGCATGTCATAGGAGGCATAGGTGGCACTGGAGAGATTAATTGCAGCAGATTTGGAGATAAATGATCTGCTTTTGCTAAATAGAATATGGTGGGATCCATCCAGGACTGAGCCCGCGCCACTCCAGCCAGCTGCTTGCATCTGCGCAATAGTCATCAGCTCTGGTAATTCAGTTGCTTTTGCATCTTCAGTGCGAATATGAACCAATAAGCAATTGGTCTTCTCTGTAATAAGCTGATAGCTCAGGGCCAAAGCAATTTGATCTCCTTCGGGCGCAGTTTTGATTCGTTGCGCAGCTGCCAAGCGAGGTAGGTTATGAGATTGGGAGTGTGTGATCTGATGAGCACCAATGCCTGTCCGTTGTGAGCTATTGCCTAATTGATAACTTAGTAAAGCTGGCCTGGATGGGGTGGATTTAAACCCGGCAAATACATGGGTTGTATTCTCACTAAAGATGGCAGTATTGGTGCCAACAGTCCATTCTGGTTGATCTGGGTGACCCCAGTCAATTTCGATATTGCATGCTCTGGGCTGGCGAATCCGATGGAACATACGTACGATTGCTTTCTCAATATCTTCTTTGGGCGAGATTAGCTCACATGTGCCACCTGACATTTCAGCTAGTTCTTTTAAAAGGGTATCTGCTGGCGCTGAGCCTACCCCTACAGCAAAGATGCGATGCCCGCTTTCTTTGGCTGCAGCTATGGTTTCATTGGTGCTCCAAACTTCACCATCGGTAATGAGTAGAACATCTGCCGCACCTTCGGTACCGATTAAATCGAAAGTCGATTGCAATGCCTCTTCTACTTCAGTGCCGCCCATATCAGCATTTGTATTCTCTATCAATAAAGAGGCAGCAGAGATATGAAATTGGTCGGCAGGCTGAACTTTAGAAAATAGATGGTTGGTATGATTGCCAAACTTAGAGTAGCTAAATCGATCTTCTGCAGTGAAGTGGCTCAATACGTGATGCAGGGCGCGTTTTGCCGATTGAATGCTATCGCCCTCCATGGAGCCTGAGCAATCAACCAAAATCTTAAGATTTAGCGGGCTATCTTTTTGATTCTCGATGGTGGGTGGGCAAAAGCTTGCTAAGACAGTGCAGCCATCAGGTCCAAGCTGTTTATCTGGTGTGACAATATAAAAAGATTGGTTTTGTAAGCCACTTAAATTGAGGATAAAGTCGCGATCTAAAAATGCCTCACGTTCAATCGATACCAATAGGCTTTCATCTTGTTTGGCCACTTGTACTTGATGTGATGGACATTCAACGGTGGCTTTTTCTAGGCCGCCGGTTAACTGAAGTGATATGGAAAAAGGATATTCAGTTAAGAAATTAGTTTCAACGCTATGGTGATCTTCAATGCCACCTTTTTTGGCATCTCCATACCGCGGAGCGATGACCGTAGGAACGCTGATGCGCATTGAGCCTTGCTCATATTTAAGTAGTTGCGCGTAGCTATACTCAACGACGACATCTTCATTGGGTTTAAGGTTTCCCAGATTGGCGGTATAAAGACCATCAGAATTCTTTTCAATCATGATGGGAGTATCGCCATCAGCTATCGCTTTTTCATACTGTTCGGTTGCCTTGGCTTTTTCAATCACCGTGCCGACCAAGCGTTGGCCACCAATCTCCGCCTGCATTCCCATGAAGGTAGCGCCCCAAGCCATGGGAAATGAGTAAACAACCTCCAAAGTTTTGTTGGTGTTGTTTTTATAGTGCTGGCGTATGGTCAAATCGAGCAATAAACCATTGGCTACACCAGTTGCGCAGGCTGATTGCAGGACCAACTTCTTTTTATCGCTAGAAAATACTTTTTTTACCTTTTCAATGACGATCATTGCGCATCCTTTTTGACTTGTTCGTACATCTGCATCACGCCCTTTAAAAATTGACGTAATTGCTCTGGGCTCAAACCCGCTGTTTCAGCCGATACTTCTATTTCAATGCCTTCTCCTACCCATAGGTGAGTGCGTACCGAAATGTCTCCCGGCTTTTTAGCCCGCTCAGGCAGCGGCATTGGCGAGCCAGAGAGCACTTCACGTATTCGCTCAAGTGATATACCCGCTTCAGTTAATTGCTTGATACGAAGGATCTTCTCAATATGAAGGCTCAAATAGTGAGCCCCCCGGGTTTGTCCTATAGGCTTATCTACTAGACCAATTTGGATGTAATAGCGCAGGGTTCTTGAGCTGACGCCGGTTAGGGTGCAGAGCTCTTCAAAAGTGTATTTTTTGTCTTCCATTGAAATATATTAACACTGTAACTGTAAATAATTACTGTTACTATGAGAAAAGTTAAAAAAGAAAGTTATGGGGAAGTGTTTTATGACCGTGTTTATGACGTGGACTGAAACATTAGAAGCCTACTGAAAATAGTAAGAGCTCACTAATTGAGCCTGCTAAAAGGGTAGTATCTAGACGGGTGTCAATAAAATTAATAATGATTTAAGTAAATAGGTAATTAAGGAAAAAATGAATTTTCTTTCGCATTTAAACCCCGTAATTTTGGGTATTGTTTCAATATTTGTTTTGGGCCCATCTTATCTTTACTATAAACATTATCAAATCCCAGCCAACCAACTAAAAGCTCGGTTGATAGAAATAAATGCACTATTAGCTGAACTATCTTTAAGAGATTTTGGTGCGGTTATACCGGAGGAGCTAGCAGACCTATTTCGTGAAAAACCGTTTCTCAATTTATGGCGAGAGTATCGCCAAAGCCTTCATGTAATGACAAGCGAGGATGGTGAGAAGAGCAGCATTCGAGCTACCTCTAGCTCAGAAATGTATTTCAATAAGGAGTCAATTGTTGACACCTATGTCAACGCAGACTTTTATAAGCACTTGCCAGGGATTTTGACGGGCGTTGGAATTATTGGAACCTTCAGCGGGTTGGTGTGGGGTCTTGGTAAATTTAATTCTGAAGCTGCTAGTGACACTTTAAATTTATTGCTTGGCGAAGTAACCTCGGCATTTATTGGTTCAGGATTTGCGATTTTCTTTGCAATTCTCATTACTTTTTTCGAAAAACGAGTATTAAACCAGTGCTATCAGCAAGTAGAAGAGTTAAATAAATCACTCGATAGTATCTATGCAGCTGGAGTTGGAGAGGACTATCTCGCTCGCCTTGTAAAAGCCTCTGAAAGTTCTGCTACACATGCAGCAAGCCTTAAAGATGCTCTGATTAGAGATCTTGAGGAATTGATGAATAAACAATCAGTTCAAATTAGTGGCTCTATTGGTGAGGCACTGAAAGCCCCTCTGGAAAAAATTGGCGGCGTAGTGCAAGACTTTTCAAGCGGGCAAGGTCAGGCAGTTTCAAGTCTTCTGGAAAACTTGATAGCTGGCTTCATGGAGAAAATGGATCAAACGTTTGGTTCTCAGATACAGGGGGTTAATGAGGCAATTCAACGTTCCTCCGATGCTATGGTATCCGTTCAAACAGCGCTAACTGGCTTGGTTCGCGACATCTCTACCGCTGGAGAGGATGCAACAAACCAAATGTCTAAAAAGCTAGAGGAGTCTATGGAGCGGGCTGCCCAGGCCCAAGAGAGAATGAATGAGCAGTTAAGGGCGTTTATTAACGAGTTGAAGGAATTAATTATTCAACAACAGGGCGAAACTAAAAATGCCATGGATGAAACTATGAAAAAAGTTTTATCTGAATTAGAGGCGGCAATTAGAAGTATCTCGACTGAGCGCGGAGCTCAGATCGACCAAGATAGAGACAGAACCAAAAACTTGACAGACTCTACCAAAGCTCTTTACGGTGGATTATCAGAAAATGTTTCTAAGTTAATTGAAGATATAAAAAATTCCACAATTAAGACTGAACAAAATATTAGCGAGATCCAACGCGTTTCCACAAGCGCAATTTCTGGAATGAATGATGGTGCATTGAATATGAAAATTGCGGCTGATAAATTCACAAATGCCGGTGATGCTGTTAATAATGTTCTTGAGCAAAGCAAGGGTATTACTAAAAAAATGGAAGAAGCGGCTTCAACACTTCAGTTAACCAGCTCAACGGTTAGGGAGCTATTTGATGGCTACCAGCAGTCAAAACGTGAAAATGAGAAGTATGTTCTTGAGCTTACTGGACTCGTAGAAATTGCGAGAAGAGAGGCTGGCGTAGGCGAGAAGATTGTTGGTGAAATGGAGCGTGTCATAGGCACCATGAGAACAGCTGAGGCATCTAGTACACAGTATCTCGATAAGATCAATTCAGTACTCAAGGATTCATTTGAAACATTTAATGCTGAAATGCTATCTTCCGTTGAAAAAATGAACAAAGAAAATGTTCAGATTCTCAGTTCCGCAGCAAGTTCATTGAGTAGTGCTGTTGAGGTAATGGTGGCTTCCGTGCTGAAATTACGCAAGGAAAATAATTAATGTTGTTTGGTCGCTCGCCTAGAAGGTCAAGAAAAGATGAGGCTGAAAAGCCCTTCTGGATTTCCTTCTCTGATTTGATGACTGCTTGTATGACTTTATTTTTAGTTGTCATGGCGGTCACTATTGTTTCACTGGAAAAGAAATATTCAACAAAGGAGTCTTTCGAGCGAACAAAGGCTGTTGGTCAGTGCTTTGATGAGTTGAGGGGTGAGGCAAAAAATTTGTTTCCTGAAGCTAAGCTTGATTACAACTCCGTTGATGCGATTCGTATTAATCTAGGATCAATTGTTAATTTCCAGTCCGGACAGTCCAATATCAGTCCAGAAGGAGTGAATTTTTTAAGGAAATATATCCCTTCTATATTGAGCGCTGTTAAATCTTCTGCTTGTAAGCAGTACTTCAGGCGAGTTGTCGTAGAGGGCTATACCGATACCGATGGGGACTATCTCTTCAACTTAGATCTATCTTTAAGGCGTAGTCAGCAGGTGGTGTGCTCACTTTCGCCTGAATTAGGGTCGTCTATTCCAATTTCTCAGGCCGTTCAAAATGAGATTAGAGACTTATTTTTAGTAGGCGGATTCTCTTTTAATTCCTTCAAACCCTCAAAAGCAGAAAATCGAGTTGTAGTTCTTAAGCTTGAGTTCTGGCAAGTTGGCGAAGAGGCAAAATTTAATAGTGAAAATCCTAAGCGCGTTGATTTGTCAGATAAGAAGTTTGGCAAATGTTGGAATTAGATCGTCTAAGACAATCTCTTAATCAAATTACAGGTGCTTTAGCGCCTCGGAAAGAGCTTTTTCAACAAAAAGAGCAGTTAAATTCACTTGAACTAGTCTTTGAAGAAATAAAAAAGAAATTCAAAAATGCCGGTAGCCCTCCAGAGGCTCTTGCTCTTAAAGCAGCTTCCCGTTTTTTGTCTGGAGAGGCTCAATTAGATGAAGTAGATATTGATTTAATTGCATTTGCCTTAGCTAAACCTGTTGGATCAACGCTGGAAAGTACCCTTTTTAATAATGAGGGCAAACTTAAAGCGCTACTTGATAACTATTCTGCTAAATGTACTTCCGGTAGAGACATGTTGATTACTTGGCGCGGTGTAATGGGGGCTTATTTTGAATTAAGTCCTAATAACTCACCAAATCGACAACAGTTTGAAGAATCCCTTGAGGACATTAGGCGCTTTTTGATCTCTACATGGAGCTCAGTTTTAGGTTCTACAGAGTTAAGGCTTTCTTGGATGAAGGCGATAGATGAAAACATCGAGCTATTGGGTAAAAAACCCTGTGATCAGTTTGCTAAGCAGTGGTTTGACGGGCGTGAAGACTTGGTGCTAAGGATCTCTGGAGATCTTCAAATTTCCTCAAATAGTTGGTTCTGGGAGAGACTCTTTGTTACCTGCCTTCAAAACGTATTAAATTTTGATGAATTTGGCTTTAAAAAGGCGATTCCTAAATTACTAGAATTGTTTGATAAACACAAAATTTATCGAGATAAAGGTTTATGCGCTGTTTTAGACAGGTATGCGATTTGTTCGGATACAAGCGTAAATGAAATGTTGAAAGAGTATGCATTAGATCTATGGGCTAGTCCTGAGGGACGTGAATTAGCTGGATCAAAGTGGAAATTCGTTAGTCAACCAGCTCTTGCGATGGTTCTTGGTTGGGTTCATGAAACTAATTTGCGTCTATTCTTCAAGTTGCTTAAAGAGCGGGGTCATGCTGACGATGAAAGATTAAATTTCTGGTTGAAATTTATCCCTCAAGTCAAATCTTCAAGGCTTGCCTTGGGTCCGACTTCTCAGAGGCTCGTAGATAGTAGGGCAGACTACAAGAAGGTCTTCAAAAGGACTGGGCACGCTTATTCTCAGTTGCGCGAAGATCAAAATCCAGGAAATGACGCCTTTTTAATGACGATTGGAAATTGCTTGATCGTGGATTTTAGTATTGGTGGCGGATGTTATGTCTACAGGCATGGTGAGAATCAATTCAATATCACGGATAAATATCATTATTCAAGCACCTCAAGAAAAGGCTTGAAAGAGAAATATAGGACCGAGGGCATGGACTTTGCCCATACTCCTGGTTGGGCAGATGCCCATAGAGCCCCAGCAAAATTGCGCAAAGAATATGGCATTACGCCTTCATCTGTTCGCGCAACTGGATCATCAAACTTAAATCAAACAATTAATGCTCGAGATTACTTTACGGGTGGATACTCGCCCTCTCCAGAAGAAATTAAGTTTAGTGTCAAAGATGCAGAGCTTGAAATACCAACATTTGTCCCTACAAATATTGACGTTGAAATTGCTATTAAGGGCGGGGTGGAAACGTCAAATCCACCAGTTATATTTAAGTACTTTGAGGCTAAGGCAAAAGCAATTAAATTGGCCAAAGAAAATGGCATCGAATATCAAGAAGAGAACGCAAGGTTTATAGTCAAATATATGCGAGATAAAGGACCTGTTGCCGAACAGCTTGGGTTTTTTGGTTTGAAATTTACTGATGGAATTGGATGGATCCTACGATGAATTGGCTTTCCAAGTTGTTTAATTCGCCCGCAGTAAATTTAAAATTAAAGTCAAAAAGTGATTTTGATTTGCTTTCAAGCGAATTAATATCTCCCTCTGTGAATGCTTCTGGATTTGTTTATATTTATCCCGGATTAAATTTAGTTGTCACTCAGCAGCATTTAATGGATTGGGCTCTTGAGCTAGAGAGCGGAGGGCAGCAAGCCTTATATCTAGCTCAGCTCGTTGATGAAGGTCTAGCCTCCTATGAAAATGGCAAGTTCAATATTTACTGGGAAGATTGTTACTACATAAATAATAGTGATGATCATCAGGATAGTTATTTTTTGCTCAACATTCCTCAGATTAAAAAGTCCACATGGAAAATTAGCGAGCTAGGTACAGTTTCAGATCAAAAATTCAAAATCATCATTAACGGTATTGAAGATCGAAATCAAAGACTCAGTCAAATAACTAGAGTAGGTGCCTATTGTCAGATGGGTAATGAAACTTGGTTAATGCCACCTCAAGAGTGGCTTTTGATTAAGAAGGCTGATGACTTCTCTTTAATTAATGATTCCGAAAAAAATCAGCTAATCAATGAGTCAAAATGGGGTGAGATGAGGCCTTTAGCATCCTCAGCCAATGCTTCACTCTCTAAGTATTTAAAAGAAACAGTTGTTATTACTAAAGATACTTTAGATATTTATTTTTCTAAAGGTGACTATGTTGGAGTTGAGGTCGTAACTATCGAACCGGGATTTGAAGGTGCACCCCAAGAATGGCTTCAGGCATTTGATAGGTGGAGCTCTGATTCAATTCCAAGAGATGTTGATTTCTCAACACCTGGTGGGCGCTTACAAATTATTCTGTCTGAACCAGTAAGGGAGGTCCTGGCAGTAATTAAGAGAGAGTTTCCCTCAAGAAGAGCCACTGGGGCTAAAGCTCAAGCCTTCGTTAGAAATCCCTTTGCCGTGCTAGGTGAGTTTGCTCATACGGTCCTCAAAGAAAAACAAATTGAAATTGCAAAACAAGAAGCAGGAATTGTTCCAACTTCATTGTTCATAAAGGCCTATCAAAATGAAGAGGGCTTGCTTAGTGAGGTAATAGCGGTTGTATCAAAAACCTTTGATGACTTTTCCTCACAATCTCAGCGTGAAGTAGTGGCATCTATAGGCGATCTGACTGCCTTAGTTGGGGCGATGGATGAGGCAATTGCCAACGAAAAACAATTTTTTGTGTGGCGAACCCACACTATTGATATAGATGGTGATACCTATACGCAGCTTGAAAATGCCAAAGGAATTCTGTCCGTTTGGAATAATCAAACTAATTCATTCATTCGTTTTGAGGATGTCTACTGTCTTGAGAACTATGGCGATCAAATTGAAGGAATAGGCCAAGCAAAGCCAATTTATTCTCCATACATAGCTCCGATCAACAAGGGCCCATGGATTCCAGAGAACTTAGTACCTTTATTAAAGGTTAGCCTACCCCCAAACGGGATTGAGACTTACATTCAACTGGATGGTGAATGGCTATCTATTTTTGAAGACAAAATTAAGCTCGCAGAATTAGCTAGAGAAGATATTGTTATCGATGGTCGTTTACCTTTCCCGCTTAATTTGGAGGCAGCAAGGCAATTGTTAGCCGAGCTACAGGCCCTATTAAAAGTAGGGGTTGTGGTTGATATTCCACCGCAACCCCCAATTGATGTACCACCTCAGCCTCCAATTGATATTCCGCCCGATGGACCTGGCGGCGGCGGAAGTATTGGCGGCGGTGTCGGGGAAACGCCCCCAAAACCCCCTGGACCCCCTAAAAAGCCAAAGATTTTGAAGGAGACTCTGCTCCTCAAAGATAACGTTTCTCAAATGAGGCATACGGAAACGGAAGAGGCCGAAGGACGTGCCAAAGCTTTAGCGGTCTCGTCGGGCTTTATTCCAACCCTACCGTCAAATTTAAAACCTGGTATTTCACTTAAGTCTCACCAGTTAAAAGGGGTAGCTTGGTTACAGTTCCTACACTCCAGGTCGCCAACCCTCACTAGAGGAGCGATTCTTGCCGATGATATGGGCTTGGGGAAAACACTTCAATTGCTAACGCTACTAGCAGCACATTACCAATATAAACCTAATGATCCGCCTTCATTGGTAGTTGCTCCGATAGCATTAATGAAAAACTGGACTAATGAAGCGGCAAAGTTTTTTGAAAATTTCCCTGAAATATTATTGCTGCATAGTCGGAATTTAGATATTAGAAGGCAGCCAAAGGGGCAAATAGCTGAGGCATTGATTAATAAAAAAATTGATAGCCTACTCAAGCCCGGATGGCTTGGCGACGCCAAGGTTGTCTTGACAACTTATGAGGTGTTGCGTGATTATGAATTCTCATTAGCTCGTCAAGATTTTACTTACATGATCTGTGATGAGGCTCAGAAGATAAAAACTCCAAATGCTCTTGTTACATTAGCAGCTAAAAAGCAAAAAGCAAAATTTAGGATTGCCTGTACGGGTACCCCTGTTGAAAATTCTCTAGCTGACCTTTGGTGTTTATTTGACTTCGTCCAGCCTGGCTTATTAGGCTCTTTACAGGAATTTAGTGATAAGTACCGTAAGCCGATCGAATCCAAGGGGGACTCCGCCGCGGAAATGAAGGCATTGCTAAGGGCTTATATAGATCCGCAAATGTTAAGGCGCATGAAGGAAGAAATTGCCTCTGAATTGCCTGAGAAGATGAATATCTCCAATGATTCTTACTTTTTTGAAGGTAAAGACAGGGAAAGGCTTAGGATTAATATCTCTCAATATCAGCGGGGTCTATATGCTGATGGCCTAAGGCAGCTTGAAGTTGCTGCCATGGAAAAAGACGCAAAGAGGCGTGGGGCACTCTCATTTGCTAGCTTACATTTTATGAAGGCTGTATGTGCTGAGCCGTATTGCTTGCCTAGCAGAACGTTTGAAGTCGATAAAAATGGATATGAGCAGCATAAGGTCAATTCTCCGAAAATGAAGTGGTTACTTGAAGTGCTAAGAAATGTTCAAGAGAGCTCAGAGAAGGCAATCATATTTACGGAAATTCGCGAAGTACAGCGTGCGCTGGCAAAATTCATCCACCACACATTCAAATTTTCTCCTTTAGTCATAAATGGTGATACTGATGAGCGTCAAGATGTAATTGATGAGTTTCAACAGCGCCCTGGATTCGGTGTAATCATTCTTTCCCCACTTGCTGCCGGCTTTGGCTTAAATATTGTGGAGGCAAATCACGTTATTCACTATTCAAGAACCTGGAATCCTGCCAAAGAAGGGCAAGCAACTGATAGGGCGTATCGAATTGGCCAAACAAGAAACGTAAAAGTTTATTGCCCAACGATTATTGCGAACGACTTTGTAACTTTTGAGGAAAACCTCGATAAGTTAATGAGTTTTAAGTCTGATCTGGCCGGAGATATTCTCGATGGAGTAGGTTCTGATATATCAATCTCTAGTCTGATGCCGGGCTCTGGTCCAGCAGGCTCGACTATCGCGCAGACATATATAACTATTGACGATGTGGATAGGCTTGATGGGAATAGTTTTGAGGTCTTTTGTAGGCTGCTGCTATCTCAGGACGCATTAAAAGCAGAGGTAACTAAGAAGGCTAGAGGAGACGGTGGGGTTGATCTAGTTGTTTTCAAAGAGGGCGGACTAGGCCTCCTTTGTCAGTGCAAACATACGGGATCAGAGGAGATTGGTTGGGATGCTGTAAAAGAAATTTCCGCAGGAGGTCCGGCCTATCAGGCCAGGTATCCTACAGTGCGCTTTCAAAAACTGGCCATCACCAATAGATATTTTAATCAAACAGCGAGAGAGCAGGCGGTTAACTTAAGCATTATGTTGATGGAAAGGGGCGAACTGGTGGCGCTATTAAAACGATACCAAATACTTAGGGGTATGCTCGATCAAGAGGTGCTCCAAGCTACGTATTAACTGTTGGGATACGCATTCTAAGGTGAGGTTCTCATGTCATTAAATACGCTCTTAGCTAAAAGCTCCTTAAACCTATGACGCAACTTCTCATCATTGAGTAACTTAGTCGTCATGGCTTTATGGCTATCCATGCTTGATATTAAGCAATCAAGCATTTCGCTTTCAAAGCGTGGCGACTGAACAAACTGAGATTCATCATTCGCTTTTGCTTGTTTATTAAGCTCCGCGTTTTCCATCATCTTGTTGTGGGCGTTACGGAATAGATTGATGCGATCTATTTCGCTAATGTCAGGAAATAGGTCATTCAGATTATTAAGAAGCTCCTCTAGCTTGACCTGTTTTGGGTCTTTAGCTTTGCCTGTGCCTGCGCTGGTGACGCCTTTAAGCCCGGTCTTACCTTTATTATCAGAACCTAATTTAATTGAGGTAGCCTGACCGCTCTTAACCTTGTAGTGAGTCATCTCAAGTCCAGAAAGCTCAATCGGTAGTTTGCGGTTCTCAGGGCGAATTAATGGGGCTAAGTGCCTATAGAAAAGGTATCTACCCTCAAGTTCAGTATCGGCGTAGTTAACAATTTGAGATAAGAACTCATAAAGACGACAGAAGCTTCCCAGGTCCTTTTCAAACATGGTTAGCTGATTAATTAGCTCTTTATCATCTCTTTCTTCCGCATCTCTAATTTGACCATTAAATCTAGAGACTGGGCTACTAAGGGCTGCTTGAATATCTTTTTGTCGAGCATTTGCTTTGCGATAAGCATCAATAAAGTGATAAATATCTTGTTGGGTATAGACATTCTGTTTATCTAGTTTGGTGGACAGGTCGTAAACCATGTCGGGATTGGTTGTGGCTAATAGCTGTGAGTGCTCATAGTAAGGCTCGAAAGATAGGCGGATAGTCTCAATGTCGTTAATAAAGTCGAGGACAAAAGTAATGTCTTTCCCTGGATAGATGCGGTTTAAGCGGGACAACGTTTGAACCGCTGTAATGCCGTCAATACGCTTATCTACATACATCGCAACCAGTAAAGGTTGGTCAAATCCAGTTTGGAATTTATTCGCAACAATAAGAATCTTGCTTTGTTCGTTGGTAAATCCCTCGCGAACACCACCACCTCTTAAACTCTCATTCATATTGCTTTCGGTGAATTGCTCAGTACCGTATTCCAGATCCTCAACATCGCCTGAGAAGGCAACTAGAATGGACATTTCTTTGTCGTAACCCTCGGACTTAATGTATTTCTCCATCTCAATCTTGTAGCGAACAGCTGCTTGACGAGAATCGGTCACTACCATTGCTTTAGCTTGACCATTCAAACGCCACATTACGTTAGCTCTAAAGTGTTCCACGATGACGGAAACCTTTTGAGAGATATTGTGCGGATGAAGTCTGACCCAGCGTGCGATTGTTTTTGCGGCCTCTGATTTATCCACGTCCTTGTCATCCCAGTCCCTACCGCCGTGGGCTAATCTATAAGCAACTTTATAAGGTGTGTAATTTTGAAGCACATCCAAAATGAAGCCTTCTTGAATTGCTTGCTTCATTGTGTATAGGTGGAAGGGCTGAGGTAGCCCCTTATCATCCTTGCGCCCGAATAATTCTAGGGTCTTTCCTTTTGGCGTTGCTGTGAAAGCTATAAAGCTAATATTGCTTGGTAAAGCCCGAGCCTCTGTTTCTCTAATGAGGTAATCCTCATAGGAGTCATCCTCATCAACAGATAATTGATCGCCACCAAGCACTTTTCGTAATTGGCTAGCTGATGAACCTGTTTGGTACGAATGAGCCTCATCGGCTATTACGGCGAAGTTTCTATTCTTAAGCGATGTGGTTTCTCTAATTTCTTTAAGAATAAAAGGGAAGGTTTGGAGTGTCACAATTACGATCATTGCGCCATGCGTCAAAGCCTCAACCAACTGACCTGACTTAGAGCCACGGTCTGAGTCAATGGAGACTACAACCCCTGCTGTAGATGAGAACTGGCTAATTGTGTCTTTTAATTGTTCATCTAGAACGGTACGATCAGTAATAACAATAACCGTATCAAACACCTTCTTGTCGTTAGCGTCATGTAGCGTTGATAGTTGATGGGCGCTCCATCCGATTGTGTTTGATTTACCTGAGCCGGCTGAATGCTGGAATAGGTAGTTTTTACCCGAACCTTCAGTTTTAACCGCTCCAATGAGTTTGGTAACCGCATCTAGCTGGTGATAGCGAGGAAAAATCAACGTTTCTTTGGTTCTCTTGGCGCCCGTTTTATCTGAAGTCGTTTTAACTTCTAGCTGAACGAAGCTTTCCAATATCCTTAGCCATTGGTCTTTTTGAAAGATCTCTTCCCAAAGATAGGCTGTTTGATAGCCGTTGGGGTTAAGGGGATTACCTTTACCACCTTTAAAGCCTTTATTGAAGGGTAGGAAGAACGTATCCATCCCGCCTAGTTTGGTGGTCATCCAAACTTCTGATGTAGAAACAGCAAAGTGAACTAACGCACCACGTTTGAATTGAAGAAGGGGCTCTTCCTTCTTTGTTTCGGGGTCACGTGGGTTGCGATCAGTCTTGTATTGGTTCTTAGCGTCGTCAATACCTTGCGTGAAATCTGTCTTTAATTCAATAGTTGCCACAGGAATCCCATTGACGAATAAAACCAAGTCAATTGAATTACGGTTACTGGTTGAATAGTGAACTTGGCGCATGACGCGCAATCTATTCTTAGCGTAGCGTTCTTTAATTTCTTCGTTGAAACTGTGAGATGGCGCAAACTGAACTAATTCAAATCCACCAGCTCCAGCCCCAGTTGCTTTAAAGCCTTTTCTCAGGGCGTGAAGCGTTCCTTCGGTATCTAAGACTTTAACCAATCGATCAAGTAGGGTGTTTAGAGAAGACCCATTGTGAAATTTTTTTAGACGCTCCCAAGACTTGGATTGAGTATCTTGAATGAAGCCTGCTAAATCTTCAGGAAATAAAGCACGCTCAGCATCATAACCTTCGTCTCTTTTAGAGTAGAGCCATCCTTGTGACTTCAAAAATTCGCAAACGTCATTTTCAAATTCATATTCGTTATGAATCATGCTACCTCCTTGAGTTCATAATTTCGAACGTCAATTTGACCTGTAACCGCAGATGAAATTAAGGCTGAGCGATGCTCAATAAGTAACGAAACAGCCTTTTTTGATTCTTCTATCAGGATATTAATTTTATTCAGCTCAGGCTCTATTGCTTTAAGAATTTGAATTTGCTCATTTATTGGTGGTAAGGGAATTTTGAATTCAGAAAGAGTTCCCAAATAAATTCCTGGTTGCGCAGAGAATCCAGCGTACTCCCATAGCAAAGATTGGAAGCCTGAAGACTGAAATGTTCTCCAGAGCCAAGTGGGAAGTAGATTAGATTTTGTGCGGAAGATAGCCAGACTTCGCTGTATGTGAAATGAGCCTAAATCTTTGGGAACTAAAGCAGTCTTACCAATAGTTCCCCCGACTATTGCTAATAAAACATCATTCTCTTGTGGAATAAAGGAGCGTGATAAATCAGCATAACTTTCCTCGGAGATGAATGAATCATCATCCAAAAGTCCAAATGTACTGTCCTGTAGGTTTCGAACGCTAAGAAGAGGGATTCCCTCATCTACCCTAGCTGGTGGGAGGTGCGTTCCATCTTTTAAGAGGGAGCAAAGTCTTTTGAGGGGGGGAACCTCCCAATGGTCAGGAACTTTCCCTAGCCACGTAACATTGCTATTTTTTAATTTTGAGTTTGGATCAAGCCCTCTAGTCACAGCATTAGAAATTACTGTGAGGCGTTTCTCATTTAGCAGGCTAATGAGCTTTTCTTGCTCAGCGATTAAGCTATCAATTTTGACTGTTTCTTGATCAAGAAAACTGGCAATAATATTTTGCTCCGCAAGAGATGGGATTATGATTGGAAAACTCATTAGATCATCGCGCCCCATCTGAAGGGAGTTCGGTCTAATACCTGTTAGATATTTTGTATACCCCAACACATATAAGCTGCTTCTCATTAAATAATGGACGAAGGGTTTGTATAAGCTAGAATCCACCCAATAGCATCTGTATGCTGGGCTAACATGTCCTTCGAGTTGTGAGATACCAAGTCCAGCATAATTCAGCCACATTGTATTAACCACCAGCTGACCGGCATGAACAATTCTATAACCAACTAAATTCTCTTCAGCCCTTTTTTGATTTTCATCAGAATATTGTTTAACTTCAATTCCTCTATAGCCAGAGACCGAAAGCATTTCCCCATAAACTTCTTGTTCAATTTTCTCTGAGCTTTCAGAAAATAAATGTCGGAACTTACCGATAGACCAACTTCTCGGGATGTTTCCCAACCAGTTATGACCACTCTCTTTGTGTTCTTGATAGTGCGAAAAACTCATGCTGACAAACCTCTAATCATCTCTAAAATTTTGCCTGTTGTTTTTTTCAATTCAACATCAATTTCAGTTAATGTTCGTGGCGGTATAAAAGTATAAAAAAGTCGATTAAAGGGAATTTCATAGCCAACTTTAGTTTTTTCGTGATCAATCCATGCGTCTGCTGCATGAGGCAGTACCTCTCTCTGAAAATATTCTTCAATATCCTCATTTAACGGAATATTTTCTGTATCTCGCAAATTGCCATCTGCTAGGGGCTTGCCTTTTGATTTCCCCTTTTGAGAAATAAGAATATTTCCACCGTCGTCTCGGAGCGGTCGCTCTACGGTAATCGTTGTATAGCCAAAATATTTTGAGTCAAATATTTTTGAGTATTTGCCTTCCTCAAAATCCCCATATAGTTTAATTATTTTTTCTACATCCGTATCGCCCAACTCTTTTCGTTTTGAACCAAGATTTTTTCTCATTTTTTGAAAGAATTCACTGGCGTTAATTAATTGAATCTTTCCTTTGCGTTCCTTTGCTTTATGATTAGATAAAACCCAGATGTATGTTGCTATTCCGGTGTTGTAAAACATATCTGTAGGTAGGCTAATAATCGCCTCAAGTAAGTCTTGTTCTATGACCCACTTGCGGATTTCACTTTCACCTGATCCTGCTCCACCGGTAAATAACGGAGATCCATTTAAGACGATAGCAATGCGACCACCTCCTTTATTTGCCTCTCGCATTTTGCTGATTAAGTGAAGTAAAAATAAAAAGCTTCCGTCAGAAATACGAGGTAGACCTGGGCCAAAACGCCCAGCAAAGCCAAGGCGTTTATGCTCGTCTTTAATTTCTTTTTCAGATTTCTTCCACTCAACTCCAAATGGCGGATTTGAGAGTCCGTAGTCAAACTTAGCACCTGCATGACCATCATTCTTTAATGTGTCACCAAATTTGATATTGCTAACGTCCTGACCCTTAATAAGCATGTCGCCTTTACAGATGGCGTAGGACTCGGGGTTTAATTCTTGACCGCTGACAATTAAAGTTGCGTCGGGGTTTAAGCCGTTAGTCCCCGTTAAATATTCTTCAGCAACCGATAACATACCGCCAGTTCCAGCGGTGGGGTCATAAAGAGTACGAATAACTCCAGGCTTCGCTAACCCCTCACCATCACCATGAAACAAAAGGTCAACCATTAGGCGAATCACTTCGCGTGGAGTGAAGTGCTCGCCCGCTGTTTCATTCGAAAGCTCAGAAAATTTGCGAATCAATTCTTCAAAAATAAGCCCCATGTCCGAATTGCTAACTTGATTAGGATGAAGGTCAATTTCAGAAAACTTTTTAGCGACTAGGTATAGAAGGTCTGAGTTAGCCAGCTTATCAATTTGATCATCAAACTCATATTTTTCAAAAATATCGCCTATGTTGCTAGAAAATCCATTGATATAGCTAATTAAATTTTGGCGTATTTGTGTAGGCTGAGACAGAGCTTTGTTTAGATCAAGCGGTGAAGAATTGTAAAAGCTTTGTTTTGCGATGCGGGTTAGAAAAGGGGTTGGATCAACACCTTCTTTTGTGCGTTTTTTAAATTCTTCTAGCACCTGATCTTTTGTGGATTCGAGAATACAGTCCAATCGACGTAGAACAGTAAATGGAAGAATTACTTTTCCATAATCAGATTGTTTATAGCTTCCTCTTAGTAGGTCTGCTACTGACCAAATGAATGATGATAGATTTGTTGCGTTGCTCAAATTTAGACCTCTTATATTTTTTATCAGTGTAAATTGCTTCGCCTTATTAATGGTTATTTAATGGTGAAAAATTTGTGTTTTCTTGTATTGAATTTGAGATTGATTTTTATTCCCATTAGCCGAGTGATTGCTTTTAGGAACGATTTAATCGTAAGGTTCGCTGTAGCAAGCTGAACGACTGTAAACCCCTCAATAACGTTCTTTACGTAAATTGAGGGGGGATTTCGATTGCCATTATTTGTCTACGATGCGTCTACGAGAGTCTAAAAAACTAAAAAGGCTTTCAAGTCGATTGACCTGAAAGCCTTATAAATACTGGTTGCGGGGGCAGGATTTGAACCTACGACCTTCGGGTTATGAGCCCGACGAGCTGCCAGACTGCTCCACCCCGCGTCTGAAGCTAAGATTCTACCATTTTTTAGGGGTCT
>JACCDH011101112.1_pt1 | contig 18837 bp, 14 predicted proteins | sample 7442481 | NCBI WGS metagenome assembly JACCDH01 (sample SAMN15323433, study PRJNA562643) | freshwater metagenome | isolation source: river surface water | place: USA:Blue River Watershed | collected 2017-08-15 | reverse complement strand
CTTCTCAATTCAAAGTTTTGTCCCAAATAAACCTTGCGCACCACTTCGTCTGCAGCCAATTCTTCTGCAGTTCCTGATTTGAGAATTTTACCGTCGTACAGCAAATAAGCACGATCGGTGATCGACAGGGTTTCTTGTACGTTGTGGTCCGTTATGAGGATGCCAATATTCTTGGTACGCAACTGTTCTACGATACGCTGAATGTCTTCCACAGCAATGGGATCGACACCGGCAAATGGCTCGTCCAGCAGTATGAATTTTGGATTGGTAGCCAATGCACGCGCAATTTCTGTTCTGCGTCTTTCACCTCCGGAAAGATGACTCCCGACGTATTTTCTGCGAGCAGTTAAACCAAACTCGTCCAGCAAAGACTCCAATTTTTCTGATTGCTCTGATTTGCTCAACGGGGTGAGTTCAAGAACGGCTTTGATGTTGTCTTCCACGCTCAAAGTTCTAAACACGGAGGCCTCCTGTGGCAAATAACCAACCCCCAATTGCGCCCGCTTAAACATGGGCTCACGGGTGATGTTCTGCTGCTCCAATAAAATTTCTCCAGAATCTGGAGTAACCAACCCTACAACCATATAAAAGCTGGTGGTTTTGCCAGCACCATTGGGCCCCAGCAATCCAACAATCTCTCCTTGATTCACTTCAAAGGATACACCATTCACCACAATGCGATTGCCGTATTGTTTGACGATATTGTTTGCGGATAATTTCACGTCGCTAAGATAGGGTTAGAAGGTGAATTGCACTTTGGCGCGCAATCCAACCTTGAAAATGTCGGGATGATCCAAATAAGAAAGCCGGTAGACCATGTCCACCCTTAAAACCTTGAATATGTTCTCAACCCCCAAAGCGGTTTCGAAGAAAGGTTTGGTTAACGTGTAAACATCGGTTTTTCCATCATTGTTCCAGTCCCTTTGTAAAAAAGCATCATTGCGAATGTCATATCCTCCAACAACTGCTTTCATGCTGGCCACCTCCCTCCATTTTAGTCGGCGAAGAACAGGGATTTTATTCAAAAATAATCCTTCGGCATGATAGGTAGCCCACAAATTGACCCAGCGGTCTGAAACGAACTCAAAAAAGTTCATGGTGTTGTACGAAGTTTCATCGTAGAAAAAAGTTTCATTTCCTTGGTGCATCATGAGCAAAGGAAAGGGTAGCTGTCCATAGATCTTTCCTGCTTGGCTGGATATGTCCATGTAACCAAATGGTCCAAATTTCCATTTGTCTTTTAAGGTAACTTGAGCGCGCTCATAGTTGTATTGAGCGCCAAAAAGCCCTGATATGCTGCGGGTGTAGGCAAATTCCACAATGGGCCAATTGCTGCCTACACTAAAGCGTTCAAATTCTCCGTAGATGTATTTCTCTTTGTACGCCCAACGCAAGGAGAGTGTCATTTCTGCACTGGTGATGTTGGGAACAAAGGACTTGACTCGGGGTTCAATGAATTGATAATAACCACCAATGGGTTGTAATTCGCGGTGTTTAAAGATGAGCTTGTTGGAAATGCCATGCACCCATTCCTTTTCAATGAACATGGAATATTCATTGACCATGGTCAGCTTATTGGCTGGGTTTCTTCTGAACAACGAGGTAAGCACATTGTCTGTTCGCAATTGCCCTGTACTTTGTCCTATTTGCTCCACGTCTTTTTTGGTGTGGACATCAACAGCGAATCTTGGATTTTTATTGATGACCCAAAGGAATCCCCCTCCATATTTCCATTCCTCATCCAGCAATCCGTATGCAGCGTATCCATCAAACATGATGCGTTTGGAAAATTCATTGCTGGTTCGTCCCCCAACCCTAAAACGATTTCCTTCGATGGGATTGTAACTATAGGTCGTGTAGTAGGGCCCGTATTCAAATTTGCCAATCACTTTGTATCCATTGATGAATAAATTGATGATGTCGACAACTGTACTGAACAATGGGATATTCTGCAGGGTATCGACCATTTGATAAATTTCCTTTTCATCTTTGGTGAGTTTCAAATGCCGGTGTTCATCCCAAAAAGCATCGTCGTGGTCCGATGCTCCTTCCGCAACGATGACATCCGTGTATCCTTGAAAAAACTCAGTGGGTCTTTTTTGATTGATGATGAAGTTTTTATAGGAAGATTTTTTGCGACCATACATTCCCATTTTTTTATCGGACAAATTAAAATCGACAATTAACTCATCTCCTGTCATCATCCAAACTTCTTTCTCTACTTCATCAAAGTATTGCGTCACTTTGAAATCTTTGATCCAGTTGATATTGGCAGATTCAGTAATGGCGGCTTCAATTTTTTTCAAGGCATAAGAGGTATCATTGATCCACAATGTGCCTTCAAACAACAACTCTTGTCGGCGCTTGGGTGCAAATTTTACTTCATAACAGTATTTCCCATCCATCACCAAAGTGTCCATGATGGTGTAGTCATAAAAGCCCAAGCAATAGTTGGCAATGGGACTGGTGAAGCTCTTGTTGAATGCGGCCAAATCATTCTGATAGACATTAAAGTTTTGGTACATATCGCCCAAGAACTGATTGATGCTTTCATTTTTTACACCGCTCACTTTGGCCGCTTTGATGACTTCTTTGCTGAACTTGGGTTCTCTTCGGAAATAAAAATCAGACAAACTTTCCGTCATGAAAATGGGCAGATAGTTTTTCTCTGCTGTGGTATCAATTTGATCAAATATGAATTCCACCGAGCGCAGTACTTTTTTGTCCGCCAATTCATCTTTGATGTTGTTCAAGTCAAATTCAACCTTGTTGTAGGCCTCGTATTCGTAGGCATCCAGTTTTTCTTTGTTGTTGATTTTTTTGTTGTTCAATACCTTTTTGATGAGGGCGATGGCGGGATCTTCCAAATCTTTGGCCTTGATCACCAATTCTGTCATTTGCGTATTCGGCACCAAGGACATGGTGATGGTCTGTGACTTGCCTTGTTGAATCTTGACTTTGTAAGGATTGTACCCCACCATCAGACAGGCCAATGTATCTGAGCTGTAGTAGGTCTCAAACGAGAAATTCCCATCCAAATCCGTTGTAACGCCTGTTTTGGTACCAATAAAAAATACTGGCGCAAATGGCACGGCGAGTTGATTGGACTGATCAATCACCCTTCCTTTAACGATTGTCTTTTGAGACAAAACGCTTAGACTCAAAAACAGAGAGCCCAGGAAGAGTAAAATTAGCCTAGCGATTTCCTTTCGCGTTTTTCCAATTGTTGTGTGCATCGATGCCGCAATTTAACCAATTGCTGTATTCGTTCACATCAGGATTGTAATCTTCTGTTGGAATTAACAAGGTGCTGTCCGCTGAAATCACTGCATAAAAAGGTTGAGCCTGATTTTGGAAGGTCTCAGCTTGCAAGGTGGCCCATTTGTTTCCAACAGTTTTGATTTCTTTTAATCGACCATCATGCGTCTTGTAAACCATTTGTTGATCAGCAGGAAGCTCAATCTTTTCATCGACATACAACGACACCATGATGTACTTTTCTTTCAGGGTTTCTGCAATAACAGGGTCAATCCAAACGGTTTCTTCCATCTTGCGACAATTCACACAAGCCCATCCAGTAAAGTCGATGAAGATGGGTTTGTTCTCTTTTTTGGCAGCGGCTACGGCTTCTTCCAAATCACGGTAAATTTTGAACTCCGATTCATGGTGGTAGTATGAGTAAGAAGAGGGGGGCGGGAATCCGCTGAGGAAAGCGAATTTGTTCAATTCATTGGGAGGAAATACCCCAGGAATCATGCGCACGGTGAACGCTCCAATGATGACGGCAAAAGTCAATTTGGTTCGAGACAAGGTTTGGCTGCCCTGATAAGGCTTGAACTTGAATTTGCCCAACAAATAAAGTGTCCAAAAAAGACCGATGATGATCCACAGAGCGAAGAAAGTTTCGCGCTTCAGCAATCCCCATTGTTGAACCAAGTCGGCATTGGAGATGAATTTAATCGCCAAGGCGACTTCTAAGAATCCCAAAGAAACTTTAAAGTCTTCCAACCATCCACCGCTCTTAGGCAGTTTTTTCATGAGGCTAGGGAAGAAGGCAAACAAACCAAAGGGAAGACCCAAGGCAATGCCAAAGCCGGCTGTGGCGGCAGTAAGTTTTGTTGGCGCCAAAGACAACGAGAGACCCAAGAAGTCAACCGTGCCTTGAGAGTTGCTCGCGTAAATCTGTCCCAGCATACCGCCCAAAATGGGTCCAGTGCAAGAGAAAGATACAATGACCAAAGTGATGGCCATGAAGAACACTCCGAATATGCCGCCGATCTTTGAGGCGTTGTTGTCCATTTTATTGGCCCATGAAGCAGGGAGGGTGATTTCATAGTAACCGAAAAAAGAAACGGCAAAAACAATGAAAATCGCAAAGAAGGCAATGTTAATCCAAGGGTTGGTTGCAAACTCATTGAAAACTTCAGGGTTGGTTGAGCTGAATATATGGAAAGGTACTGAAACAGCTACATAAGTAAGGAAGATGAAAACACCGTACAGAACGGCTTTGCTTTTGCCGGAACCATCGCCGGAAGATTTGGTAAAGAAGGCAACAGTTAGGGGAATCATAGGGAAAACGCAGGGAGTCAAAAGGGCAAACAATCCCCAAAATAAACCTTGCAAAAAGGCATACCACATGGTTTGCTCTTCTTGTTCTATTTGACAATTTTCTTGGGGATTATTGGGGTCCAAGTTCCAGTGGAAGGGGTCGCTGGAATTGGATTCAACCACTTTAACTCCTGCGGTATCTATTTTAGATTCTAATGATTGTTCCTGAGATGCGGAAGTTGTTGAAGAGGGATCAATTTTAATTTCAAATTTGATGGGGTCTGGGAAAATACATTGGCTATCATTACAAGCCATATATTCCAGCACTCCTCTCAACGTAAATGGATTGGTGGAGAGCACTTCAATAATCTGCTTAAAAACGACATTGTTTTCGTAGTAGTTCAAATCCGCATCAAAGTTGGGATCGAAGTGGGTGATGTATTTGCCATCCTTTACATTGGTAACAACTTTGAAATTTTTGTTGTCAGGATTTAATTTAATGGAGGTGGGGATGGGACCAATGAAATTAGGATCTGCAGAAACCTTTAAAGCATAAACATGCCATCCCTTTAGAATTTTAGCCGAAAAACTTAATTCATATTGATTATTATCCAAAGCTTTGGCAGAATAGCTCCACTTTACCGGATTATCATTGTCTTGTGCCTGCACAAAAACTACGGCCATCAAGGCCATCAGCGTGAAAAGTAATTTCCTCATGTTTCAAAAATACACAGGTGCTCAAACTTTTATGTGATAACCTTCACAAAAAAATCAAACGCTGCGATAAATAATGCAATTTTGTGGCATGTTACAACGCATTGCACGGAAGCTTATCCAATATGTCCTGAACGGCCTTTTGATCAGTTTGCCCATCATCATTACGGCCTATGTTATTTTTAAGATGTTTACTTGGTTGGATTCTTTATTGCCCATTGAACACCGTTACCCAGGAATGGGAATTTTAATGCTGGTAGCTGTGCTCGCGTTGTTGGGCTACCTCGGAGCCAAATTCATCAACGATACCATTAAGTTTTGGTTGGAAAAAATGTTGGATCGCATCCCACTCATCAAAACCATTTATAAAAGCATCACCGATTTATTGGGTGCCTTTGTTGGTCAAAAGAAAGCCTTTAATCAACCTGTTTTGGTCAAATTAAGTGATCAAAATGATTTAGAGGCCATAGGTTTCATCACAGATGAAGACCTTCATGAGTTGGGGAATATCAAAGAGAAAGTGGGGGTTTATTTCCCCATGAGTTACAGTTTTTCTGGTCATTTGTTGATTGTGCCGGTCAAAAACATCAAGCCCATCGACAAAAGTGCAGTTGATGTAATGAAGTACATCGTTTCCGGCGGGGTAGTGGACTTAGAACACAACCATGACCAAAAGTAACGCCCTTTATTTACTGCATTTCATTGTCTTCATTTGGGGATTTACAGGTATTTTGGGTCATGAGATCTCTCTGTCTTCTGTCCCTTTGGTTTTTTGGCGAACCTTAATCGCCTTTATGGGCATAGCAGCCTGGGTAGTTTACCGCGGCAAGTGGCAGCCCATTTCTTCTCGCCATTTGCTTGTGCTCGCTATTGCAGGCTTGTTCATTGCCCTACATTGGATTTCTTTTTTTACAGCCATCAAAGTATCCAACATCAGCACTGCGTTAACAGTATTGAGTACCAATGCCATTTTTGTTTCATTGGTGGGACCTTGGATTACCAATAAGAAGTGGGATTGGCGCGAAATGGCTTTGGGTAGCTTTGCTGTAATCGGCCTGGTCTTTATTTTTAATTTTGAAACACGATATTCATCGGGTATTCTATGGGGCTTAGTGGCGGCTCTCTTATCGGCCACATTTTCAGCCATCAATTCACGCTTGGTGCAATCCGTTCCAAGCAATCAGATGGCCTTGGTGGAAATGGCCGTCGCTTGCGGGTTTGTTTTTGTTTATATCGTATTGAACCAGCAAGAAACCTTTGAAACTGATTTACTGGATTCCCGAAATCTGGTCATGCTGATTGTTTTGGGTATCGTAGCCACCTCTTTTCCGTTTATTGCAAGCATAGCCGTGATGCGGCACATCAGCCCCTTTGTTTGCGCCATGGCCATCAACATGGAACCCGTTTACTCCATTGTGCTGGCCCTTTGGTTGTACGGACAATCAGAATTCATGAGCGCTGGATTTTATTACGGAGCTGCCATTATTTTCATCAGCTTGGGGGTATCCTCATGGATTAAATTGCGGTAAACGCCACTAAGATTTGTTTTCGTGCGTAGAAACACTTATGTTTGGTATATTAATTTATATCAAAATGAATAAAAGATTTCTTAAACTTTTGGGTGGAATAGCCATGGTGCTTCCACTTTTGTTTGGGACAGGATGTCGAAAACTCATCCCTGTACCCAACTATGTCAAGCCAATTGAGTTGGCCAATTTGAACACGGGTATGACCAAAGATCAGGTCAAGTCCACGTTGGGCAATTTGCCTCCTCATGAAATATTTGCTTCCGACGATGAAGGATGTGAGTTGGTCATGTACAAGTACAAGACTCCTGCTAAAAAAACTTCTCCTTTGATGATCAAGAGACGCGAAGGATTGACAGAAGGTGATGAATTTTTTGTGAATGAAAGCAGTGCCTACTTATATTTCAAGAACGAGAAGTTGCAGACAGTTGTTACGGATAGAGGGCAATCAGATGCGATTCCTGCTATTGGCGATATGAAAGATTTTATTGCTGAGTGTGATAAGAAGGAAGGCGGTAGAGGTTGTACTGATCCAGAGGCTTTGAATTTTGATGAGTATGCATTTATCGAGAATGGTTCTTGTACATATTGCCCATGCGGTTCAATCAAGAACGAGAATTTCAATGAGAAGCGCCCTGAGTCTTCTTGTAACCAGAAATGTATCTTGTTAGAACAACCCGTATCAGAAGAAGAAAAAGAAGAAGGTTGTACGAATTGCGATTTGATCAAAGGTTTGTTGGAAGGAAAATCCAATGTGAATTTGAACATTCAGATGTCTTTGCCTGCTGAATCAAGTAAGCCAGCCAAAACTGTCAATTTACCAATGAATACCAAGTCAGCTGCGGGCAACAAAAAAGCAAAAACGGAAACGGCTAAAAAATCTCGTCTCGCCAAGTTGAAAGAAGAAGTAGTAGGACATAAGCCATTAATCGATTAAAGAACGAGAATCATGAAAAAGATATTATTTGTAATGATTGGAGCCGCATTGTTATCTTCTTGCGGTATCCTTAAAAAGTCCAAAATGGCTAATTTGAATCCTTTGGGCGTAACGGAGTATTATACCACTCCTGAAATGATTTATCAGCTGAACAGAGGTATGACCATCGCTGAAGTGAATAACACATTGAAAGTGGAGCCTACAGACTTCTATTTGAACGCTCCCGATGGCTATAAGGTGATTACATACCGCTACAAATTGCAATACCAGGATGTTCCAATGAAGAGAAAAGACCGTGCTATCTATTTAAGAGGTGGTCAAGAGCATTTCAAGGACGAAGGTACTTTGTATGTGTTCTTCAACGCATCCAATAACCAAATGATGCGTTACATCACAGACGAGGGAAGAGACAATGCAGAGAAGTTGATGAGATCTAAGCAAAAGATTGAGTCTAATGACTAACCGATTTGTACATCTGGCATTTATGCTAATCTTCAACTGCTTACTTTTGACTGAGAGGTCAAATGCACAGGAGTTGACGGCGAGATTTGATTATGGAACCAGTGATATTTTAGGCCATGCACAAACAACTTTTGATTACTACTTAAATAAGAAGTATGGTGTCAATTTGGGTTTGGATTTTGGTTTCGGAGAAGTCAGAGAATACAGAACCGGAGGAGGTGCAGGTATGATCGACGCTTGGGTGAATAGTACTTTGTTCTATAAACAATTAAAGTTAGGAGCTGTTCGAAGATTTTTTGTTGGTAAATCCTTTGTTGAGCCAATTGTTGGCATAGCATATTGTATTGGACCAACAAATATAAAATTGGGTGGCGAAAAAGTATCGAATGATGGTACACTGATTACAAGTGGAATTGAGCTGCAATTTGCGGCAGAGTACAACATCACAAAGAAATGGGCATTAAGGTTGCAATCAAGTGCTAATAATACTGATGCATCTTTTTCGTTCGGAATTCGTTACTCATTCTTCTACAACGAGAAGTAGAAGAGTCTAAAGATTAAAAAGGGCGGTCATTTTTGACCGCCCTTTTTTGTTTTAAATGGTTGTATTATTCTGCAACCTTTTTGTTCATGCGATTCTTCAAGGCCATCTTCCACTGCTCACTCATCATGTACATCACAGGTACCACAATCAATGTAATGAAGGTGGCAAAGCTCAATCCAAACACAATGGTCCAAGACAGCGGCTTCCAAAAGGCCACACTGTCTCCTCCAAAGTGAATCTTGGGGTTCAGCTCAGTGAATAAGGTGACAAAGTCAATGTTTAAACCTATTGCCAAAGGAATCATCCCCAATATGGTGGCGGTTGCCGTTAACAATACTGGCGTCATCCTCACTCGTCCAGCTTCAATTACTGCCTCGCGCAAGCCCATTCCTTGTTCTCTCAGGATATCCGTGAATTCAACCAATAGGATTCCATTGCGAACCACAATGCCCGCCAATGCAACGATTCCTACTCCGGTCATCACGATGACGATGTCCATGTTAAAGATGGCCAAGCCCAACAATACACCGATCACAGAGAAAATAATCTCAGACAAGATGATGACGGTGCGACCAATCGAGTTGAACTGCATGATCAAAATCAAGACAATCAAGGCCAATGAAATCATCAATGCTGACCCCAAGAATGCTGCGGTCTCCTTTTGCTCTTCTTGCTCTCCTGCCAAATTCACGGTCACCCCAGCAGGCAAGTCCGTGAATTGCGCAGCCTTGGCTTGAATTTTACCCACTACCTCGTTCGGATTAAAACCCGTCAGGACATTGGACTCCAAGGTGACAACGCGCTTTTGATTCTTGCGCTTAATTCCAGCATAAGTACTGGTGTATTCCACATCAGCAAATGCGGAAAGCGGCACTTGTCTGATCATCCCTCCCATGTTCATGTCGCGGTAGGTAATGATCAAATTGCGCAGCGCTTCAATGTCATTGCGCTGGTCTTTTTTGTATCGAACTTGAATGGGGTATTCGTCTGAACCATCTCTGAATTTAGAGGGATTGTCCAATCCAAATACCGCCTTTCTGATTTCACTTCCAATCTGTCCCATGGAAATGCCTTCACGGTTGGCACGCTCACGGTTGATTTTGATTTTAATCTCTGGTTTGTTCAACTGCAAATCCGTTTTCAATTCTTCCACTCCTGGAATCTGCGCAGCATCCAAGAAGTCTTTCATGCGCATACTGGCCACGATTAAATCATCAAACTCCTCACCATTGATTTCAATGCTGATGGGTTTGGCGGTGGGTGGTCCATTTTGCTCTTGATCGACAGCGATTTGAACACCTGGAATTCCCTTCACCTCTGCACGTACTTGATCCAAGATGGCCGTCGTTGATTGTCCATTTCTTTTGGCAAATTCAACAAACCCAATTCCAACCTTAGCCTTGTGAGAGTATGGCGCCCGGTCCTCACGACTTTCATTGGCCCCAATGGCGACATTGGTGATGACACTCTCCACCAAAGGATTGTTTTCCCCAATGACTTTATACACTTTTTCTTCAATCATATGAGCAACGCTGTCGGTTGCACGCGCGCTAGTTCCTACTGGCAAAGTAGCATAGACATACACAAAATTGGGATCCGCTTTTGGGAAGAATACTACCTTGGGTTGTCGCAATCCGGTGACCATAAAAGACAACACCAACAATCCCAAAGTACTGAATAAAATGGTCTTTGGACGCGCCAATGCCCATGTAAGAAAGTTCGCGTATTTCGTTTGGGCCTTGGGCCAAGTTTTTTCTTGAAAATGCCGAATGGCTCCTTCTAAAACAAACTTGTAAAGGAAATAAATCAACAACAAGGTGATGGTGAAATTCCCCATACCAAAACTACCACTGATGTAGAATAGGGTTGCCAGGGCCAAAAAGATGATAGTGGTAATTTTAAGTCCTTTGTTCCATTTGGGTTTGTGATGCTGCTCCTCATGCGGCTTCATGAAATCCACTGCGAATACAGGATTGATGATGTAGGCCACCACCAATGAAGCTGTCAATGTAATGATGAGGGTAATGGGCAAGTAATGCATGAACTTACCAATCACGCCACCCCAGAACGCCAATGGTACAAAAGGCGCCAAAGTAGTTGCGGTACCGCTGAGTACAGGTAGGAAAATTTCTCCAGCTGCTTTTTTGGCTGCCACCTTTATGGGAACTTTTCCATTGTCAAAAATACGATGGGTGTTTTCTATGACAACAATGGCATCGTCTACGACAATTCCCAATCCGAGAAGGAAACTGAACAATACAATCATGTTCATGGTAAAATCAATTCCCGGAAGAATCAAGAACGCAATAAACATCGACAATGGAACGGATAATCCAACAAATATCGCGTTGGTGACACCCATGAAGAACATCAAAATAATCGTCACCAAAATGAATCCGATGATGATGGTGTTGATCAAGTCGTGCAAAGTGACCCGTGTGGTGCGGCTTTGGTCACCTGTAATGACCACCGACAAATCTTTGGGCAATTTGCTTTCTTTCATTTCGTCAACAATGGCGTTGATTTTGTCTGAGGCATCAATCAAATTTTCCCCACCGCGCTTGATGACGTTTAGTGTAATGACATTTTTCTTGTCCAATCTGCCGTAGCTTTCTTGCTCTTTGAATCCATCACGCACATCAGCGATGTCTTTTAAATACACTTTGGATCCAGATTGAGAAGTGACAACCAAATTCTTGATTTCATCGACGTTTTTAAACTCACCACTTACCGACAATGAGCGCTTCACATTTCCCATATTCACACCACCTCCGGAGATGGTCATGTTCTCATACATCACCGCGCGCTCAATATCTCCCATGGTAAATTTGGAAGCTTGCATTTTGTAGATATCCACATCAATTTGAATCTCTCTGTCCAATGCTCCAACAATGTCAACTCGGGTGATTTCGCGCAATCCTTCTATTTTCTCCTGAAGATCTTCAGCATAAGTTTTCAAATCAGATAGGCTATAGTTACCAGCAATGTTGACGAATAGAATGGGCATTTCAGAAAACTCCACTTCCATGACATTGGGGTCTGCAGGCAGATTATTGGGCAAATCTTTTTTGGCCTTGTCTACCGCATCTTTCACCTTTTGTTTGGCTATGGGAACATTGACACTGGTATTGAATTCTACAATGACATTGCTGAAGTCTTGAATGGAGTTGCTGGTGATTTTTTTCACACCGGCAATGCTCTTCATTTGTTTTTCCAGTGGCTTGGTCACCAAGTTTTCCATATCCTCTGGGGAGGTTCCTGGATAAACAGTGGAGACGTAAATGGTTGGAATAACAATATCTGGAAATTGTTCTTTAGGAATACTTTGATACGATAAAATACCGGCTAACGTAATGAATATCGTCAGCAAATAAATCGTTGTTTTATTGTCAATGGCCCAACTAGAGGGCTTGAACTCTTTGAATTTTTCTAGCATCGTTCTTTTGTATTACTTGATCACTGAACCATCCACAATTTCAAATTGGCCAGTGGTAATGACTTCATCGCCTTCTGAAAGCCCTGACGTTACTTCGGCCATTCCATTGTACGTTTTGCCTGTTGTAATAACTGTTTTCACGGCAACTTTCTTGTTGTCTTTTTTGCCAATCTTGTAAACATAAGTTTCATTACCTGAACTCAGCAGTGCATTGATGGGAAGAACAAATGCCTTTTCATTTTTATAGTCCACCACTTTTAAAACGGCCACCATGTTGGGTCGGTATTTGTTTCCGTCGCCACTGATATTGGCCTCCACAGCAAAGGTGCGGGTCATCGGATTGATAAAACGAGCGACATAGGATGTTCTGCTCTGTGTGGTCTCATTTAAATCGGGAAAAAACAACTCTACCTCGTCTCCATTCTTTACTGTAGATGCATAAGATTCTGCGAAATCGGCCCTTACTTTCATTTTACTGGAGTTGATGACGCGGAAGGCTGGGTCAGGCATTCCGGGTGCAGAATATTGACCGATTTTAGCTCCGATATGATCAATAACACCAGAGATGGGCGCTGATATCTTGGTCATATTGATTTGCTCCTGAATGGCAGCTATTTGCTTTTCAATGGCTTCTTTGTTTGTTTTGGCTTGCAGATATTGTAACTCAGAACCAATTTTCTGATCCCATAATCTTTTTTGACGATTGAAAACATCTGTTGCCAATGTCAATTGTGGTTGTAGTGCATTCAATTGCGCACTCATCACGCTGTTGTCTGTTTCACCCAAGATTTGACCTTTGTTGACCGTTTGACCTTCTGCAACGTAGATTTTGGTTATTACACCGGGCATTTGCGGCTGAACAGCGGCTTGTGATTCTGCGTCCACTACACCTTGAACATCAATAAAATGTTTGAAAAGACTCGGAGCAATTTTGGTCGTAAGAACATCTTTTGTCTTCACTTCAGCTCCCCCATTTTGCGAAAGTTGCGCCTCCAATTCCTGAATTTTTACATCCAATGCAGAGCGCTCTGCTTTTAGGGCTTCTAATTGTGCTTGTGGGTCTTTGGTACCACAAGAGGCTAGGATAAGGGTTGATAAAACAACCAAGGAAAAAAACTTTTTCATGGAATTATTGATTGAGGGCTTTTTGAAGTTCATCTTTTGTGTTGAGCAATTGCAGCAAGGATTGAACATAATTTCCTTGTGCTTGCAATACTTGATTGTTGGCTTGGGTCAATTCAAAACTAGATACCAAACCTTCTTTGTATTTTTGATTGGTCTTGTTAAAAATTTTCTGAGCCAGTTCCAAACTCGCTTTGCTGTTTTTTGTCGTGGACATTGCCGATAGATAATTGGTTTTTGCACTATTGAAGGCCAACAAAGCTCCTTCTCTGGCAAGTGTGGCGATGGACTTAGATTTTTCGACCTCTAAATTGGCGTATTGTATGGACTTGTAACGCATGCCTCCAGAGACCAATGGAATATTCATTTGCACCCCCCACAATTGTATGGGGTACCACTGCTTCTTGGTATCAGCAAAGTTGAACTCTTGACGCAGCGCTTGTGTTTGAAGGTTGTAGAATGCAGCCAAATTGGGCAATGCAGCAGCTTTTTTGTTTTTAAGATTCAAGGTTTGTAGCCCCAGAGCCTGGTTGGCCAATTGCACATCAAAATTTCCCTCAACACTCAATGGAGCAGAAAGTAAAGCGTCATTGGCACTTGCGGACAGATTTTCGCTGTTGTCTTCTAGTTCAATTTCAGTTTGAATAGGCATTCCCATTTTAAACTTGAGCAAATCCAATGTTAGTTTTGCGTTGGCTTCTGCGACAACAATACGTGCATTCCAATCATTTAAGGTCAATTGCAATTGATCAACGTTCTGCTCTTCTAAAAATCCTTCTTTGTATAAGGCTTTTGTTTCATTGAGCGATTGTTCAATCAATATTTTTCCGTTGTTTAATAATACAATACTCTCTTTTGCAATTACCGCCAAGTAGTACGCTTGTGCAACCTCATGTTTGATATTGAAAGCAGATTTCTTGACCTGTGTACTGGTAAGCTTTGCATACTCTCTCGAGGCCTGTAGTCCTACCAACCATGACCCATCAAACAACAATTGAGAACCACTTACACCTGCGGTCATCTGATAGGGTACTCCAAATTTCACTTTGGTTTCTTGTGGACCAAAAATACCGGCGGGGATAACAGAGGTAGGCAAGTCCAAGAAATTTTGGAACTGCACAGATCCATTCAATTGTGGCAATCCCATCGCCAGCAATTGATCTGCTTGAAGTTTGGCCAATTGCTCATCATACAGCGATTGGGTTACACTGTTGGCGTTTTTAACAGCGTACTCTTGCGCTTTGATCAGCGATAGCTTTTGCTGACCTGATAGGTTGTTGTAAAACACAACAAGTGCCATCAAGAGTAATTTTAGTTTGGTACTCATGAATTGTTTTTTCGTTTCTGCTTATTTTTTGTTTTCGGTTGTTCCAGTATTTTAATTCCCTTATCACTCGCGATGCCTCGGATGTGATAATGAAAGGCTTCTAAATAAACATCGGACATCAAGAATTGTTGCGGCGGAAATACATTGGGATCCAAGAGCATTTCCATTCTACCGATGTAGATGCGTGTGACAATTTCTGGGCTGATGTCTTTTCGGTATAGACCTTCCTTTTGACCCTTGATGATGTTATTGTAAATGCTCTTATAAACCACCTTGCGGCGATTGTCTTGCATTTTTTTTGAGATGGAAGGATAGTATTTCTCCAAATCAAAGGCTACTGCGGGATGAACATTTTCAAGCACCGATAGTACCCATTTTTTAATGAGAAGACTTTCATCAATGGCGTTTACTTTTTCATAAGAAATGGTTTTGATGGCCTCTATCTCTCGTTGACAAAACAAATCCGTTGCCTTTTCTACCAATTCTTCTTTGTCTTTGACAAAAAGATACAATGTCTTTTTTGAAATGCCCAACTCACGGGACATGTCATCCATGTTGATGCTTTTGATGCCTTTGCGCATAAAAACACCCAAGGCTTTCTCAATAATATCTTGGCGTTTTTCTTCCATTTTCAGCGGCGCAAATATAACCCTAAAAAACACATTGGAAACGAAAAACTGTTAAAAACGTTTCCGTTGGGAAATAAAAAAAGGCGCATGGTTTATATGCGCCTTTTGATGATGTAATGTATGGATTACTTTTTCTTTCCTTTTGCAGGTGCTTCTTCTGCTTGAGATGCAGCGATAGAGGCACGTGTAGCTTGGATGGCAAGAATAGCAGAAGCATCTGCCTCCAAGAATTCAACACCAGGAATTTGCACTTCACGAACACGAATCATGTCTCCGATGTTCAATTTGGTGATATCCAAAGTGATGTCATTGGGAAGATCCTCAGGTTTGGCAAATACGCGAACTTTTCTGTAGTTGATGGCCAAACGACCACCAGCCTTAACCCCTTCTGAGTTACCAGTAACACGCACAGGCAAAGAAGTTTTAACAGCCTTTCCAGGGATCAATTCCAAGAAATCCAAGTGAACGATTTTGTCGGTCACAGGATGACGTTGAACTTCTTGAATGATGGAAGCATATTTGGTTCCATTGATGTCCAAGTTGATTTGTAAAGTATCGCTCATGGCCATGATTTTGTCCATCTCGATTTTACCTACTGAGAAATGTACTTGGTTTCCACCGCCGTACAATACTGCTGGGATACGATTGGCAAGGCGCAATGCACTCGCATCCTGTCTTCCTACGTTCTCTCTGGGAGAACCGCTCAATTCAAATTGCTTCATTTTATTTGGTTTTTAATTTATTTCTTATGTTTCTCTTTCTGTTGTTTCCTTCATCCCTTCATTTCCACAGGGCGAATATCAATTCGCCCCTACATTCCCTCATCCTGTCATTTCCTCAGCGCGAATATCAATTCGCCCCGACATCCCTTCATCCCCCCTATATGCTGATGAAATGAGAGCTGATACTTTTGTTCTCTATCAAATTGTGCAGCACATCCCCAAACAATTGAGCTGTGCTCACCACACGTATTTTATCTTTTGGTTGTTCCGCTTTCAGTGGAATGCTGTCCGAAACAATCACCTCCAGCAATTTCGAGTTTTGGATGCGCTCATAAGCAAGACCACTCAAAACAGCATGCGTACACATGGCCCTTACACTCAAAGCGCCGTTTTCCAACATCATCTCAGCAGCCTTACACAATGTTCCGGCAGTGTCAATCATGTCATCGATTAAAACAACATTCTTTCCTTTGACATCACCAATCACCGTCATGCTCTCGATTTGATTGGCCACTTTTCTTTGCTTGTAACAAATGGCCAAATCAACGCCGAGTAATTTCGCATAGGCGTTGGCGCGCTTGGTACCACCGGTATCGGGGGCGGCAATCACCAAATCGGGAATGTTCATCTCTTGGAGCAAGGGTGCAAGCAATGTGCTGCAGTACAAATGATCCACTGGAACTTCAAAAAATCCTTGAATCTGTTCGGCATGCAGGTCCATGGTGATTACGCGATTGACTCCAGCGGCAGTGAGCAAATTGGCTACCAGTTTGGCCCCAATGGGCACCCTTGGTTTGTCCTTGCGGTCTTGACGGGCAAAACCGAAATAAGGCATAACAGCGATGATTCGCTTGGCAGAAGCGCGCTTGGCAGCATCAATTAACAACAATAACTCCATCAAATTGTCAGCAGGAGGGAAGGTGGATTGAACAATAACAACATCTTTTCCCCTGACCGTTTCTTCAATGGATGGTGCAAATTCTCCATCGCTGAAACGCTGGATAATTACGTTGCCCAATTGATCCCCAAAAGCTTTGGCAATGCCTTCTCCCAAGATTTGGGAAGCAGAACCAGCAATTATTTTTACCATGTCATTCATTACGATAGCGCTTATGGGGCGGCTAAGATAATTCAAAACCTTTTATGGTTTGTTCAAAACTTGGGTTTTTCGGTAAAATAACACGGCCAATCCAAAAAACAGAATGGTGGAAACCAACCAAGTCATGGGGTTGGATGCCCAATGGTCGTGAGGCATGTTCAACGCTTGGAAATAATGGAACAGGGCAATGCTGATGAGATTGTTGCCGACATGCGCCAATATAGGAAACCACAATTTACCAGTGCAATGATAGACATATCCAAGACCTGCACCCAATGCCCATCGGGGGATAAATCCCTCCCATTCAAAGTGAATGATGGAGAACAATAACCCAACCAGCCAAATGGCCGCATGAACATTGATTTTTTGTTTGAGCCAATGTAGGATCAAACCCCTAAAAAAAATCTCTTCAAAAAACCCAGGAACAATGGACATCAAAAAGATGGTTTGTAGAATGCCTTTCATTGTATTTTGGGACAATATTTTTTCTTGAATGATTAAGGCATCGTTGTTTTTTGATACCAATATATTTTTCAATGATGGTAAGCTTTCTAGGATGAAGTGGTTCAATCCACTTAAGCTTTCAATCCAACCAAACGAGGTGAGTGTGAGCAGTGCGATAAGCAAGAATATGATTAGCGTATTTTTTACTTTGAAGTCATTGAAATACAAACCGCTTTTTTGTTCCTCGTTAAATTGAGGAGATCGATAACGAAACCAAAGCCAAGGTGCCAAAAAGAAGAAAAATTGTTGAATGGCGTTGGCCCATCCCAATGAAAGGGCTTGTTTTTCAGTTAGATAGGGAAGTGAAGCCGAAGAAAAGGGAATCTCTAAGGCTGAAATCCACAAAGCGCTCAGTGCAGTACCCAATCCGAAGCAAATGAATAAGAGAGAAAAAATCTCTGAAATGTTCTTTTTCAATGGGTTTCGGTTGTTTTCCATGGGGCAAAATTAGGGGAAGGTTAAATTTTTTTTAAAAGTTTTTGGGAATTCCAAAAAGTAATTTCTACATTAGCAATGACGCAAAAGGCGTCGCTTAACCTAAATAACTTAATTATTAATCTATGAAGTACTTGGATTCTATTCCAATTGGAGGTTCACCTGGGATGGTGGAAAACTCCACGAAGACGTGGTTTACACGTTGTCTGCTCTTTCTAAATGTACTGTTGTTTTACAGTACAACGGCGTTCGCGACGACTTGTCCGAGCGCTACTGTTATTACACCGGCTTCGTTGCCCATAACCAACCAATCCATCACTTGTGGAGCTGGAAATGACATAACCTCGGCCAACGTCGCGGCTTCTGTCTTGACAGGAGGTTGTAACAGTACGAACTATTACGGTGGAAATGAAGCGTTGTATACCTTTACACCGACGTCTTCGGGTACTTATGACATCAGTATTGCTGGCCAAACCTGGACGGCAATTTTTGTTTTCAATGGTTGTCCAACGACCGCTGGTACTGCTTGCGTTGGTGGAACATCGAGTTCAGGTTCTACCAAAAATGTCACCTTGACATTGACGGCTGGGGTAACGTATTACATCATGTTTGATACGTATCCGACTCCAACCAGTCCTTGTCCTGGAACATTTTCCATGCTACAATTGCTTCCCAATACCGCTACGTCAACGGCCATCGGAGGTTTGTGGAATAGTCCAGCTACATGGGTAGGTGGAGTCGTTCCCAATGCAGCCAGTACGGTTAACATTGCAGCAGGAGCTGTTGTTACTGTGGATGCGGTGACCAATATCGTTGAATTGAATGTTAACGG